>Ga0180732_1000011_pt1 | contig 300779 bp, 267 predicted proteins | sample KR11_01MetaG_FD_148674 | JGI IMG/M metagenome (GOLD analysis project Ga0180732, IMG submission 148674) | Groundwater microbial communities from the Olkiluoto Island deep subsurface site, Finland - KR11_0.1 MetaG | ecosystem: Environmental > Aquatic > Deep subsurface > Groundwater | place...
GCCTCTACGAGTTGGACGTAGTGATTGGGGCCGCGGCGGGTGACTTTAATGAACACGCCACTACTGTATCACAACATTTACCACGCATAAATTCACTAAGCTAGCAATTCACGCCATTACAAAAATGTGATTTCAAGAGCGAAGATCGTTGATTTCATTGGGCGCCGACGTGGTTGGGGGTGAATAGCTGGGGAACCCGGGAGGCCCGCCATATTCGTCATGCTTAATCCAGGTTTCAGCACGCTTGTAGCGCCAATTGTTGGCGCTGATGTCAATTTGACCCAGAATCGATGAGCCGAAACCTACACGGTGAAAGCGTTTGGCAAGCGTCGCGGTGGCCACTGGTTTTCGGCAGCCTGGGGGTCAAAATCACGGCGGGCTGAAGCAATTTCACCCTGACTGTAAGTAGCCGACATGTTCGATCACGGCGCCCTGTCGGGGCCGCCTTCCCCTGAGGCCGTGCTGCCGGCGCTATTTGCAACTTTTGGTAGCTGTCTGGCAGCTTCACCGGACTTCCCTGAAATCTCAGAGATCAATCAACTGCGCATTCCACGCATGGACCAACTGTTGCTGCTCACCCTGTCCGATGATCCCCAGGCGCATGGTGTCACCGGGCTTGAGGAGGAAAATGTGCGCTGGCTTTTGCCCAGGCCCACACCGGGTGGTGTGCCGGTGCTGATGATGCCCGCGCCCAATCGCAGGTGATGGGGTCGGCTCAAGGGTTCCTGGCGCGGGTGGCCAAGCTCGACGTGGGTCTGTGCCCGTTGCAAGGTGGGGCGTCTACAAGTCACCGCCGTGTTGCAGGGGCAAGCCCGCTTGCCAGCACCCGTTGACGCCGTGGCACAAAAGAGTCGGGGGCCACCGTGAGGCATGGGTCTGTGCAAGGCTTGGTATCTCGGCACAAGAGGCTTGGGGGTGGCGCTGCGCGCTGTATAGGACAGGACCCGCTGTGGCGACGCAATATGCTTGCACAACGCAATCGTGCGGGGACCTATGCCCGTTCGCCACGATGTTGACTGGCTGGAATTACCGCAAGCCCGGTCATAATCTGATTCAACAAATGGGGCGAAGCTTTCAAACCCCTGTCGCGACCGCCTCAACAGGCGGTTCAGTCCAACATGGTTTATCAGCCGCGGGAGGCGTTTATGGTTTCTACGAGCATTGCAACGCGGCGGATAAACGCTAATCGTTACGCTAAATGGCACTAATAATCGGTTTACCCAGTATCTTTAGAGAAGCAGCTCACAAGTTTGCAGATGACCTTCGCGCGAGCTTTGCTTCAAGCGTTCACGCCCAACCTGAAGATCAACTAAAACCACCAGTGCAGGCGTTGATAAGAGCAGCCAAGGCAAGCGGAGTGATAACTAGGACTGAAGCCCATGTTGACGGCCTGGGCGGGCGACCGGATATTGGTGTTGAGATAGATGGTGCTTTGTGCGGTCACGTCGAACTAAAGGCACCCGGCCACGGTGCTTTAACCAAGAAATATAAGGGTAGGGACAAAGCTCAATGGAATAAATTCACAGCCTTGCCCAACATCCTATACACAGACGCATATGAATGGGCACTCTACCGAAGTGGTGTCCAGTATCCGACTGAAATACCTATTGTAGTCAGGTGGGATGATGTTATAGAAAAGGGTTCCTCTTCACTAACTGATGAGCTGGTAAGACAGTTGTTTGTTTTGATAACTGAATTTTTGAGTTGGACGCCAATTACGCCAACTGGCCCAAAAGCTCTGGCTCAAATGTTAGCACCGCTATGCAGATTATTGCGGGAGGACGTATCTCTTGCAGTAGCAGATGAAACCAGCGCCTTAAAGCGGCTTAGTTCCGAAATGCGGGATTACCTGTTCCCACATTCAAGCGACGATGACTTTTCTGATATTTACGCACAAACCTTAACGTACGCCCTGCTATTGGCTAGACTAAGCGGTGAAGACCATCTTAATGCGGTCAGCGCGGCAGCACGGCTGGACAGTGGCCACGGTCTGTTGGCCGAAACTTTACGCATTCTCACTCAGGCGCGTGCACGGGCAGAGATTGAAGTTCCAGTCGCTCTGCTGGAGCGGGTGATCGGTGCGGTTGATCCTGCGCAACTCAGCAAACGGGGTGATCCGTGGCTCTATTTTTACGAGGACTTTCTGGCAGCCTACGATCCGAAACGTCGTAAAGAATATGGTGTTTATTACACACCTCAAGAAGTTGTTAGTTGCCAAACCAATCTTGTGGCTGAGTTGCTAGACAAGCGCTTCAACAAACCGCTAACGTTTGCGGATGAAGGTGTAGTTTTTTTGGATTCAAGTGCGGGGACTGCTGCCTATCCTCTTGCCGCGATTGAATTCGCCTTACGTAGGGTGGAAGCGGAACAAGGGCCGGGTGCGATTGCAGAATATGCGACTCGTTGTGCGCAGAACGTATATGCATTCGAAATCCAGGTCGGGCCTTATGCTGTTTCTCACCTTCGACTAACAAAATTGTTGGTTGACGCCGGGGCCACGTTACCCGTTGATGGATTACATGTGCTGTTGACAGACACGCTTGAGTCGCCACATGTAGAACCTCCGATCCCACCTCTTATGGCAGAGCGATTGACTGAAGAACAGCGTCGTGCTCGCCAAGTTAAGGCCACTGTGCCTGTTTTTGTATCCATGGGCAACCCACCTTACTTTCGGGAGCACGGCAATGAAGATAGCGCCAACACTCGTGGAAAGTGGGTTCGGTTTGGCGATAGTACCGACATCACAAGACACGATGTGTCCCCAAATCGCCCGATAATTAGCGATTTTGTAGATTTGGCTCCATCCGTCCATGTTAAGAATCTTTACAACCTCTATGTCTACTTCTGGCGTTGGACTTTGTGGAAGATGTTTGAGCAGCCAGGCGCGCCCCGCAAAGGGATAGTAAGCTTCATCACCGCTGCAAGCTACCTTCGCGGCCCCGGTTTTACCGGCATGCGACAGCGCATGCGGGAGGCATTTGATGATATCTGGATCATTGATTTAGAGGGCGATAACCTCGGGGCACGTAAGACTGAAAATGTTTTTGCCATTCAAACACCGGTTTGCATCGCAGTAGGCATTCGCCACGCGGAGGCGAAACGACACAGGCTCGCGTTAGTGCACTACGTGCGCATTGAAGGATCGAGAGAGGAAAAGCTGGACAAGCTTAAAGCTATCAGATCATTTGACGATGTGCCTTGGAGTGACTGTTTCTCTGGAGCGCAAGAACCGTTTCTTCCGCAGCAAGCTGGCAACTATTTTGCCTGGCCGCTTGTGACCGATTTATGGCCTTTGCAGCTTTCGGGTGTGCAATGGAAGCGTCGATGGCCTATCGCCGAAACGGATGACGTTTTGACTCGTAGGTGGCAAAGCCTTGTCAAAGCACCGCTTAATCAAAAAAGCAAGTTGCTTCGTGAAACTGAATCGCGCACCATAGACAGGATTGGTAAGTTGTTTATTGGAGATAACGAACTGCCATCCATAAAAACATTAGACGTAGGATCACATTCAGTTGAATCTATTCGATATGGATGGAGAAGCTTTGACCGCTACTGGTGCCTGCCTGATACACGTGTTTGCGACCGCCCGCGTCCCGATCTTATTAATTTATACAGCAACAAACAAGTGTTCATGGTAAGTATGCTAACAAAGGTGCTTGGCCTAGGACCGTCCGCAACGTCAACCTGTATGCTACCTGACACAGATTATTTTTGTGGTCGCGGAGGAAAGGATGTTATTCCGCTCTGGCGAGATGCCGAGGCGACGCAAGCCAACTTACCACTGTTATTGCTTGAGTCATTAGAGATCGACCTTGAAATGGCAGTCACCGCAGAGGATTTTTTTGCCTATACCTATGCCGTGCTGAGCGCGCCAGATTACGTTATTACTTTTTCGGAGGAGTTGACGATACCTGGGCCTCGCTTGCCAATTTCATCAGAGGCCATCCTTTTTGAACAGGCGGTAACTTTGGGGAGAAAGTTGCTGTGGTTGCATACTTTTGGGGAGAGATTCGTGCCTAACGGGGAGCGGGCAGGGCATGTGCCAAACGGTAAGGCGAAGTCTATCAAGCCGATTCCAAACACGCCAACTGGCTACCCGGAGTCTTTCGAGTGGATTGAATACCCTGATGGCTCTGGGCAAGGCGTTCTTCATATAGGAACAGGGCAAATTGAACCTGTGTCGAAAGCTGTATTTGAATACAGCGTGTCCGGGTACGAGGTCGTTAAAGGTTGGCTCGGATCGCGCATGAAGAAGGGATCGGGCAAGAAAAGCAGTCCGCTGGATGACATTCGCCCGACCGAGTGGACAGCAACTCTTTCGCAGGAATTAAGGCAGTTATTATGGGTGTTAGAGGCGACTGTTGAAATGCAGTCAGTACTAAACGAGCTACTGAAAAAAATAGTCAGCGGGCCAACATTCAACGCTGCTGATCTTCCAACTCCAACGGACGCAGAGAGAGCATCCCCAGTCGCTGAAAATGACGATGCGCCGCAGCATGATTGGATAAATTCGGAGATCGCCTTGTCACCGGATGTTTCAGCTTAGGTCTAGCCACGACTTATGATCGATAGTCAATATGACTCGAATCCCACAGTTCATCCCCGACACTTACCTTGGCCGTGAACAGGCCCTGGTAAAGCACAAGTTGCTTGAGGCCTATCTTGAAAAGTTGATCCTGATCGTCGGTATGAGCGCCAAGCGTGAGCGGATTGTGGAAATTGGGTACGTTGACTGTTTTGCAGGCCCTTGGGGTGATGAGTCAGAATCAATAGCAAGCACGTCGATTGCCGTTTCGTTGCAGACCATGGATTCGTGTCGCAAAAAGCTATTGAGCCTGGGTGTCCAGGCGAATATTCGCGCCCTATACATCGAAAAGAGTCCACGTGCATTTAAGAGATTGTCTTCATACCTGCAAGCCTCCACACCAGAAGGCGTAAGTTCGAATTGCTTTCAAGGAAATTTTTTGGACCTTCGTGACGACATATTGACTTGGTGCGGTGGTCATGCTTTCGTTTTTTTCTTCATCGACCCGAAGGGATGGAAGGATGTCGGTGTAGACCAATTGCGTCCATTACTTCAAAGGCCACGGTCAGAGTTTTTGATAAACTTCATCTACGACTTTATCAATCGAACCGCTGCGATGACCGATTGGGAGTCAGACATTGCCGCCTTTTTGGGCACATCTCACGGCGCGGTTCAAGCCCTTGATGGGCATTTGCCACACGAACGAGAAAAGCTGCTTCTGAACAGCTATCGTGATGGGCTCAAGAGTCGTGTGCCATCACCAATAAAAAATGAATATCGTCCACGCACTGGCTACGTTCGAGTGATGGACCCGAGCAAAGAACGCCCCAAATATCATTTGATCTACTTAACCTCTCATCCAAAGGGCTTGATTGAGTTCATGGAGATTTCACAGGACATTGATCTGATACAAAAACAAATTCGCGCCACAAAGCGGCTTGATAAAAGGGAGGAACGGTCACGCGTCCGTGACATGTTTTCAGACGAGCCAGACACTAACACTGAGCCGTCAACTGTTGATGATGGAGCCGTTGATGCTTACTGGGTAGATTTTTTATTCTCTGGTATGCAGGCGATTGGTCAAACTGAATTTGCAGACATTCTCGAAGCGACAGACTGGTTACCAGAGACCCTTCAAACATCCTTGTCGCGTTTAATCGCCAGTGGGCAGATCATCAATTTGGACTCCACAACCAAACGCCCCAAGCGGCCACTTCATTTTGAAAAAAAAGAAAGATTACAGCTGACTGTAGCCCATTCCAGGTAAGGAAATTAGCGACATTTGAGGTGACCGCTCTAGGATATCGCCCACTTTCACGGAATGTCCTTTGGTTCTTTTAACACCGTCTGTCGATCTCACCAAAATATCCCCGCAACGAATCGCCGGGTCTATGGCATCACGAATCATGTCTGCCGTGGCAGGTGTCAGGCTTCCCATTGAGTCCAGCAGTTGGGAAAATTGAGTTGGTTTTCCGCCGTAAATGGCCGGCACTAATCTCTCCGTCAATCCGGTCTTGCACCGGCTGGCGGCTAATGCATCAAATTGATGACTTTCTCCCAATTCAAGTGCATCCTGCATGGTGGCGTTTCGGTCAAGGTTCGCTTGATACCCGAGTGTGAAAATATCCGGTTCCAAATAGTGTGAAAAATGGTTGGCAGACTGCCAGTGAAGTTCCATCATGACATCACGTGCCTTGGCACTATTTGAGAGATGTATGAACCAATACGTCCATGACGTGTTGCCCATTGGCGTGATGTAAAAAATGGTGAAGTTTTTTGCGCCGCTGGCCTCGATAAGGCCTTTTGCCAGGTTGCGTTGAATGGCTGCTCGCCACGTAGCTGGTGGTGCTGACCTCAAAGCTTCAAGTGCAACCCAATCAATGTGTGCATCCATTCCCATTTGAGCCAATTTTGCGCGGCTTGCCTCGTTGTCAGCGAGAAACGAAATCAGAGAGTCAACGGCGAAAGTCAGGATCACTTCGGCACCCTTCACCCGTGAAAAAATTGATTTCAGCATTGGCCCTGTCACTTGATCATACGCGTATTGATCAAGAAGAAAAATTGCTCTCTCACCCCCAGCGCGTCGCTGAATGTCGGCAATGATTCCGTTCGCCTTATCTTGAAATGCTCCATTTAGCAACTCGATGTCAGAGCCAAATCTTGATGAGGGAAACCGAGCACGCAGCAGCTGGTCAAGGTAGTTGAAGTTGGATTTAATTTTTTCAACAAAGTAATACTTTGCATCAACCTTTCGCGGCTTGGAGCGACCGACATTTAGTTCGGCTTCTTTGGCTGCAATGGTTGTCAAAACAATCAGCGGCGACCCTTCGTGAAACTGTGACCCGTCTTCCGATGAATATTCTCCTCCACCAGCAAATCCATCAACAATGGACAGAGTAAGCTTTTCCATGTTGTAGTTGCTCATCAGTACCTGGATGTAGCGTTCCAAGTAACCGCGCACTATCTTGTGCTTCACCAAACTATGGGGATCGATGGGTGGTGGCAAAGTGCCGATTTCCCAGCGATATTTGTCTGCTCGTTTGACCATGTGTGTATTGTTGGTAATTTAATTCGGCAAGGCCACTGCCCAACCTTCCTCTCAGTCAAGCTTGCATTTGCATACCCACATTCTCAGGCATTGCATCCCATGTCCGGCCGTTCAACAGCCGACCATTGGCGGCCTTTGCCCGTTTTTTGCCATCAACACCCCAACCGCCCCATTGTTTGAAGAAAAAAGCAACCCCTTGATCTTCACATTGCGCCCGCACCGAATCTGCCCATTCCTGCTTCATGGGGCGAGCCTTTGGCCCAGATTCGCCGCCAACGATCACCCAATGGATGTTTGTCAAATCAAGTTCACCAACGTCTTCCAATAGCGGTTCTACAGACAGAAAACGAATATGTGCGGGTACTTTGCGCAAGTGGTTGATCCGGGGAACACCTTGCTTGCGGTTCTCCACTGAAACACCAAGCCATGCATTGGTCGGCGCTGGACGTGATTTGAAGTAGCGTGCCATTCGCGCAGCACGTTTTGTCAAAATTTGATAGGTGTGATGAGGTGTTTGCTGAATGACACGAAAGACTGAATCAATGTGCTCATCTGGAACCAAATCATGAAACAAGTCCGACATCGAATTGACAAAGTACGTTGTCGGTTTCTTTCGTTTCAGAGGATCGTCCAATCGCTGCGGCAGGACAACTAGCTCAAAACCTTTTTCATAACCTGGCGTGCCCATCGCTTGCAATCGGTGCGCCATCGCTTCGGCATAACAATGTTTACATCCTGCGGAAATTTTGGTGCATCCAACCGTTGGATTCCAAGTTTGCTCTGTCCACTCGATTCGACTTGTAGCAGTCATGTCTATGCTCCTGTTGTGGATGTTGGTTGCATTGCAACGTAGTTGCGGACGATGCCTTGGACTATGCCGAAAATAGTCAAATCAGTTTTAGGGTGAATTGGGGGGTACTTCGAGTTGTGCGCCATGAGTACAGGACGCTGGTTCTCATACTTCAACTCTTTTAGAGTGAATTCACCATTTACATTCGCAATCACAAATTGCCCGCCATACGCAGTCTGCGACCTTTCCACTACGGCGAAATCACCATCAAATATTCCAGCATCACACATGGAATCACCCTTGACCCGAATCACCACAGAATTGGATGGCTTGCCAAACAGGAAACCTTCAAGAGTAAAAGTGTCTTGTGTCCACGTCTGAGGATCAATCGAATCGGGTTCGCCAGCTCGAATGCTCATGTTTATTAGCGGCAATTCGAAAAAACGGCGTAGTGGAACCACTTTGCCTCCATCAACGATTTTGAAGTACCCGGCATCACTCAAGCGTCGAATAAGCAAAACAGCCGCATTCTTGGTCTTAAACCCAACCAAACGACTGATGCCCGCATACGACGGGATGCACTGATTGACAGCAAATTGATCTCTCAATAGCTTGAGATGAGATTCGTCGTTGTTGGTGCGTGCCATTTGCTCATTTTAATGTACGAACGTACATTAATAAGGCGGTTTCCAATAATTTCAAAAAATCTTCAACTGTGCAAATTGAGAAATGGGGTGGTTGAATGAAAAAGTGCAGCGTGTTGTCGGAGATGTTATTGAGTTCCAGACGATGTTTCGAGACTAGTCGCCACGGGGCTGGACAAACAAGGCAATCTCAGCGGGCGCGTCGCAAAACCGCAGCCACCGCGTGACGCTGATGGCATCACGTCACCCCTGGATGCGTTCAACCGCTGGCGTCGTCGATCCTGTCCAAGTCATGCGAAACGCATCTCCCTTCCTGACGTTGCCAACGAGCGCCGGCCTGAAACACGCGAGGTTGATTCCTCCAGAACGGCGAACACTGGCGAAGATCACGCCGAGTGAGCCGGTGCTGAGCAATCCGGCTGCAAGTGATTGCGATTGGATGTAGCTATTTGGATCGAGGCACGCCAGATGCTCAATACTCCCGCGAAGATCGTGAAATGGGGCGTTGAAGTCTGCAAGGAAGGCTCGGTAGGTCACACTGTCATCGAAATATTCAATCTCAGCGTACTCCACTGTCTTGTGGAAGATCACCTCTGCCAGAGCTGTCTTGATATCCCAGGAGCAGTACCAGGCGCCACGCTCCCCATCGTTGAACCTGCTGCCGGCCGGGTGTGGGTAGGCGAACGATCCATTGATGATCCGAAAATTCGGTATGCCAAAGACAAGTTCGTCAACACCTATGCCGCTTAGTCCTGCGAACTCGGCCTGCAGTCGCCCATTGGTGGCGTTCTCCAGATCGAAGAGGTCGCTGAGATGCTGGTCGCCGTTTGAGATCGACGCCAGAACAGAATCCTCAACGTCTGCAAAGCGACTGGGGATAAGCCTGAATGTGTCGAACTGACGGATGGCCGTCAATGGAGGCAGTCCCACTTCAGACGCCACCGCGGCGGGCATCGAGCAACCTGCGAACGGTTTGCATGCTGATCAGTCCGCCTGTGAGCATGTACTGCAATGGCGAGCGCCCGCCAAAAATCAGGTTCTTGTTTGGCAGGCGAACCCATGCATCTGCAAGCTGATCTCCGTAGAGGGTGTGCAGGGCCTTGTAGATGCCCACCATGAACGAGATCCTGGTGATCCGGTCAATATCGAGCAAGCGCTCGGGGTTCTTCTTCCACTCGTAGAACGAGCTGCTGGACACGCCACCAAGGAGCTCACGTGAATCTTCGTCCTTGAGTCCCCACTTCGCAGCAATGTTAAAGAATCCCTTGAGAGCCGAAGCTGACAAGCGTTCGCGCTCAACCTTGGAACTCAAGTCAACTGGACCAGTAGGCTCGAATCGGGTTGACGGGTAGGCGAAGTTAGTAGAGATGATAGAAACTCCGTTTATGTATTAAGTTTACTCCATTAATGGAATTATGCGCAGATTCATAAGCCCTTGTTCAGTGCGGCGTTATGGGAGTCCAATTGCCAGGAGCCGCGTTCAGGCAGCGTCAATCGGTGCAGTGGTATGAATGCGCCGCTGCCACAAACCAGTTCAGCTCATCCAAGCCTTTAAACTTTTCCGCTGCACCTTCCAGCCGCGACTGCGCCGACTAAATGCAATGTCATCCCAGGAGTTCGGAAGATTGCCACCTGTTCGGGCCGCACGCGCTGGCCGCTCGCCATCTTCGGCAACCACCAAAGCGTTCATGCGGCGCTCAGGAGTGGCGTTGATGCTTCGAAAGTATTGCCTGCCGCCCCGCGACTTATGAACATTTGGCACCGGGCCGTATCCACAATACACACCGCCACGTCTAGCGTAACGTTTCTTTTTTTGGGTCAGGCTATTTCCAAGTTCCAGCAAACCTCGCAGGTTCAAGGGACGACCATAGATCGTGAACGCTTCCAGGCAAACCAGTTTTTCACAACGTAGCCTCCAGACTGCTCCCCATTTGCTGTGGGATGTCTGAACACTGCGTTGGACCTGCAGCTGTAGAAAAGTGCTGTCGCTACAGAAAACCTTGATCAGAGTTGTGCCAGTTGAGCGCGGGCGATTACAACACTCAGTCAAACTGAGGGCCAAAGCCGCTTTGGAAGGAAAACGGAAAATATCCTCACAACCGTTCTCGGTTCTGCGAAGAATGAATGCGGCACCGCGCGTTGGCTGACTGACAGACATGAATGACTCCTAGTTGGTAACTAGAAATCCGTCGCGCCTCCTTGAAAATTGGCCTGTAGCATTGGAGAATTATGACAGTGAAACAAATTCATTGATACTCCATCTATGAACCAGCGTCGTCGTCGCAAGACCATTTCACGGCACTTTCATGGCCGATTTCATAGGGTATTTATGGGGTGGTCAGCCGAGGACATCACTTGGGACCGCATGACTCCAGTTGGCAGGGAGTTCGGCAGCCCTGACCATGCATCGACTGATGCAGGAGAACTTTGACAACAAGACGGGTGTTTTCACCCCAGGCCTGGCCGAGTTGTGAAAGAAGAAGGAGGCAAAAAATGCGCACATGGAACTACCGAGTCATTGAGCTGGTGACCCCAATGAATGCTCGGTCGAGAGCAATGGACGTGTATCGCGCAATTCATGAAGTGCACTATGAATCGGACGGACGCCCGGTGGCTTACAGCGCGACGCCCGCGACCATCGGGTGGGACCCAAGCGAGGGCGAAGATGCGCCTTTTGCGATTCTCGACCAAATGCGAACAGCATTGGCCAAGCCCGTATTGACCGCGCAAGACTTTCAATCAAATGGCGGTGATCTCGAAGTGACGGAAGATGTGCCGATTCAAGAGAGAACTGTTCCCAGACGAACGACGTGATGTCAGCGAACTCAAGGGTGTCCGCTTAACTGGACGTCTGGAGTGCCAACGGTTGCGGAAAAGGCTTCTTGCTGGCAACAGGACTTGGATCTGGTGGTGGTCCGAAAAGGGAGAAGTGCATGTGGGGGCGGTAAACTGGTTTCGTCCACGACCGATCCTTGATCGCGTTGCGGCGGACTTACGCCAGTGCTATCCGAAAACCCTCGTACGTCGAGACGTGCTGGCTGTTACCTTCAATTTTGGGAGTTCAAAACAAAGCCTAGAACTCATAATGGTGAGCTATGACTTGTCCTCTTCACTTGGAATTCCCCTTGGTGGCGGGAATTCGCCGCCGTGCCGATCAGTGTTGAACAATTCGAGAGCCTTCAGAATTTTTGTACCCGGAACCGCTGGCTCTGTGACGCGAAGCCACGGGCCAAGCGTCTCCTTCAGGCAGTGCTGGCAGAGATCAATCTCGATTTGATTTTCGTCGCCGAGGATTGATCCGTAGCCGGCCTTGTAGTCAATGGATGTGAACTCGAAGAATTCGCTTTCGCTATCCTCTGCTAGTCGACCGCATCGGTCACATCGAAGTTGTTTCACAAAGGGCTGAGGTCGAACATCTTTGATTTTCATGAGGTTTCACCTTGTGGACTTTTGCAAAGTTGGCGCCAATTCCATTTGGGACCCACACGCTGACTTTTAACAGTCAAAGGTCCTGTGCTCACAAGCCTAACATTAACAATCATTTTTATGCTTCGTCAGTAAAATCTGTGGGCGAGTTGCGGCTCAGGAAGCTTTCTGTTTCATCAGCCGCAATTGTCAGTTGCACTGACTTATTTACTAAGGGGAAACAGGCGGGTTACCAGGCCGCGCCTGGGGACGCTTCCAGCGTCCGCCGTGAGGCGTGAGGCAATCTGCATCATTCCCCAGGCCGCACCCCACGCAAGAACTCAATCCCGGTGCGCCTGTCCAATTCGCCATAGCTGATGGGCTTTGACCCACGGGTGCCCAGGCGGATCAACCGCGTCAGAAGCCAACCAGTTCTACAGCCTTGCCGCTTGATAATCACCACAATCAAACAGTTCTTCTCGGCCAAACTGCACTAACGCAACAGAACCCACTTTGGTTCACTCTTTTTTGTTTAGCCGGACAGCGGTGCGACAAAACAACAAACTGCCGTTGACAGTCCCCCTGGTTACAATTTGGAAATTGATTGGTCGCAATTGATCGACCAATAAAAAAATGAAATAAATCGCATGCAGGGTGCAAACCGGGAAACTATTGCCCATTCGGATGGGCGCATCGACACGCAAGCTGCGCTATGGCTGCTAGGCAGCCTCGCCGGTTTCTATCGCCAGCCGTTCGATGCCGAACTGGTCACCAAGCGTTTTGCGCCGCCGTTTGATCTGCCCACGCTGATCGAGGCACTGGAAGCGCTCGGCCTCAAGGCCGGTTTGGCGCCCTGGCCACAAGACGACTGGGCTTCGCTGCCTTTGCCTGCGGTGGTTTTTCTGGCTGCGCAGGATGCCGACACTTCCCTTGATGCCGGCGTTGCAGTACCGGACAGCGCAAGTGCGGCGACAGTTCCCTCGCCGCTCACCCCGGCCCTGATCGTCAAGCACGCCGACCACACCCTGGCCTGGGTGCGCCCCGGCCAAGCCAGGCCCGAACCCGTCTCTGCCGATGTCGCTCGCGCCCAATGCGTGCCCGTGATGCTCCTGGTGATGGAGGCTGAACCACCGCTGACCGAATCGACCAGCCAGGCAGAGAACCCGGCGGAACAAAAGAAATCTGACCTTGCCCACCGGCAAGCTCACCGTGCTGATGGGCCCCTCGGGCTGCGGCAAGAGCACGCTGGCCAAGCTGATGCAGGGCTTCTACTGGCCGCAGAAAGGGCAAATCACCATCGACGGGCGCGACATCCGCCAACTCGCCGCCAACGAGCTGCGCGCCTACTTCGGCGTGGTGCCGCAGGAAACGGTGCTGTTCTCCGGCACCCTCTACGACAACCTGGCCATGGCCCACCCGCATGCCAGCTTTGACGATGTCATCGCCGCTTGCAAAGCGGCTGAGATTCACGACGTGATCGAGCAACTGCCACAAGGCTACCAGACCGAGATCGGCGAGCGTGGTACCGGCCTGTCAGGCGGGCAGCGTCAGCGCGTTGCGATTGCCCGCGCTTTGCTTAAACGACCCAAGGTGCTGATTTTTGATGAGGCGATTTCCAACCTCGATCAACAGACCGCCGAACACTTCGCTCAGACCATCAACCGCATTAAGGGAAGTGTGACGATGATCTTCATCACCCATCAGGTGCCCAAGGGCTTGCAGGTGGATGACGTGGTGAATATGGGGCAGCGTGCTATGCATATGAGTTTGGTGAAGGAGGAGATTTAATGGAAAAAGGTCCGTCAATTTTTGATCGGGAGTCAACGAAGCTTGGCAGACCCCTCAATGTTATCGATAAGGTTCGTGTAGTTTCAAAATACACATTCATTTCGAGCCTGCTGGTTCTTATTCCATTTCTATTGTTCGATTACTGGGATATTGGACGTCTTTATGACAATCCAGAAGATAAAGTTTTTGAGAATATTAAATTCGAAGTAAAACGCGCGCCCAAAGGGTCAGAGGCGAGGGTTGGCCTATACAGCAACGGGGCCCAAATATTTTCTTCAAGCTGCTATGGGATTGAGGCAGACGTCTGCAACAAGAAAGACTTCTGGAAACCAAGTCTGGCAAAAGTTGTTCGAGTGATCGAAATAAGTCCAAACAAGGGAATTATCAAGAGCGTTGCAGTCTCAACGCCATCTGGCGATCATGTGTTCACTAATTCAGAAGCCGACAATTACGTAAAAAATTACTCAAAAAGAACTTATCGAAAAGACTGGATACTGCTGCTCATATCCGCTGTCGCCGGCATCATTTTCTTCGCATCAAGCCTCCTCTCTCACACAAATCGCAAAGGGAAATAAGTTATGGCCAACGCATCAACTTTGACATTGTTTCTTGGCAACATCGGTGGCCAGCTTGGTGGAATTGATGGCGCAATAAATGCATCCGTCAGCGCCAGCATTGGTGATGGCACGGGAACGGTTTCTGGCACCATCACAGCGATCGGCAATGCAGCAGGCATGTTCCCTGGAGCATTGGGTGCCTATGGAGGCTTTGCTGTGACGATGTCAAACTTGGCCAAGACCGGGTTTGACGGCTCGAAGCTGAATATCGGCGACGCGTTGACTATTGGTGCTGGTGTAGCCGCGCTTGTTGGAGCGCCCCTTATAGGTTTTGGCTTAACCGTGGCAGGCCTTGGTTGGACCGTCTATACGTTGAGTGATCCATCAAAGAATCTCACTCTTCCTGATTTATTTGATCGAGCCAAAAACTGGACCTGGCCCCGCGACCCCATCATCCTCGACCTCGACGGCGACGGCCTCGAAACCGTCGGCCTTGCCAGCAACATCCACTTCGACCACAACGGTGACGGCGTCCTGACCAAAACCGGTTGGGCCGGCAAGGACGACGCCCTGCTGGTCTGGGACCGCAACGCCAACGGCAGCATCGACACCGGCGCCGAACTCTTTGGCGACTTCACCCCACAACCCAATGGCACCCTGGCCCCCAACGGCTTCGCCGCCCTGGCCGCATTGGATGCCAACGGCGACGGCATCCTCGACGCCTCCGACCCCGCCTTTCTTGAGCTCAAACTCTGGCGCGACACCAGCCAGGACGGCGTATCTCAAGGCGGCGAGTTCATTACCCTGCTTGATGCGGGCATCGTCAGCCTGAACCTCGCCAATACTCTCAAAAATCAGGAGCTTGCCAACGGCAACACTTTGAGCCGCGAAGGCAGCTTCACCCGTGCCGACGGCACCACCTCCGGTATGGGCGAATTTCGCCTCGCTGCCGATACGTTCAGTACGAAATTCGCCGAACAGATCGACGTGCCCGAAGCCCTCAGGAGGCTGCCCAACATGGGCGGCTCCGGCAACGTGCGCGAACTGCAACAGGCCGCGACCCTGTCCAGCAAGCTGCAAACCCTGCTCGAACAATTCGCCGCAGCGCCGTCGCGCGCCGAACAGCAAGCCCTTTTGGCGGACTTAATACATGCCTGGGCCGAATCATCGGTTCCGGTAAAGAGTACTACCGACCAACTGCCGGGAGGTGGACTCCATTTAACTAACGGATCGGCATGGCTAGTACAAACCATCGAAGAACGGTTTGGTGCACAACTTGATGCCCAGGGCTACAACTGGCGCGCAGTGGTGCAAGACGGTATCGTCAACGATACCAGACAGGCCGCATTGCTGGATATGCTGAGCCAGGCTGAACTCATGATCAAGGGAGCATGGTATATGGCAGCGGACGACAACACCAGTGCCACCACCAGAAACCTGTGGGTATGGACGAAAAGCGCTGTCGAAAACTTCCATGAAAGCAGCGAACTCGGGCGGCGCATCTCCGTGTTGGAGCGTTTCAACGGCTCACCGGGCCTCGACCGTTTTTTGGTTCGGCATACAGTGGACTCCCGGCAAGGAGCGTACGAGTGGACGGTCAATGTACCCGCCCCGGCGATCGCACTCTTTGATGCCGCATACGACAGCCTGAAGGAAAGCGTCTATGCCAGCCTGGTGATGCAAACGCGCTTGAAGCCCTACCTCGACCAGATCGAACTCGTCATTGACGACAGCGGGTTGCGCCTGGACGCCAGCCAGTTGAACCAGACGCTGGCCGACAAGCGCGTTGCCGATCCCGAGAATGCGCTGGCCGACTTGCTCGATCTGGATCGCTACGCGGGCAACTTCCTCTCCGGCACCAACTGGCATGGACTGGCCAGTTTCGACACTCTGGTCGAAACCCTGCCGCAGACCGCGGGCATCACGGCGCTGCTCAATGAATTCAAGGTGCGCACGCTCACAGGCGGTGATGACAACACCGGATTGACCGATAACGCCGATATCGTGCTAGCGGGCGATGGCAACGACCGCCTCTACGGCTACAGCGGCAATGACCGGCTGTTCGGCCAGGGCGGCGACGATGCAATCTTCGGCGGCAACGGCGATGACCTGCTCTCGGGCGGTGCGGGCAATGATGTGCTCTACGGCGAGGCCGGGGCGGATACTTATGTGTTCGGACGGGGCTTCGGCAACGACATCATCAGCGACACCGCCGAAAACGGTGTGCAGCGCGACAGCGTGCGCCTGCTGGGACTGACCCCGGCGGACATCCGGGTCACCGCCGACTACTCGGACAACCTCACCTTCACCATCCGGGACAGCGGCGAGACGCTTTCCGTGCCGAGGGGTGGCTACTGGTGGGGCCAGAACGGCGTCGGGCAGTATGTGTTCGACGACGACACGGTGTGGAGCCACGACGATGCGCTGCGCGCCACCGTTGCGGCAACCACCGAGGGCGACGATGTGATCCACGGCTCGTCCGCAGGGGAGGCGATCGCCGGCCAGGCGGGCAACGACACGTTGATTGGCAATGGCGGCGATGACGTCATTGACGGCGGCGCGGGCAACGATCTCTTGATCGGTTCCACCGGCTGGAACTGGGTTTACGAGAACGGCCAGTACCGGGTTGAGCGCAACACCACGTCGCAGGTTTCCGCCAACGGGAACGACCTCTACCTCTTTGGCCGGAGCGATGGGCAGGACACGGTGATCGACGGGGACTACACCACCGGTAACAGCGACACCCTGCGCTTCAAGCAGGGCGTGGCGCCGGCGGATGTGAAGCTCATCCGCAATGGCAATGATCTGGTGCTGGCGATTCGCGGCAGCGCCGATCAGGTGACGCTCAAACAGTATTTTGATGAAACCTGGAATGGGGCCAATGGACCCTTCCTGGTCGAGCGGATTGCCTTTGCCGACGGCACGGTGTTGTCATTCGCCGAGGTGCAGGCCATCCTCTTTGCGGGTAGTGAAGACGAGGAGACCATCATCGGCTCAAGGCAGGCAGACCACCTCACCGGCCTGGCGGGCAATGATACGCTGGTCGGACGTGAGGGCGATGATGTGCTGGAAGGCGGTGACGGCGATGATGTCCTGCTCGGCGGCGCCGGGCGCGACGCACTGGATGGCGGCGCGGGCAATGATGTGTTGCGCGGCGGCGGTGCGCTCTGGGGCAACCAAGCCTCCGACTGGAATGGCGAAGGCGATGCCTACCGCTTCGGCCGGGGCGATGGTCAGGACACCATCATCGACGATTCATGGCTACCCGCTGAAACCGACCGCATTGAACTGAAAGCAGGTGTGCTGCCCGCTGATGTGCGGCTGGAACGCGTGCGCAACGTCAACGGCTGGCAGGTCAGCGATGACCTGAAGGTAACGATCCGCGACACGGGCGAGGCGCTGACCGTCAAGAACCATTTCAACGAGAGCAATCGCAATGCCGTCGAGGAGATCGTTTTTGCCGATGGCACGGTGTGGAACACCGAGGCTATCAAGAGCCAAGCACTGATCGGTGAATCGGGCAACGACGAGTTGCGCGGGTTCAATGACCGCAATGACGTCCTCCATGGCGGCGCGGGTAATGACCACTTGCTGGGGCTGTCCGGCGATGACGTGCTCGACGGTGGCGCGGGCAATGACGAACTCGTTGGCGGCGACGGAAACGATGCCTTGATCGGCGGGACCGGCAACGATATTCTCGATGGCGGATCGGGTGCGGACACCTATCGTTTCGGCCTGGGTGGTGGGCAGGATGTGATCATTGAAAACTATGACACGGCGCAGGATGTGCTGGAGCTGGCGCCAGGAGTGACTCCTGATGACGTGACTGTGCGCTGGACAAACCTGGGCGACATGGCGGTCACACTGGCCGACGGCAGCCGGATGATGGTGCGCGGCCAGGCCAACCCGTGGTCGAATGAAATCGGCGTCGAGCAACTGCGTTTCGCTGATGGTACGGTGTGGAATCGCACCGAGCTGAACGCTCGTGCGCTGGCCGCGACATCGGGTGACGACGCCATCGTCGGCGGCTATCAGGACGACACTTTGGAAGGCGGCGCAGGCAATGACCGCTTTCAGGATCTGGATGGTTACGACACCTACCGTTTCGGCGTGGGCGACGGGCAGGACGTGGTCGAGGACTCTTACGGCCGCATCCTGTTCAAGCCGGGCATTGACCAGAACGATGTGGCTTTCACCCGCGACGGCAACGACCTGATCGCCACGGTCAGTGTTTCCGGCGACTCGGTACGCGTCAAGGACTGGCTGAACAGCTGGCAGCGCATCGACAGCTTCGAGTTCGCCAATGGCGCGCAGCTGAGGACGAGCGACGTGCAAGCCTTGCTCAATGTCAGCGACGGCGCAGAGATTCTTTACGGCGCCCCAGGCGATGACACGCTCACCGGCACCGAGAAAGACAGCATCATCTATGGCCGCGAGGGCAATGACACGCTGGTCGGCGGCGCGGGCTCAGACCAGATGTATGGGGAAGTCGGCGACGACGCCCTCAACGGCGATCAAGGCGGCGATACGCTGGATGGCGGCCTCGGCAATGACACTCTGGACGGCGGTGCCGACCGTGACTGGCTCTATGGCGGCGAGGGTAACAATACCTATGCCGTAGCAAAGGGCATGGGCCTGGACAGTGCCATGGGTGCGGGCCTTGCAGTGGCCAACGACACGGTGGTGTTTGCGGCGGGTATCCGGCCGCAGGACGTGTCGGTGCAAATGGGTGATGCCAGTGACTGGTGGGACCAGCAAGCTGGCGACGTGGGTTATCAAGGCCTGGTCATCGGCATCGGCGGCAACGATGCCCTGGTGCTGCGCACCCACAACTGGGACGACCTCGGGCGCGGTGCGATTCAGCACTTCCGCTTCGATGATGGCACAGAGTGGTCGCTGGCCGACCTGACTGCCCGTGCGGACGGCGGCAAGATGGGCGTGCAGCAACGCAACTGGGGCGATGCGAGCGCGGTTCTGGGCAGTCAGGCCGATGACGATATCTACGACTACACCGGTCAGTCAGTCACCGTGCAGGCGCGCGGCAACGACGACAATGTGCAAGTCGAAGCAGGCAATGACATCGTTTCTGCAGGCAGTGGCAACGACACGGTTTATTCAGGGCAAGGTGACGACCTGATCAGCGCAGAGGCCGGAGACGACCGTATCAACAGCGGCGAAGGCGATGACGTGCTGGTGTTCAATTACGGTGATGGCCGCGATGAAGTCATGGCGGGCGAGGGACTGGACACACTCTCCTTCGGCGCCAATGTGAGCCCCGCCATGCTCTCGGCAGCACTCGACCGCGACGGGCGCGTGGTGCTTCTCGTTGATGGCGGTGCGGGCGGCACCATTACTCTGGCCGAAACCTGGGCGGACAACCTGCCCGGCGATCTGGAGCGCATACAGTTCATCGACGCCGCCGATGGCAAGACGCGCGTCTTCGATCTGGCCAGCTGGCTGCGCGCCAATGGCGCGGTGCTGCTCGGTGCTACGGTGGATGCGCCCCTTGCCTTTGATGGAACATTCGAGCTCACGGGTTCGGTAGCACCGGCGGGCGGTCTGGAAGCAGTGGCCTATGCGCAGGCGAGCGACCTGTTCGCCCCGGCGAGTCTCGCCAATAACACCCCAACCGACGGGGACGACGTGCTGTACGGCACGTCCGACGGCGACACGCTAGATGCGGGTGCGGGCAATGACATCGCCCTGGGCCTTGCCGGTGACGACACGATTTTCGGCGGCGAAGGCAATGACCTGATTCTGGGTGGCGACGGCGACGATGTGCTGGAAGGCGGCGCCGGGGATGACGTGGTACGCGGCGGCTGGGGAAGTGACCAGCTCGCCGGTGGCGCGGGTCGCGACGAACTCTATGGCGAATGGGGTGGCGACAGCTATACCTACCAGAGCGGCCATGGCGAAGTAATCATCGACGACGATCATCGTGTGCTTAATTGGAGCGGTGGTGAAGGCGGCTACGGTGGTGGCTGGGACGGCGGTGAAGGCGGTTATGGCGGCGATTGGGATGGTGGTGAAGGCGGCTACGGTGGTGGCTGGGACGGCGGTGAAGGCGGTTATGGCGGCATCATTGTCGATGACGCGCCCAACATTCTCAGCTTCGGCCCAGGCATCCGGCCTGAGGACTTGCGCTATTCGGAACAGAACGGCGATCTGGTGATCGAATTCGCCAACCAGCCCGGCGACCGGGTGGTCCTGCGCGGCTACATGCCCGAGCGGGCGACGCAGACCCGCTCGGTGGACATCATTCGCTTTGCCGATGGCACGGAAATCGTTGCCGAGTCCATTGAACCGACCGGCAAGACCGAAATGGCAGGCGATGAAGGCGGCTGGCTCAATGGCACACCCTTGGCCGACACCTTGATCGGCGGTGATGGCGATGACGATCTGGATGGCCAGGGCGGCGCAGATCGTCTAGTAGGCGGCGCAGGTTCGGACACTTACCGCATTCACAAGGAATGGGGCACTCGCCCGACCGAGACGCTCATCAGTGAGACCTGGCGCGAGCAGGACAGCAACCGTATCGAACTGACCGGCGAAATCAATGCTGACGACCTGCGATTGGAATTCGACGGGCGCGATCTGCTGCTGCGCCTGACAGAAGACGGCGATGTGATCCGCTTCGCCGGGTTCGATCCGCGTGCGTCGGGCATGCAGGCACCGGTAGCCGAGATCAACCTGCCCTGGTGGGGTATCAGCCTGTCGTTTGACGAGTTGCTGGCACGCGGCGTGCGCATCATCGGCACGCCAGAAAACGACGTGCTGACCGGCACGGCCTTGACCGACTGGATCGAAGGCCGCGAGGCCGACGATACGATGACGGGCGGCGCGGGTGGCGACCTCTACGTCATCGACGCCGACGCGGGGAGCGACACCATCATCGACAGCGAGGACGGTGACGCCCCCAACGTTCTGGTGCTGCCCGATGGCACGACACTGGATGATGTGCGCCTGTCCTACGACAGCGAAGGCTTCCTGATTCTCGATCTCGACAATTCCGGCAACCGCATCCGACTCTCGGGCTTCGATCCGCAGAACCCGCTGGGGCCGCGCGCGGTGGAGCGTTTCCGATTCGGCCTCGACGGTGACGAGATCGGTTACGAGAAGCTTCTGGAACGCGGCTTCGATATCTTCGGCACAGAAGAAGGCGATGCCCTCAAAGGCACCACGCTCATCGACCGCATTTGGGGTAGAGACGGCAATGACCTGCTCGAAGCAACGCCCGGCGGCGATTGGCTGGACGGTGAAGGCGGCAACGATGCCTACGTCGTTAATCTCGGCGATGGCGACGTCACCATCGACGACGTGGCCGAAGGAGATGCCGGCAACGTCCTGCGTTTCGGCGTCGGAATCGATCCGAACGCGCTACGCAACGGCCTGCGCTTTGAAGAGGACGGCGATGGAGGGCATGTGCTGCTCATCCCCTACGGCGGCGCGGGCGACGTGCTGCGCCTGACCGGATTCAACCCCGAAGACGTGCTCGGCACCCATGCTGTTGACCGCTTCGAGTTCGCCGATGGCACGGCGGTCGATTACGCCACACTGGTGTCCTGGACCTTCGTGGTCGAAGGCGACAACGGCGGCAACGCGCTCACTGGCACCAATGTCGGCGACCGACTCTACGGCTACGACGGCGACGACGCCATGGCAGCGGGTGACGGCGAGGATGTACTCACCGGCGGCACCGGCAATGATGTCATGCGGGGCGGCGCCGGACGCGATGCCTATGTGGTCAACCTTGACAGCGGCGAGGATCTCATCGAGGACGGAGTGGAGAACGGGGTGGGCAACGTGCTCACCTTCGGCGAAGGGATTACACGCGAGGACGTGCGCGTCGAGGTGGACGGCGACGATTTGCTGATCCAGTACGGCACAGGCGGTGGTGCAGTGAGGGTGAGTGGCTATGCCCCGCTGGGCGTCAACGGTGGCACGGTGATCGATACTTTCGAATTCGCTGACGGCACTGCAGTCACCTTGCGCGAATTCATGAACCGCGCGCCTGGGGTTGCCAACCCCATTGAGGATCAGGTGATCCTTGAGGATGCGGCTTTCAGCCTGGTGCTGCCCGACGATCTGTTCATTGATGCTGACGGCGACGACATCCTGACCCGCGTCACGGTGTCTGGCTATGAAACTCTGCCCGCCTGGCTGCAATACGATGCCCAAACGCGCACGCTGTATGGCACCCCGGACAACGCAGGGGTAGGCGAGTTCGATGTCCTCGTGCAGGGAATGGATGCGCTGGGGGCATCGAGCTGGCACAGTTTCCACGTCACCGTGCAAAACACCAACGACGCGCCGGAAATCGGCACGCCGTTGACCGAACAGCGGGCGCTGGAAGACAGCGCCTTTAGCTTCACGCTACCTGGCGACAGTTTCCGCGATGTCGATGCCGGGGATGCGCTGAACTACTCGGTCACCCTGCAAAGCGGCGACGCCTTGCCGGACTGGTTGAGCTTTGACGCGCAGACGCAAACCTTCACGGGCCTGCCTGCCAACGGCGATGTCGGCAGTCTGCGAGTGCGCGTCACGGCGACAGATCTGGCGGGCGCGTCAGCCGATCAGGTGTTCGCGCTGGAGGTGGTCAATATCAATGACACACCGACCGTTGGTGTGGCGGTTGAGGCGCAACAGGCCACCGAAGATGCAGCCTTCACCTACGCTTTGCCGGTCGGCGCCTTCGCCGATGCCGACGTTGGCGACCGACTGAACTATTCGGCAACCCTGGCCAATGGCGATGTGCTGCCGACATGGCTGCATCTCGATGCAGCGAGCGGCACCTTCAGCGGTACGCCGGGCAATGACGATGTCGGCGCCTTGCAAATTCGCGTGACCGCCACCGATCTGGTGGGTGCCAGCGGTAGCCAGAGCTTCGACCTGGCCGTGGCCAATACCAACGACGCGCCGCAAGCGGTCATCACGCTGACCGACCAGCAGGCCACCGAGGATGCGCACTTCTCCTTCACTATTGCGGCGGACGCTTTCCGCGATGTGGATGCCGGGGACGTGCTGACACTCTCAGCGACCCGGGCCGATGGTTCGGCATTGCCGAGTTGGCTCTCCTTCGATGCGGCCACGCGCACCTTCAGCGGCTTGCCCGCCAACGGCGACGTGGGCAGCGTGTCGCTGCGACTGATGGCCACCGACCTGGCGGGCGCGCAGACCAGCCAGACCTTCAACGTCGGCGTGACCAACGTCAACGATGTGCCCGAGGTGGGCGCACTGCTGGCCGACCAGCCCGCTCGTGTCGCCACGCCCTTTACCTGGCAACTGCCGCAAGGCGCCTTCGTCGATGTGGATGCCGGGGACTCGCTCACCTACAGCGCGCGTCTGATCGACGGCAGCGCGTTGCCCGAGTGGCTGGCATTCGACGCGGCCACCACCAGCTTCAACGGCACACCCGCGGCAGCGGGGCGCTACGCGGTGCAGGTCACCGCGACCGATCTGGCAGGCGCACAGGCCAGCCAGGTTTTCGCGCTCGATGTGGCCTCCGGCGGCAATCTGGCGCCGATCACTGCGCTCGATACGGCCACCGTGATCGAGGACCACAAGCTCGTCGATTGGGGCAACGTGCTTACCAACGACCGCGACCCGGAAGGCTCGACACTGAAGGTGGCTGACCCCGGCTTCCGGCGCGGCGAATACGGGGTGCTCACCCTGCTGTCCAACGGCCGCTATGCCTATGTACTCGATGACCGCTCGACCAAGGTGCAGGGGCTGGGCACAGGCGAAACGGTGGTCGATCGTTTCAACTACCTCGCCAGTGACGGGACCGAGCGCAGCAGCGGTGAGCTGGCGGTGACGGTACAGGGCACCAACGACACACCCGAGCTTGCTCGCTACCTGCAGGACGTCCAACTAGCCAAGAACAAGGCCTTTTCGTGGCAGATGCCCGTCGGCAGCTTCACTGACCGCGATCGCAACGACAGCTTGAACTACACGGCCACCCTGAAGAACGGCAAACCGCTACCCACGTGGCTCAAGTTCGATGCGACGACGCAGACCTTCAGCGGCACGGCCCCCGCCAATGCCAAGGACAGCATCGAAGTCCAGGTCGTGGTCAGCGATGGCCATGGCGAGTGCTCGACGGCTTCGGATGTGTTCAAGGTCAGCTTTGGCAACAAGACCGTCGTGCCTCAAAAAGGCAACGAAGGCTTGGGTAATGGCCCGGATGCGCCGCCACCCGGGCATGACTTCAACCAAAACGATGGCCCGGGCACTTCGCCGGGTCACCCTGGACGCCGGTCGGAGTCGGGCCGCAACGACGATGCACTGGATCGCTTCCTGGATGGGTTCAAGAACGATGCCAAGTCTGCGCGTTCGAGCTTGCCCGCGCTCGATCACAGTTGGTTTGCCCAACGCGATGAGCGTCAGCAGTCTTTCGGGCAGACCGGTCAATCACCCGCAAACAACGACATTCAGCGTCACTGGTCGGAACTGGTGCTTGCCCTGAACCGGCTCGATGTCGAACGCCAGGGTGCCCCCACCTGGAGCCACCCGAACCAGGGGGCAGACATCTCCGGTTTGGCCGGTTTGATGCAAGGCGGGGCTCACGGGGCGCGCGGCGGCGTCGATGCCGTTTCGCTGGCGTGCGGCAGCGGTACCCTGCTCAAGACCTTCACCGGGCTCAAAGAGGGCTTCGGCAAGCTGCCATGTTAAGACGCCGAGACTGCCGTCGATGGCGCGCATCCTGATCGCGTGGGAACTGGGCGAGGCCTTCGGGCATCTCGCCCGGTGTCTGCGGCTCGCCCAGGGGCTGCGCCAGCGCGGACATGCTGTTGTGCTGGCTCTGAAGGATGTCCGGCTGCCTACAGGGAACAGCGCTGCGCAAGGCACCGTCATTTTGCAGGCGCCATTGACCCCGCAGCATCGCACAGCCGGTCGAGCCCGACCGGTCAACTACGCCGATATGCTGCGCCATTGCGGTTTCGCGAACCCCCAGGAACTGGCCGCCCGGCTGGTAGCCTGGCAAGGCATTTTTTCACTGGCACGCCCGCAGGTGCTGATAGGCGATCACGCGCCGACGGCGCTGCTGGCGGCGCATCTTGCCGACATTCCCCACCTGTCCGTCGGCACTGGTTTTGCGATCCCGTCAGCCATCTCACCATGGCCCTCAATCCGGCCTGGGGAGAGCATTCCCGACGAAACCCTGATCGCCGCCGAACAGCAGTTGGACCGGGTGCTTGATGCGGCGCAAAAGGCCTTGGGGCGCGCGCCACCGGTGTGCATGCGCGAGTTGTTTGGTGCCCGCGATGTGTTGGATACGTTTGCCGAACTCGATCACTATGGCGAGCGGCCCAATGGCCGCTATGTCGGCCCCATCGGCTCGGTGCCCGATGCACGCCGAGTAAGCTGGCAAGATCAAGAATGCGCCAAGGTGCTGGCTTACCTGCGGCCCGAGCTGCCGGGGTTTTCGATGATTTTGCAGGCGCTGGCCGGTCTTGACGCCGAGGTGCTGTGTGTTGCACCCGGTTTGTCGCTTGAGGAGGCGAGACGTCTTGCCTCGCGGCGCATGCGTATTTCACTCGCTCCGCTCGACTTGCCACCGCTATTTGAACAGGCCGATCTAACCGTCAGTTATGGCAATAGCGGCTTTTCTACCCAGGCGCTGCTGGCGGGCGTACCCTTGCTGATGCGCCCCCGGCATGTCGAACAAGCAATCTTCGCACACCGCGTCGAGGCTCTGGGCGCGGGAAGGCTGCTCAACGGCCGGATCGATGTCGCCAGCGTCACAACAGACTTGCAGGCGATGCTGCATAGCCCGGAGCATCGTCACGCCGCCCAGGCATTCAGAGACCGCCACCGCCACTTTTTCCCCGGGCAGGCCATCGAGCAAACGCTGACCTGCATCGAGCACATGCTTCCCGAGGCACGGGGGCCAGAGCAGGCCAGGCATGCCCAAAATCCACAGGAGAAACCACCGGCATGCCTTCACTGAATGACTTGACAGGTCCAACCACGATGGACCACCGGGCCTTCCATCCACCGCTCATTCGCCTGCAACACACCGCTCCCAACCCGATGGGGCAGCGCGTGCTGTGGGCGCTGCTGGCCCTGCTGGTCTTTTTGCTGGTGTGGGCGCTGCTCGGACGTTTGGATATCGTCGCCGTCGCCGACGGCAAGCTGGTGCCGGCCAGTTACCTCAAGATCGTGCAACCCTCGGAGGCGGGCATTATCAAGGACATCCTGGTGCGCGAAGGCGAACAGGTCAAGGCCGGGCAGACGTTGATGCGCATGGATGCTCTAATCAGCGACGCCGACCTGGATGCGATTGGCACCGAGCATGCCCGCAAACGGCTCGCGCTCAGACGCATCGACGCCGAACTGTCCGGGCAGCCCTTCAAACAGGAGCCAAGCGATCCGCAAGCGCTGGTGCGCGAAGTGGCGGCGCAGTACCAGGCCAACCGCGACGCCCTGGCCGCAGCGCTGGCCGAAGAGCGTAGCCGTCTGGCGAAAGCCCAGCAGGAACTGGCTGGCGCCCGCCAGCAGCAGACGCGCCTGGAAGCGGTGCTGCCCCACTACACGGCACAGGACAAAGCCTACGAAAAACTGGTCAAGGACGGCTTTACGGGCACGCTCATGGGCAGCGACAAGCGCCGTGAGCGCATCGAGAAGGAGCAGGAGCTTGCAACCCAGGCCTATCTGATCGCCTCGGCTCAGGCCAGCATCGAACAATCCCAGAAGAAACTGCGTCAAATCGAAGCGGATTACGTGCGCCAGCTGCATGCCGAGCGCAACGAGGCTCAATCGCAATTCGACAAGTTGGCCAAGGAAATGGAAAAGCAGCAACACCGGCGTGCGCTCCTGGAACTCAAGGCGCCCCACGATGGCGTCATCAAGGATCTGGCCACGCACACCACAGGCACCGTGGTGCAACCCGGCACAGTGCTGGCCAGCCTGGTACCGCAGGAGGAACGCCTCAAGACGGAGGTCTGGGTATCGAACGAGGACATCGGCTTCGTTCGCCCCGGGCAATCCGTCAAGCTCAAGTTTGCCGCCTATCCTTTCCAGAAATACGGCATGGGCCAGGGTACGGTGGAGTACGTGAGCGCCGATGCCCAGAGCGAGGAGGAAGTGCGCGATGCGGGGCTGTCGGCAACAGGGCAGCGGCCCTTGCGTTACAAGGCGCTTGTCACCTTGGCCGCCAACGCACTGGAGATGGGGGGGCGCTCCTACTCGCTAACCGTGGGCATGCAGACGACGGCAGAAATTCTGCTGGGCGACCGCACCGTGGCCGAGTACCTGCTCTCTCCGGTGCAAAAGGCATGGCATGAGGCAGGGCGCGAGCGATGAGCACGCAGCAAACGCGACTCAACGAAACACCAGGCCCAGAAATCGCGCGAAGACTTGTGTGCGATGAACTGGGCGCGCGCGCTGCCAATGGTTGATCAAAACTCCTTCCCGCTGCTCACCGATTCGTTGCCCAGCAGCGTTCCGGGCATTCTTTGGCCGCCCATTCCACGCGCCGATCATGCGGCCATCCTGGCCTTGCTGTTCCAGATGGAAAGCAGCCAGTGGTTGCCAGAGGCTGCATTACGCGCACGACAATCCATTCAGTTGAGTGAACTCCTGGCGCATGCCCGCCGCCACTGCGGCTATTACCAGGATCGGTTGCCGGTCGATGTGACGGCATGGGATGCGACCCCGTTGCTGACACGCCACGACTTGCAGCTTCATTTCGATGCCTTGCTTGCCGACACGTATCCGCAGGCCCATGGCAAAACCTTCGATATCACGACCGGCGGCTCCACCGGGGAACCGGTCACGGTGCGGCGGACTCCATTGACCCAGTTGTTCTGGGAGGCTTCAACGCTACGCGATCATCTCTGGCATCGGCGTGACTTCTCGGCAACGCAGGCCATCATTCGCCAATTTAGTCGCACGATGGATCCGACCAAGCCAGGCCGATGGGGCAGTGGGTTGTTTCGCAGCGGACCGGCATGGCACTTGCCGATTTCGACCGATGTCGATACGCAATGGCGCTGGCTGCAATCCGTCAACCCGGACATCTTGCTGACCTACCCGCCCAATCTGAGCGCATTGATGGCACGCATGGGTCAGAATGGCATGACACTACCCCGCTTGCGGGAAGTCCGGATGATCAGTGGGACGGTTACGCCGGTCTTGCGCGAACTTTGCCAGGCCACGCTGGGTGTACCGCTGACCGACCTGTACAGCGCGCAAGAGGTTGGCGTCATCGCGCTGCAATGCCCGGACAGCGGCTTGCTGCACCTGCAGTCCGAGCATCTGCTGGTGGAGGTGCTCGATGTGCAGGGCCATCCCTGCCGCCAAGGCGAAATCGGACAAGTGGTCGTCACCGACCTGCACAACTTCGCCATGCCCCTGATTCGTTACGCTCTGCGCGACTGGGCCGAGGTCGGGCCGGTGTGCTCCTGCGGGCGGGGGTTGCCGACCTTGCGCGCCGTCAAGGGAAGAACCCGGAACATGGCCTTCAGCCCCGATGGCAAACTCTTCTGGCCGGTGCTGGAGTCCTGGCGCTTCGTGGACGCGATCCCAAACCTGCGGCAGTACCAGTTCGTGCAGACCGCATGCGATGCCATCACGGGAACACTGGTATGCCAACCTGCGCCCGACGAATATCAACTCAATGCATTGCAAGCGGCGCTGGAGCAGGCCTTGGGCCACGCCTATCGATGGACGTGGCAGATACAGGAGACTGAATTGCCGCTCACTGCCAGCGGGAAGTTCGAGGAGTTCTTGTCCCAGGTCGGCGAGGCAGCGCCATGCATTTGATTGGGAAACACCAGAGACTTGCCAACGGACTGCAGGATGCCTTGCGTGGCTTGGACGATGACGCGATTCTGACGTATTTTCGTTTCATCGTGTGGCTTGACGAGCGCTACACCTCAGCCTATGAGTTACAGGGGCCCATCTATCTCGTGCTGGACAACAGACTGATCCAGGCGTTCAGGGCCCGTCGGTAAGATTCGTGTAGAAAGCTGCCACACATCGACCATTTTTTGATCTTGCCCTTGGAGGTCCGTCGGTAAGATTCGTGCAAAACCGGCCACTTCGATCAAATTCGACACGGGCAACGTCATCCGACGTTGGCATCGTTTCGGGTTTCAAGTCGGTTGGGTAGTCACCAAATCGCTTGAGCTTGCTGGTGGCGTATGGACTCAAGAAAGCCAAATCGGCCGCACGAATATTGACACCCTTGGATTTCAACGTATGAAGGGCTTGCCTTTGTGGCACGAGGTGTTTGACAGTAACGCGGCGGAGGTTAGCACCATCAAGGGCGTCATCGAAACGATTGTGGCGGGCTTTCCCATGACTGGTTACATTCGCACCAGCTCTCGTCAGATCGGCCCATTGGCATCGAAAGCCCAAACGACGGCATGAAGCCAACGCTTGGACAAGGCGACTTGGTCATCCTTCACACAGGAGATGTACGGCCGATCGACGGTCATGTTTTCGCGGTGAATTACGAGGGAAGCCTAGTCATCAGGCGAATCTTCCGCGACGCCGGCGAATGGTGGCTAAATTGCGATCACCCCCGATGCAAGACTTTTTGGTAGAAAGCAGTTAACCAGTAAGCAATGCTTCATTCTTGGCAGAGCCGTCTATCGGCAAAGCGAAACGATCTAGTGCTGGCAGTCGAGCGCGATCTACTTGAAAAGGCCGGGCGTAGGCCGAAACGGCAGCCCTGCTGGTGCTGTCAAAAAAGGTCGGGGCGATCTTCCACACAGGCGATGATTTGCCTCGAAAATTGCCTGGCCCTGGCACGAGACTTAGCTGAGACACATTGTTACGTCCGTCGACATCTGAGGCCCGCCACCCCTGTTTTGTCCCAGGTCTTTTTATAGCGTTTGCAGTATTGATCCCGAATGTATTGCGGGACGTTGAACGACGGGCTTGATGGTATTGGTTGATTTTCAATAGGCCCCTGCCAGGGCGCCGCAGGCCCCCCCTGGCAGTAGACGTCTACCAAAGCCTCTGGATGCACCATGAGGCCGTTCGGATGATCCAGGCTGATGACACCTTGGCAGAAAAGACTTTGGCCGTTCTGGCACGCTGGGATACGCATGTCAGCACCAACTCAAAGCCGTTGCGTTATGCGTGGGTGGAAATCATCAACAAACGGGATTGGGCAAAGGCGCTCGAAGTGTCTGAGCGTGGCAATCAGTTGCGACAGGCGTCACCGCTGGGGATTATTTTGCCGAACGAAGTGAGGCTTGGGATCATTCGCAAGATGCGGGTACTCAAGGATATGGCCCGGATTGCGCCTCGTAAGGATCACAGACAGGGGGCTGCAATTGCCCAAAGCTCAGAACCAACGAGACACGCATAGTGTACTGAGGATATTCGGGAAATGTGGTCCACCTCGCTTGCTATCATGGATAGTATATCAAACTATAGCAAAAAACGCTATTTATTACTATAATATAGTAGACATTAGTATTTTTGGAGGAAGCACAATGGATCCGTACCGTAACCCTTTTGCGCCTGGCGCAGGAAGTAGACCACCTGAACTTGCGGGGCGCGATGCAATCCTTGAGTCCGCAAGGATTTCTTGTGGCCGGGCCATCAATGGGCGGAGCGCCCGGTCGATCATGCTCCTCGGATTGAGAGGAACCGGCAAGACAGTACTGCTTAATGAAATTGGGAAAATCGCTCAAGACGTGGGTTTTCTGGTCTCCAAGGTTGAGGCCCCAGAAAACGAGATCCTTGCGCGTCTTCTATATCCTGAAATGCGAAAAGTCATGCGATCGCTGTCGGGCGTAGAGGCAGCAAAGCAAATTGCCAGTCGCGGGCTGAAGGGCCTGCGCGGGTTCGCGTCTATCTTCAAGATCGAGATCGCGGGTGTCGAGATCAGTGTTGAACCTGAGCCGGGACTCGCCGATAGCGGAACTCTTCAGTACGATCTTCCGGATCTCTTCGAGGTAATCGGTCGAGCAGCAAAAGCTGCGGGGAAAGGGTGGATTCTTCTCATTGACGAAGTGCAGTACCTTTCAGGGGGAGATCTCTCTGCACTAATTGTTGCCATCCATCGCATGTCCCAAGAAGGACTCCCGGTACTTCTCGTTGGTGCTGGTCTTCCGCAGGTTGCTCGCCTTGCGGGAGAAGCAAAGTCCTATGCCGAGCGGCTTTTTCTTTACCCGGGAGTTGGTGCGCTCGATCCGCAGTCTGCTGCTCAAGCCGTCCAAAAACCGATAGTAGATGAAGATGCTTTAATCACACCTGCTGCACTCAGTTCCATCGTGGATCGTACAAAAGGTTATCCCTTCTTTCTCCAAGAATGGGCTTCCATCTCTTGGAACAACGCCGAAGGGCCAGAAATCACCATTGAAGAAGTGAACCTTTCTTATACAGAGACATTAATTTCACTTGATGCGGGTTTTTTCAGGGTCCGTATCGACCGGCTGACCAAGGCAGAGGTCCAATTCGTGAAAACGATGTCGGAGCTGGGAGATGGACCCTATGCTATGGCTGATATCGCGAATGCAATGGACCGTTCCCAGTCATCACTTGGACCAACCCGGGCTAATATCATTTCTAAGGGCATGATCTACAGCACAGATCACGGCTATCTGGATTTTACCGTTCCACTTTTTGCGGAATTCATGCGGCGGCAGTGAGCCTTCGCTGTTCTGTTGCATAAGAGTCCTAACAAGCGCGACACCAAACCACTCCCCCGCTGTCATTGGTGCTATCGTGTCGCGTATTTGAGTCGCAAGTTAACCAGATATTTGCGCCACACCTGAGACACCCAATGCACATCGGATACCAGCAAAAGAAATTATCTACTATCCTGACACGTAAGAAGCCAGCAGCGGTAGAACTGTTTTTGCAAGCCCATACGCACCTTCCCCCGCCTTCCTAATCTTGTCAATTTGATCCGCTACCCTAGCGGCTTTTTCGACAAGGCCACCCATGCGGCTTAAAACACTTTTTTCTGACTCAGAAGCAACCGATTGTGCGGCTTCCAGCCTGCTTTTTTCCAATGTGTATGCTCCCGCCACCTGATGGAGTGCCGCTTCAATCGGGCGCACCCCTTGAACGCGATAGATACGCAATGCAGTTCGAATTGCATCCACCTGCCTCTGGACAAAATCCCGCAAATAGAGCGCCATTTCAGTGTCACGCAAACTGGCTTCAAGCGAATCAATCTCACTCATCAGTTCGTCAAATTGTTCCTGGCACATGTCTTCTTCGCTGTCGTCTCGAAGCGTCCAGTCAGCCCATGCAAACACAAGCCGATTTTCAGGCTTGGAAATTTCATCCCGAAAACCATTCCAACCAGCATTAAGGTTACTGGTGGACGAGACATTTCGAAAACGTGTCAATCCCGGCTGCATAAGATTTTCTGGCGTATTCAGCGCCAGCAATTTGACACGCAAATTGTCCATCTCCGCACGCAGTGCTTGAAGACACGTAACCACATCATCTTCTGCCGTTGGCGAATCAGGTGTTAAGCCAAATACTTCAGCCCAGACTTTCACCATCGCAATGTCATTTCCACGCCCTGTTCCAACTAATTTGTCATAAATTGATAGCAAACGTCCAGCAGTGTTCATCTTTCATTTTCCTCAAAAATTTGGCGCGATATCACCTGATGCCCTCAAAAACCTGTGCTCGACAAGTTGAATCCACTTTCACCACAACGCCGAGTCACGCATCAAATCCAGTTGCCGACGCTCCCGGCGTTGTTGAAATCTGAATGCGACCACGCCACAAATTAGAAGCCCACAAAACGAAAGTCCCAGCTCTGCTTTGCCAAAGTTTGGAACAAATAATTTCATAACAAGCAACAACAAACCACCAACTATGAATGCTGCAACGGCCTGTTTAAACGAGCGCGAATTCATTACGCAGACCTCCAAAATAGGCAGCAATTAATCAAGGCTGATCCCCATTTTCCCAAGCGCATTCACAACCATCGCCTGACATACTATTTCATCGTTACCCGATGACTTATGGCTGAACGTGAGCGCGTTACCAGGAATTTTTCCTGAGATTTTCTGAACAATCCCGCGAACCTTCTGAATATCACACAGCAACTCAGTTAACCATTTACCTATCGCTTGTTCATCGTCCAGTGTGAAAACCAGCCCTTTCAATTTTTCTTCTGACTCTTTTGTCGCTCCATCTACGTCTTTCATTTGACGAGTGCGCCGTTCAATTTCAACGATAAAAACATTTCTCATATCGACCCTCAGCCTCGCTATCAGCACCCCACGGAACACTTTACTGTCAACGTCAAGGTACAGCCAGTTTCTGGTCTCGGTATTAACTGATTCGTCATCATCCTTAAATGGCGTCAATCCAATAACTTCTGGTTCTGAGTCTGTACAAAACTCTGACTCAAAAGTGAACCACGCTACAGACTGAATCCTTGTTGGATTTTGCCGCTGTAAGTACAACATGGCATTCCACATGTCGCGCAACATACCATTGGACTCCATCACCTGCTTTGCATTAATCGAGGCTTGACCAACACCTTTTCCACTGCCATAGGGATCGCCGCCAGACACAACCGCTGGAGATGTGACACCCCTTCCACCTCTCTGCCTAGCACCACTTTTTACACGGTTACGCCGAACATCTATCACCACCCGCCGTTTGCCAACCACTACAAATTCGGTATCCAAAATTTCCGTAGAGCCGACACCATGATCTGGCTCCTCACTTCCTGTCAGGTCAACAATGAGCGGTGTTTTTCTAAACCTGCGAACTTGACCACTTGGCGGGTCATCACCTCCTCGCCCGTCAATATCAATGCCATCAAATTTTTGCAATTCTTCTCTGTCCCGTTCGATTGCCTTTCCCTCTGGGTCGCTGCATCCAATAATTTGCAATGCGAGAAATGACCCATTATTGAGCTGAATTCCCCTAACTTTGAGTGTTGCCTTGCCCTGATGCCAGGGTCGTATTTTTAGGAACACTTCAGGCGAATACCTTGTGTCGTGGTCTGCCTCAATTTGGCTGTAAATTCCTCGCAAGACTCGTTCGGTATAGTCCTCGTACTTTGCGTGCGCGAGAAGCAACACGTCATCCAACACCAAACGCATTTTCAATTTCACCCTCCATTTTTGGTCACCGTCGTCGAGATCATCCAATTCAGCATAGAGTTTGCTTAAATGCGGTTCCTTCGCGCCATGCCATGGATAGGTTGTCAGTACGCGCTTGATCTCTGCTGATCGCCCGTAACAGCGATAGAAAAATTCAAGACAAGGAACAACCAGCCTGCCGCCCCCTTTTAAGTCGAACACAAGAAATTGGTTTTTGTCTCGCTGGTAATGGAGGGGGTAGCACGCCCAATCATACGGTTGGTCTCTGGTTTGTTGGAACGATGTGTGTCTCCAACCACTCTCAGAAAAGTTGACTTCAAATTCCGTCGCATCCCCAAAAGCCGCCTGAGATCGACAAAAACCATCTTTCCAAACACTACCGATTCGAAGTTGACCTAGTGCCGTGATCGGCGCATCTCTGTACACAATCTGCTCAGAGACGCCACTCGCTATAACTTTCCGAAAGGCAACCCTCACAATGGGTTGGGATTGGGCTCTGCTATTTCTGGTGATGTGCGTGTGAAGCCAGACCATCAATGTGTCTGGGTCATTGCCAAAGACATCCTTGAGGCTCACTTGCTTGGAGGTAGATGCGAATTTGAAGTATGGCATCTCAAACTCCAAAATCAGAAAGGCCACCCGTGCACTGCAAGGATGGCCTAAATTTCTCAAATTGTAGAGCTATTTCGTCGCATTCATTTCGAAAACGTCGCAACGGTTTCGACAAGTCACAGCCGCCCCCCACCAGTGCCACCGCGCTGGCGCTGTGGTGCGGGCTGCAGGTCGGTCGCTGCGCCCATTTGTCCAATGAAAAGCGCCCACCCAGACTGGCCACCGCTGCGCTTTGCAGCGCTTCGTCGGTCGTCATCGCTGGCAGCAAACCGGCAAAGCGGTGCGCCAGCATCGACTTGCCCGAGCCCGGTGGCCCCGTCAGCAGCAGGCTGTGGCCACCAGCGGCGGCAATTTCGAGTGCACGCTTGGCACAGAGCTGGCCCTTGACATCGGCCAGGTCCAGGTAACAGGCGAGCGCGCAATGCACGGCAGCCGTGACGCGTGACCAGCCCGCAGCGGGCTCTGCGGGCGGCGCAGCGGCCTCTAGCGGCAAGAAATGCTGCACCACGTCAAGCAAATGGCGGGCGCTGTAGACCTGGGCGCCCGGCACCAGCGCGGCCTCTTCGGCGCTGCCCGGTGGCAACACCAGTTGCGTCACCACATGGCTGGCGTGCAAGGCCAGGCTCATGGCGAGAGCGCCGCGCACCGGCCGCAACTCGCCCGAGAGCGACAACTCGCCGGCAAACTCGTAGCCCGCCAAGCGGGCCGCGTCGATCTGGCCACTGGCGGCCAGAATGCCCAGCGCAATCGGCAGGTCAAAGCGTCCCGAGTCTTTGGGCAGATCGGCCGGCGCCAGATTGACCGTGATGCGCTTGTTGTTCGGAAACTCCAGCCCCGAGTTTTGAATCGCCGAGCGCACCCGCTCACGCGCCTCTTTCACCTCGACATCGGCCAGACCGACCAGCGTAAAGCTCGGCAGGCCATTGGTCAGATGCACTTCGACCGTGACCGCGGCGGCGTCCAGGCCCAAGAGCGCGCGACTTTGCACCAAAGACAGACTCATGAGGATTCCTCTGCAAAACGGTGCGTCAAATAAGGACCGACACCCGGTTGGTGTGCACCAGTGTGGTGCGAACTGTATTTTTATACAGACATGTTAGCGCAAGCCAGGCGCTAGGTGCAAGCATTGGGCGTGACAATCTGTGCGGCTGCGCCTGGCACGGTCCGTGCTTAAAGGTTACATCCCTTAACTTTGCTGGAGCACTGCATGAAACTGAAGCCAACATCCCTCTTCGTCCTGAGCACACTGCTGGTCGGCAACGCTGCCATGGCGCAAACCCAAACCGCCGAACCCGACTACACGCTGGCCTACAACGTTGGTGTCACCAGCGACTATCGCTTTCGGGGAATCGCCCAATCTGCCACCGACCCGGCCCTGCAAGCGGGCGTTGATTTTGCGCACAAGAGTGGTTTTTACCTGGGCGCCTGGGGCTCGAACGTCAGCTGGATCAAGGATTTCGGTGCCAGCGACGGCTCGCTGGAGATCGATTTGTACGGCGGCTACAAGGGTGAAATAGTCCCCGGCCTTGGCTTTGACCTGGGCCTGATCACTTACCAATACCCGCAAAACACCCTCACGACCAACGCCAACACCACCGAAGTCTATGGCGCCCTGAGCTACGGACCGGCCACCGCCAAGTACAGCCGCAGTACGGGCAACTTCGTCGGCAATGCCAACAGCTCTGGCAGCGCCTATTTTGAAGTGGCGGCCACCTTTGACCTCGGTAACGGCTTCACTCTGACCCCGCATGTGGGACGCCAGTCGATTCCGAACGTGGCCAATGACGCAGGCGACTACACCGACTACGCACTCACCTTGGGCAAGGATTTTGGCAACGGCTTGTCGGCCACGCTCGCCGCGGTCGGCAGCAACGCTGACAAGGCTTTCTACACCGACACCAACGGCCAATTCCTGGGCAATGACACCTTTGTGGCCGGCCTGAAATACAGCTTCTGAGCACCGATTCAATTCAAGGAGAAATCATGAAACTTGTTACCGCCATCATCAAACCCTTCAAGCTCGACGAGGTGCGTGAAGCACTCTCGAGCATCGGCGTGCAGGGCATCACCGTGACCGAAGTCAAAGGCTTTGGTCGTCAAAAAGGTCACACCGAGCTCTACCGAGGGGCCGAGTACGTGGTCGACTTCTTGCCCAAGGTCAAGATTGAAGCCGCCGTGTCGGACGAACTGGTCGAGCGCGTGATCGAAGCGGTTGAGGGCGCTGCCCGCACCGGCAAGATCGGCGACGGCAAGATTTTTGTCTATGACGTTGAGCAAGTCATCCGCATCCGCACCGGCGAGACCGGCAAGGAAGCGCTGTAAGCGCGGCCCCGAGCGCCTCACCCCACTTGACTGAAGAGAAGCACCATGAAAAAACTTTTTTTATCCCTTGCCCTGGGTCTAAGTCTGTTGGCCGGTAGCACCGCCGCACTGGCCCAAACACCGGCCCCCGAGCCCGCAGCGGTTGCGGCCCCCGTAGCTTCTGCCCCGGCAGAAGTCACGCCCGACGAGGCGGCGCCAGTGGCTGCCATGGCCGCCGCGGCTGCACCCGAGGCGATGCCGGCAGAAGCAGCACCGACGCCCACCATCGACAAAGGCGACACCGCCTGGATGATGGTCTCCACCATGTTGGTCATGTTGATGGTGCCGGGCCTGGCGCTGTTTTATGGTGGCCTGGTGCGCAGCAAGAATATGCTGTCGGTGCTGATGCAGGTGCTGGTGGTGTTTTCGCTGATCGGCGTGCTGTGGGTCATTTACGGCTACAGTTTTGCCTTTGGTGGCGAGGGATTGATCATTGCGGACGGCAGCAAGATGTTCCTCGCGGGCATCACCACCTCATCCATGGCAGACACCTTCTCGGCTGGCGTCAAAATCCCCGAACTGATCTTCGTCGCCTTCCAGTTGACCTTTGCCGGCCTGACCTGCGCGCTGATTGTGGGTTCGTTCGCTGAGCGCATGAAGTTCGGCGCCGTGCTACTGTTCTCGGTGATCTGGTTCACCTTCAGCTACCTGCCTATTGCACACATGGTCTGGGGCAGCGGCGGTTACTTGCTGGCCAAAGGTGCGCTCGACTTTGCCGGTGGTACCGTGGTGCACATCAACGCCGCGGTGGCCGGTCTGGTGGGTGCCTACCTGGTGGGCAAGCGCATTGGCTACGGCAAGGAATCCATGGCGCCGCACAACCTGACGATGACGATGCTGGGCGCCTGCATGCTGTGGGTCGGCTGGTTCGGTTTTAACGCTGGCTCAAACCTGGAATCAAACGGTGGCGCTACGCTGGCCTTCATCAACACCATCACCGCCACCGCCGCCGCGATTTTGGCCTGGTGCATGGGCGAGGCGTTGACCAAAGGCAAGGCTTCCATGCTGGGTGCAGCCTCTGGCGCCGTGGCTGGATTGGTCGGCATCACACCGGCCTGCGGCGTTGTCGGTCCGATGGGCGCCATCGTGATCGGTTTTGCCGCTGGCTTTCTGTGCCTTTGGGGTGTTACCGGTCTGAAGAAAATGCTGGGCGCGGACGACTCGCTTGATGTGTTCGGTGTGCACGGTGTTGGTGGCATCACCGGGGCGCTGCTAACCGGTGTATTTGCATCCCCCAGCCTGGGCGGCACCGGTGCTGAAGGCTTCTCGATCGCCAGCCAGTTGCTGATTCAAGGCGAAGGTGTGCTGATCACCATCGTCTGGTCTGCAGTGGTGGCATTCATTGCCTACAAAATTGCCGACCTGGTCATTGGCTTGCGCGTGAGCGAAGAGTCCGAGCGAGAGGGTCTAGACATCACGACCCACGGCGAAACCGCTTACGGCCGCTAGAGCGGGCCCATTCGTGAGCCCACCCGAGCCAATGGCTCGGGTGGGCTTTTTTTGGCGCGCCCGGCGGGTGGCACTTACTTGGAGGTGAAAGTCCTCTAAACGCCCAGCAAGGGAAGAGTTCGCCAAAGGCAACGCTTTCGCGGGTGACTGGAAGTCTGAATTGAAGCGGTGGGTGGTCAATTGGAGGTGGTTGCGCGTTTTCCGGATGGGGCGGTAAAAACAGTGACTTTGGCGAACCGGTCAGCCAGCAGGGGCTTGATCCTGCAAGCAACGATCTTCGAGGTCGCTGATTCTTCCACTCGACTGACTTGAAGATATCCATTGCGGTCTGCCAGGTTAAGACTGGGACGGACTGGTCTCGACCCAAAGCGGTCTGTCACATTGCAATATGGATCTGCCATTTGCTGTCGTTCAGTTAAAGTCCATGCCCGCAGGGTGAGGGTTGCCCATGTCGAGCACTTCGCATCTCAAGGGGCATCGGTTCCCCAGTGGCTTGAAAACACATGATCTGGGACTTTTGGGGGATCGCGGCTAGAGTGGCTTGGCAAGCGGTGGCTTAAAAAAGAGGAAAACAATATGTTGTTAACTGATATCGCCGTCGAACACACTCGGGTGTCCAAACAGAATGGGGTTCGTCAGACTTTCTTGCTGCATCCGTTTACCAATACGCAGCGAGATACGCTTGGTAAATTCGAGATCGTTCGTGACATCAGTGAGCCAGTACAGCTTTTACAGAGAGTCAAATTGGCTGTCCAGCAAACCTTCAAAATATCATTGACCGTTTGCGTCTGATTTTTAAGCTGACAATGAAGCTTTAGCCCAATGTATCGAGGCCCACCATGAGTGACTGCTGTTCTGCATCTGCATCTGACAACTCACATCCCAAAAAATATCCTTGCCCGGTCAATAGCCGTGAATATGCAGAGGTCTCAGTGAGAACCATCCGTCACCACATCAAGGCTTCGTGGGCTTGGGTTCCAACAGCCGAGCGATATTTTTTTTGTGATGATGCCGAATGCGATGTTGCGTACTTCGGGGCAGATGATTCCGTCATTTTAAAGTCGCATCTCCGCACACGAATCGGCATCAAGGAGCATGCTGGTGACGACTTGTTGTGCTATTGCTTTGGCGTCAGTAAGGCTGCATTCAGCCAGCAACCTTCGACCAGAAACTTCATTGTGGCGCAAACCAAAGCGGGTTTGTGCTCATGCGAAACCAGCAACCCATCTGGACGTTGTTGCCTTAAGGACTTCCCAAAACCTGTGTCTTAAGTGGCTGCTTTTTAGTGACCCGCGAATGGCGCTCATCGGCCTGCCGTCGTCCTAAAACGGCACGCCCCTCTCGTCAAGGTTTGCAGGAATGGCCGACGTTGTGACAACGCGGGCATTAGAAGTGAATAGATGCCAGATTCTCATTGCTGAGTGACTGCATCATTGACTCATCCTGTGCCTCATTGGCTTGAGTTCCTGGGTTGGTTGAACCAAATTTTTATGACTCCTATCTGCCAATCAGAGCCGGTCAGCGGCGTGAAACGCTCTGATATTGCCTGCCGGTTAGCTGTCACCGGCGACCGTCGGGAACTGGCCCAGACCGGTTATTCTCGATTTTCAGATGGCCGACCGCCGCTGCTTACCGGCCAATTAAATTTCAAATGGCTATGTTATCAATGGGAACTCAGCGGCCGCTCAATCAGCGCTACTTGCCGCCCACCAGCCGGGCAAGTGCCAGCGCGTAGGCGCGGTACTTTTTGTTGACCGGGTTCAAGGCGTGCACGCGGCTGAGTAGCGCTCTGGCTTCAAGAACCAAAGACTCGCTCTTGCCGCTTTGTTGCATCAGGCCAATCAGCAAGCCGCACAGGTTGATGCTGATCACCTCGTTGTGCGGCAATTGCTGTGCTGCGGTTCTGAGCAGTTTGACCGCCTGCGGGAAGTCGCCCTGCTTGGCCAGAAGCACGCCCTGGTTGTTGATGTCAACCACGGCCTGGCGCGACGCATCGATCAGCGATCGGCCTTCATCGGCCAGATTTTCGCCCTTGAAGACGGCTTGCACCTGGCGCGACAGCTCGGCGTTCTCGTGGTTGTTTTTGACCAGGCCTTGCAGCAAGGTGCAGGCTTTGTCCTTCTTGCCCAGCTTGAACAGCGAAGTGGCAACCTCCATCGTCAGCTCGGGGCTCACTTGCTCGGCCAATTGCTCCATCAGGCGCTCGGCCTCCTTCATGGCCGTTTCTGCTTGGTGCGTTTGCCCCATTTTTTGATAGACCTGCGCCTCGGCCGAGGCGGTTTGCAGGGCCGCGGCCGAGTTGTAGCGGAAATCGGTTTTGCTGCGCTTAAGAACATTCAAAGCCTCTTGCGGCGCATCCTTGTCGGACAAGACGCGCGCCAGCCGGGCGTAGACCGCCGGGTTCTTGTGCGGTGAGAACTCGCTGATCTTGATGGTCTGCTCAAAGGCCGCTTGCGCCACATCGAGCGCGCCGTTGCGCAAGGCGGTGTCACCCAGGGTCTTGAGCCGCAGCGGGGAATTGGGCGAGAGTTTCAAGGCGTCCTGCAGCACCTGTTGGGCCTGCGTGTCGTCCCCCGTCGCTTCAAGGGTTTTGGCCAGCCAGTCGGCGGCCTCCAGGTACATCGGGTTGTCTTGCAGCACCTGCTGAAACAGCTGGGCCGCCCCAGCATAGTCGCCGCTGTAATACAAGACCTGGCCCAGGCCGGTGCTGGCCCAGGGCACGCTGCGCAGCGCCAGCACTGACTCGAACAGCGCGCGCGCCGCCGGGTAGTCCTGCAGCGTCATGAACAAACCGCTCTTGATGCGCAGCAGTTCCTGCGGATTGACTGCGCGCGCCTGCAGTTGCTGATCGCACAGGGCAATGGCGGCGCTGTAGTCTTGCGCCCGGATGGCGGCCTCAATCTCGCCGAGCGACTGCTTGCGTGCAATCAGTTTTTCAAGACGGCTTTGCAGCAACACCTGGTTGATCGGCTTGAGCAAATAGTCGTCGGGCTTGACCTCGGCGGCGCCCATGACCATGTCGGTGGTTTTTTCGGCGGTGACCATCACCCAGATGGTTGACACCCCCACCAACTTGCGCAGCTTGGCCTCCTCTAACACCTGCTGACCGTTGGCGCCGGGGCCCAGGTTGTAGTCGCAGATGACAATGTCGTATTTGTTCAAGCCCAGCTGACTGATGGCGTCCTTGCCGTTGCTCGCGGTGTCGATGCGGCTCACGCCCATGTTGCGCACAAAGTCGCGCAGCATGGTGCGCATGCCCTGAAAGTCGTCAATGATCAAGGTGTTGGCTTGCGGGAGTGTGAAAGTCATTGTCAGGGTCTCGTCAAAGCGGGCTAGGGCAGGCGCACCACAAAGCAGCCCCCGCCATAAGCGCCGCCGTTTTCAATAATCAGTGAACCGGTGCGATCACCGTTCTTGTGCATCTGGGCCACGCGCGAAGAGAAATAGAAGCCCAGGCCGGTGCTGCCGCTGGAAAAATTGACCCCCTTGTGGGTCGTCACGCCATCACCTTGGAGCATGGCGCCCGGGTAGCCGCGGCCGTTGTCTTCCACCCGCAGTTCCAGCCAGCCCGCCTTGATCGAGGCAGCGATGCGAATCCTGTCGTGGGTGTAGCTGTAGGCGTTGTTCAGGGCATTGAGCAAGATGCCCGTCACCAGGTCACGGTCAAAGTACCAGTAGCAGCCCTCGTTACAGTCCACCTCGATCGTGATGCCTTTGAACTCCATCACCGAGCGGTTGTGCAAGAGCGCCTCATGGATCACATCGGCCACCGACTGTTCGGCAATGTCCATGGGATAGATCGACTTGCCCAGCTTGTACAGGCTCAACAGCTGGATCAGGTTGGCGTTCATGCGGTGCGCCTCGTGGATGATCGGCCCCAGCGTCGCCAGGGTCTCGTTATCAACGCGCGCCCGGCAGGCCGTGGCGATGCTCTCCAGGCCATTGACCTGGATATTGAGCGAGTTCTTCATGTCATGAATCGATGAAGCGATGAAATCCGTGAAGCTGATATCGTCAGTTGGCATAGCGCTGGGGCCCCGGGTTGTTACTGCAGACGCGCTGGGCGATTTTAGGCGCCCATCAACCCCCGCCTGCGCCCAAGGCACAATGGTGATCCACGTAACCCACCCCGACACTGCCCTGTACCATGAGCTGGCAAACCATCTCCCCCGAACCCTGTCTCTTAGGCGAGTCACCGTTTTGGCATCCGCGCGAGCAGCGGTTGTACTGGGTCGACATTGCGGCGCGCCAAATCCTGCGCAGCCAGAGCGGCACCAGCGCCGTTGAGCGCTGGGACATGCCCAGTGAGCCCGGCTGCATCGCACCTGCGGCCAGTGGTGGCTTGGTGATGGCGCTGCGCCATGGTGTCTTTCGCGCGCGCGAATGGGGCGGGGCGCTGGAGCTTGTCGCCACGCTTGACTACGACCCGCAGCAACTGCGCGCCAACGACGGCAAGTGCGACGCGCTCGGGCGCTTCTGGATCGGCACGCTCGATGAGACCCGGGTGGCGCGCAACGCTGCACTCTTTTCGCTGGACTGCCGCGCGGGAGGCGCGCCACAGATCGAGCGCCAGCTGGATGAAAGCGTGTTGCCCGCCACCACGGCCAATGGTCTGGCCTGGAGCCCCAACGACCGCACCCTGTACTGGGCTGACACCGCCAGCCACACCATCTACGCCTGGGACTTCGACCTCACGGCCAACCGCCTGAGCCGCCAACGCAGCTTTGCCAGCTTTGCGCCCAAGGCACCGGGCTGGCAGTTTGACCCGGCGCTGACCAACGGCGGCTACCAGGGTCGTCCAGACGGTGCGGCCGTCGATGTGCAGGGCAACTACTGGGTCGCGATGTACGAGGGCGGGCGCGTCTGCCAGTTCGCGCCTGACGGCGCGCTCTTGGCCGAGTTCGCCACGCCCGCGCAATGCCCGACCATGCCCTGCTTTGGCGGCGAGGACCTGCAGACGCTCTATGTCACCACCGCGCGCCGGGGTCGCAGTGAGGCTGAATTGGCCCACTTTCCAAAGTCGGGCTGTGTGTTGGCCATGCGCGTTGCAGTGCCTGGCCTGCCGGTCAATTTTTTTGTCGACTAAGCCGGTAGCCTCCGGCACCATCGCCCACTGCGTCATTTTTTAGGCCCGAACCCCATGGACACACTGCTGCATCAGATCACCGAGCGCATCCGAGCCGCCAGCGCGGCGTGCACGCCGCTGCGCTTGCGCGCGGGCGGCTCCAAAGATTTCTACGGCCAGTCGCTCGCTGGTGAGTTGCTCGACCTCAGTGGGTTGAGCGGCATTCTCAGCTACGAGCCCAGCGAACTGGTGGTCACCGTGCGCGCCGGCACGCCTTTGGTCGAACTTGAAGCTGCGCTGGCAGAGCAAGGCCAGTGCCTGGCGTTCGAGCCGCCGCATTTTGCACAGTTTGGCGCCAGCCATGCGGGTGGCACCGTCGGCGGCATGGTGGCCGCCGGCCTAAGCGGCCCGGCCCGTGCCAGCGTCGGTGGTGTGCGCGACTATGTGCTGGGCGTCAAGCTGCTCAACGGCCGCGCCGAGTTGCTCACTTTTGGCGGGCAAGTGATCAAAAACGTGGCGGGTTACGACGTGTCGCGCCTGATGGTGGGCGCGCTGGGCACCTTGGGCGTGCTGACCGAGATTTCACTCAAGGTGCTGCCGGTGGCCCCAGCTGAAGCCACCCTGATGGTCGGCAACATCGCGCAACCCCACGCGCTGGCCTTGCTGCAGCGCTGGGGTGGCCAGCCTTTGCCTTTGAACGCCAGCTGCTGGGTGCATGACGACAGCGCGAGCCCGGCGCAGGACACCCTGTTTGTGCGCCTGCGCGGTGCAGCGGCGGCGGTGGTGGCGGCTTGTGCGCGCCTGTTGGCAGAGCTGCAGGCGGGCGGATTTGAGGCCACGCGCCTGGACACTGCGCAGGCTGGCGCCGACTGGAACGCCTGCCGTGACCAGAGCCTGCCGTTCTTTCAGGCGCCATCGCCCGAGCTGGGCCTGTGGCGCCTGTCGCTGCCACCGGCTGCCCCCGCGCTGGATTTGCCCTGGGCGCAATTGATCGAATGGCACGGCGGGCTGCGCTGGCTCTGGGCGCCACTCTCAAGCCAAGCGCAATTGCGCGAGGCGGCTGCGCAGGTCGGCGGGACAGCTCTGCTTTTCAGAGCGCCACAAGCAGGCAATACGGGGGCTACGGCCCGTTTTCATCCTTTAAATCCGGTGCTGGCGCAGATTCACCAGCGTCTGCAGGCTGAGTTTGACCCGGCCGGCATCTTCAACCGTGGCCGGATGTACCCCGATGCAAACTAAGCTCGCCCCCCACTACCAGGGCACGGCCGACGGCCTGGCCGCAGAAGCGATCCTGCGCAAGTGCGTGCACTGCGGTTTTTGCACCGCCACCTGCCCGACCTACCAACTGCTCGGCGACGAGCTCGACAGTCCACGCGGGCGTATCTACCTGATGAAGCAGGTGTTAGAGGGCGTCACGCCCACGCGCAAGACGCAGCTGCATCTGGACCGCTGCCTGACCTGCCGTTCGTGCGAAAGCACCTGCCCCAGTGGCGTGCAGTACGGTCATTTGCTCGACATCGGACGCAAGCTGGTCGATGCCCAGGTGCCACGCCCGTGGAATGAGCGCGCGCTGCGCTGGGTGCTTAAAGAAGGGATACCGTCGCCCCTGTTCGCGCCTGCCATGGCGTTGGGGCAACTGGTGCGCCCGATCCTGCCCGCGGCCGTGCAAGCCAAGGTGCCAGTCAAACAAAATGCAGGCGAATGGCCCACGGGCGGGCACGCCCGACAGGTGCTGCTGCTGGCGGGTTGCGTGCAACCGGCGATGGCGCCCAACATCCACCGCGCCACCGCCCGCGTGCTGGATGCAGCCGGCATCGCGTGCGTGGTTGCGCCCAAAGCCGGTTGCTGTGGCGCGGTCAAATTCCACCTGAACGATCACGATGGGGGCATGATGGAAATGCGCGCCAACATCGACGCCTGGTGGCCCTATCTGGACGCCCATGACGGCCACGCCGGGGTCGAGGCCATCCTGATCAATGTGTCGGGCTGCGGCGCCACCGTCAAGGACTACGGCCACATTCTGCGGGATGACCCGGCTTATGCGTTTAAGGCCGCGCGCATCAGCGCCCTGACCCGGGATTTGAGCGAATGGCTGCCCGAGCTGACTGAAAAATTGCGCAGCCAAGTCTCGCAATCGGCCGCGCAGCAGGCCGGTGCCTTGGTGTTTCACCCGCCCTGCACGCTGCAGCACGGCCAGCAGCTGCGTGGCGGTGTGGAACGCTACCTGGGCGAGCTGGGCTTCAACATCAAGCTGACCGGCTTTGAGGCGCACCTGTGCTGTGGATCGGCCGGCACTTATTCGGTGTTGAACCCGGATCTGTCGCATCAACTGCTTGAGCGCAAGCTCGGCCACCTGAACACCACCTTTGGCGCAGCCCCGCCCGATATGATTGTCTCGGCCAACATCGGCTGCATCACGCATTTGCAGAGCGGCACCGCGACGCCAGTGCGCCACTGGATCGAAGTGCTGGACGCAGCGCTGGCGCAATCACCACAAAATTAACTATAAAAATAGGAGCTGCTCGCGCTTATTACACGTGGGCTAGCGGTCTTTTTTATATAAATATATTGGAGGATTGAAAAAAAGCAGGGCCAACAGGCCCTGCGTTTGATGCATCGCTGGCTGACTTTATTCAGCAACCGCGGCCGGTGTCGCTGCGGGAGTCGCAGTGGTCAGACCCGTGCCCGGCGTATGAATCCCGCGGGGCGTCCCCATAGCCCCGGCCGGGCCAGTGCGCAGCGACGGGTCGGCCAGGCCAGTGCCCGGTGTATGGACTTGGTCCTGGATTCTTGAACGGGTTTGATCCTTGTCCTGCAACTGCATTTGTGACCGGGTTGCAGTGCCTGCCCCAACGCCTGAGTGGGCTGCTCCGGCTTGCGAGCCGCCGCCCATGCCACCGCCGCCACCCATGCCGCCGCCATTTCCATTCCCATTGCCTGGGCCCTTGGCGTAGGCCGAACCCATGCTCAAGGCCGTGGCCAATGCCAGCAATAACAAGTTTGATGATTTCATGTTGCTTCTCCTTAAAGATTAAAAAAACTGACTAACTTCCGCGGCCCCCGCCGCCGCCACCACCGCCACCACCGCTTCCACCGCCGCCGCTTCCACCGCCGCCGCTTCCACCGCCGCCGCTTCCGCCGCCGCTTCCGCCGCCGCCGCTTCCGCCGCCGCCGCTTCCGCCGCCGCCGCTTCCGCCGCCGCTTCCACCGCCGCCGCTTCCACCGCCGCCTGACGCCTTACCCTGCTGGCGATTCTCATAACCAGCACCGTAAGGCAGGACAACGGCTGCACCGGCAGGCTGAACCTCGCTTGTGGCTTGGCCCTCTTTGTCAACAGGCAGTACCGCAGGATCAGCCACTGGCGCAACGGGCTTGCGCACCGATAGATTCAACGGACGGCTTGACAAAGGCTCCGAGTCCCTTGGCAGGGACTGAGCACCAATGCCAGACGCAAAGGTCACAAGCAACAGTGAGGAGATGAAAGGGCGGGTGTTCATGGTGTTTGTTTTTGCGGGTGTGTGTATGGTGCGGGGGGTGTGTCGCAGCAAGATGCCTGAAACGCCGCGTTGCGTCTCGGTTTGTCGCAGTGAGTATCCGCCAGGTGTCAGACGCGTTCAAAGCGTAGGGCACAGCGTAAACTGCCTCAAAACCTGCCATGAACTTTGTAGCCAACCCCCACATTCTTGTTGTCGACGACGACCCGGACCTGCGCGAGCTGCTCGCTACCTATCTGGGTGCCAACGGCTTTGTGGTTGCAAGTGCTGGCGATGGCGCTGCCATGTGGGCGGCACTGAACGGGCCAATGCCCGATGCCATCGTGCTCGATTTGATGCTGCCAGGTGAAGACGGCCTGTCGCTGATCCGTGCCCTGAGGGCCAAATCCTCGGTGCCTATCCTGATGCTGTCGGCACGTGGCGAAGAACTTGACCGCGTCATTGGCCTGGAAGTCGGCGCTGATGATTACCTCGCCAAGCCCTTTGGGCCACGCGAACTGCTGGCACGGCTGCGCGCGCTGCTGCGCCGCAGCCATGCACCCGAGCCCGACTTGGCCGCCCCGGCAGTGCCGCCCCGCTTTGGCCCCTTTGCGCTTGACACCCTGGGCCACCGACTGTTGCGCGGCGGTCAGGAAGTGGCGTTGACCAGTGCCGACTACGAACTGCTGGCTGCGCTGGTGGCGCACCCGAACCGCGTGCTCTCGCGCGACACGCTGGTGGACATGTTGCGCGGCTATGAGCGCGACCCGTTTGACCGCAGCATCGACAACCGCGTCACCCGGCTGCGGCGCAAGATTGAGCCTGAACCCGCTGCGCCGGTGTTCATTCGCACCGTGCGCGGGGAAGGTTATCTTTTCAATCCCCGGGGTGGCCAGCCTTGAGAGCCCCCCAAAGTCTGGCGCGCCAAAACACGCTGGCGCTGGCCATCGCTTTTGTGCTGATTGAACTGCTCACCCTCACCCTGTTTGCGTTTTGGGTCTTGCTGCCGCTGGCACGGCGTTCTGCCGATGACCTGGCCGGGCTGATGGTGTTGTCGGCGCAGACCTGGGCTGAGTTACCCCCGCAAACCCGCCCGGCATTTGAAGAAGAACTGCTCAAGAGCCACGCGCTGGCGCTGCGTGCAGACCGGCCCGGCATGGGGCGTGACGAATGGCATCCGCCTTACTTTTATGTGCTGGAAGACGCTTTGAATCGCCGTACCGGCCTGCAGCAACATCTGCGCAGCGAAACGCTGGACAGTGGCACTTGGTATTGGGCGAATGTGGCCACCGGCGGTGGCCTGCTGGCGGTGGGCTTGTCGGGAGCACGCGTTGCCAGTCAGCCGTTTTTGGCTTTCTTTATTGCACTGCTGGTCGGCTTGGTCCTTGCCTTTGGCGTCGCCCTCTGGCTGGCGCGCCGCCTGACCCGACCACTGGCACAACTGGAAGCTGCCAGCGCGCTGATCGGGCAGGGTGGCCGTCCGACGCTGCTGCCGGAGACCGGCCCGCGCGAGATGGCAGCTTTGAGCCGGCGCTTCAACGCCATGGCGCAACAGGTGCGTGAGCTGCTTTCCGCGCGAACCACCTTGCTGGCCGGGGTGTCGCATGACCTGCGCACCCCGCTGGCGCGCATGCGCCTGGCCCTTGAATTGCTCAAAGACAAGCCCGGCCCCCAGCTGATCGAGCGCATGGAGCGCGACATTGACCAGATGAACCGCTTGATTGGCAATGTGCTGGACCTGGCGCGCGGGCTGGCGCACGAGCAGCCGGTGCGCACCGATCTGGCAGATTTTTTGCATCAGGTGGCAGCGGATTTTTCAACGCCCACCGGCCCGGTCACGGTGCGCTGCCCGCCGTGCCAATGGGACATTGCCCCCACCGCCTTGCAGCGCGCCATCGGCAACCTGCTGCAAAACGCCCAGCGCTATGCAGCGGGTTCGCCGGTTGAACTAGTGGCAGTGCTGGCGGGGCAGCACTGCCGCATCGGTGTGCTCGACCGTGGCCCCGGCATTGCGCCGGATCAGCTGGCAGCGGTGTTTGAGCCCTTTCACCGGCTCGATGCCTCACGCAGCCCGGCCACGGGCGGATCAGGTTTGGGGCTGACGATCGTCAAAGAGCTGGCCCGCGCCAACGGCTGGCAAGTGACTTTGCAAGCCCGCCCCGGTGGCGGCTTGCAGGCGTGGATTGAGCTGTCCAACGCGGCTGCGGAAAAATTACTATTAAAAATATAGCTGCCTAAGCATATAAAATAAGGGCTAGAGCCCGATTTCTTATAAATTTTTTGAAAAAGACGCTGCCATGACCTTCCCCTCGGCCTTTGAAAACCTGAACGTGCTGTCGCAGCACACCTTGCTCTCGCCCTCGCAGTTGCACGACGACGTGCCCGCCAGTGCGCTCGCCACGCAGACCGTAAGTGCGGCGCGCCAGGCGGTGGCCGAGATTCTGAGTGGACGCGACCCGCGCCTGCTGGTGGTGGTGGGGCCGTGCTCGATTCACGACATCAAGGCCGCCAAGGACTACGCCCAGCGTCTCAAAGCGCTGGCTGATGAACTCAAAGATCAGCTCTTTATCGTCATGCGCGTCTACTTTGAAAAGCCCCGCACCACGGTCGGCTGGAAGGGTCTGATCAACGACCCGCACATGGACGATTCCTTTGATATTGAAGCTGGGCTGCACATCGCGCGCCAACTGTTGGTGGACCTTAACGACATGGGCCTGCCATGCGGCACCGAGGCGCTGGACCCGATCACGCCGCAGTACCTGGGTGACCTGATCGCCTGGAGTGCGATTGGCGCGCGCACCACCGAAAGCCAGACCCACCGCGAGCTGGCCAGCGGCCTGTCGAGCCCGGTCGGCTTCAAGAATGGCACCGACGGCAATCTGGAGGTGGCCCTGAACGGCATGCTGTCGGCAGCGCAGCCACACGCGTTTTTGGGCATCAACGGAGACGGCCAGGTGGCGTTGACGCAAACGCGTGGCAACGCCTTTGGCCATTTGATCCTGCGTGGCGGCGCCGTGCCCAACTACGACTCGGTGGCGGTGGCGCAAGCGCAAAACGCGCTGCAGGCGGCGCACCTGCCGGTCAACATCGTGATCGATTGCAGCCACGCCAATTCGCGCAAAAACCATGCGCTGCAGACGCTGGTTCTCAAAGACGTGGTGCACCAGATTGCTGATGGCAACCAATCGATCAAGGGCGTGATGTTGGAGTCCAACCTGTTCGAGGGCAGCCAGAAGCTCGGCAAGCCGCAAGACCTGCGTTACGGCGTTTCTATCACCGATGCCTGCCTGGGCTGGGACAGCACCGCAGCCAGCCTGCGCGAGGCGGGCGCACGTTTGCGCAGCGTGGTGCGTTGAGTTTTCGCAAGCGGCGCGGCGCTAGCGGCCCTGACACTGGGCCGCATGTTGCGCTTGATTCACTGCTGTCGCCCGCTCTTCATGATCCTTCTGGGTTCCGCCTTTGTCTGGCCGACATGGGCTCAGGACGGCGCCACCAACACAGACACGCGCGCCAGCCGCGCCCTTGACCTGCGTCAGCAGGCCGTCGCCTACGAGAACGGCGAAGGCGTGCCGCGCAAACCGGAACTGGCCATTTCCCTTTACTGCAAGGCCGCAGTGTTGGGCGACCCGCAAGCCCATTACAGCCTGGGCTGGATCTACGCCAACGGGCGTGGCGTGCCGCGCGACGACGCCACTGCCGCCTATTTCTTTCGGCTGGCCGCCGCGCAGGGGCTGGACGCCGCGCTGCGCATGCTGAAAATCGTGGGTGAGCCGGGCAACAACGTGCCCGAGTGCCTGCGCCCGCCCGCGCCGGCGCCCCAACCCGCGCTGCCAGAAACAGGGCAGGAGCCGGGTGTGAACTATCAAGCAGTAGCGCCGCGCAAGATTTTTGAGCTGGTGATGAAGATGGCACCCCAATACCAGGTTCAGCCGCAGCTGGCATTGGCGATCATTGCCGCTGAATCCAATTTCGACAGCCAGGCGCTGTCACCCAAGAACGCGCAAGGACTGATGCAACTGATCCCCGAAACCAGCCAGCGCTTTCAGGTGCGCAACCCCTTTGATGCGGCGCAGAACATCCGCGGTGGCCTGGCCTATCTGCGCTGGCTGCTGGCTTATTTTGAGGGCGACATTGCGCTGGTAGCGGCCGCCTACAACGCGGGCGAAGGCAAAGTGGAGCGCTATAAGGGCGTACCACCCTACCGAGAAACCCGCGCCTACGTGCAGCGCATCCTGCGCACGGTGGGCGCGCTGGCGCATCCCTTTGACGCCAGCGTGACGCGCCCGTCACCCGCGCTGGCGCTGATCCGCCCGCCGTGGCGCGTGAACTGAAAAAACTCAGGCCGCCAGCGCCGCTTCAATGTCCTTGGCCATGCCCGCAGGCGTGTCGGTCGGTGCGTAGCGTTTGAGCACCTGGCCATCTTTTCCGATCAGGAATTTTGTGAAGTTCCACTTGATCGCCTTGCTGCCCAGCAGGCCGGGCGCCTCCTTGCTCATCCACTGGTAGAGTGGGTGGGCTTGCGCGCCGTTGACGTCGATCTTGGCCATCATCGGGAAGCTCACGCCGTAGTTCAACTGGCAAAACTCGGCAATCTCTGAATTGCTGCCGGCGTCTTGCGCACCAAACTGGTTGCACGGGAAGCCCAGCACCACCAAGCCCTTCTTGCCATAGGTCTCATGCAGCTCCTCCAGGCCGGCAAACTGTGGCGTGAAACCGCAGGCGCTGGCGGTGTTGACGATCAGCATGACTTTGCCCTTGAACTGGCTTAGGGCAACCGGCTTGCCATTGATCTGCAAGGCTTCGAAATCGTACACAGTGGGCATGGGGGCTCCCGGTGGGTGAATGGGGTGGCCAGTGTCGCACTTTCAATGCGGATGCGCAGGGCAGGGCGTGTAAGGGTCCGTTCGTCAATAACTTGCTAAACCCCGCGGCTCTCCAACTGAACGATGCCTTTGGGTGTATTCAGGATCGCAATGATGTTGGGGGGGCCGGTCTCAATGGCGATCTCAGCGAGCCCGATGGCGTCAAAGGCGGCTTGCAGCTTGGCGGCATTCGGATGGGTGATGGACAGATGCTGCAGTGTCACGCCCGAGCGCGGCAAGCTGTTGCGGGGGTGCAGGCGCAGGGGCTCGGCCGCATCGGGCTTGCCCCACTGGATCAAGCTGGGCAGCGCACCGTTGAACAGGCGCTGCCCATCCTCGCGCATGGTGATTTGCCATTGCAGCACACCCCGGCGGGCATGGCGCTTTTCTTGCACCGCCAGCCCACGATCGATGTCCTGCTTCTTCAAGGCGATGCGCGCAGCCTGGATGTCGTCTGTGTTCGCGACAAAATGCACCAGGCGCGGCTCAACGGCGATTGCAACCTGCAGCGCTGTATCGTCCATGTCAAACCAGCGCTTGGCTGTTGCGCTGGCTGGCCTTTTAGCGGCCGGATTGATGGCAATGATTTCAAGATAAGCCAGCGGATTCTCCGGCGTGGCGATCTTGAACAAGCGGTTGTGCGTGCCATACAGGGCGTGATCAAAGCCCGGTCCGGGCGTGATGCCCAGTGTGGCCTCGCACCACTGCACCCCCAATTCCAGCGTTTTCGCCACGACGACTAAATGGTCAATTTGTGTTTTCATGGCTTGACCATACCACCTGTACCGTCATTTTTTTATGCTGACACGAGCGGTCAGGGCCCAGGCGGGTTGGCACCAGCCGGCTGGCGAAAGGACAGCACCGACAGCACTGAGGCCAAGAGAATCAACGCGCCGCCGATCAGGGTGCGCGTTGACAGCGTGCCAGCACCCAGCAGCACCGAGGAGGCGCTGGCAAACACTACTTCAGACAGCATGATGAGAGAGGTAGCACTGGCGCTCAGGTGCGCGGCGCCGTACTGCAGCGCAAAGTTGCCCGCCAGGAACGCCAGGCTAATCAGCAGCACCCAGGCGAGCCAGGCCAGCTCAGGCGCGGGCAGCGCGGTCACCACGCCCAGGCGCAAGCCCACCAGCGCCGCAGCGCTGGCCAGCACGGCGCCGCCGGCAAACATCGCCAGCATGCGCGATTCACTCGGTGTGTGATTGAGTCGGCGCAGCAAGATGTTGGTCAAGGCAAAACAAAAGCCCCCCATCAAAGCCAGCCAGTCGGGCAAGCTCTCGGGCACCGGCCAGGGTGAGGCGGGCGTCTTGAGCACAATGACCACGCCCGCCAGCGCCAGGGTCAGGCGTAAGAGCGAGCCGGTGGTGGGCTTTTCGCCCAGCAGCGGCCAGGCCAGCAGCACGACCCAGGCTGGCATCAGGTAAAACAGCAGCACAACCCGCACCACGTCGCCGACCGTGACCGCCCAATTGAAGCCCACATTGGTCAAGCCCGCTGCCAGCAGCAGCCACCACAATTCCGGGTGGCGCGCAAAGCCACGCCAGGCGCGCGGCTGCACCAGGCCCAGGCAAACCAAGGCAAAGGTATAGATCAGCGCCGTGGTCCACAGCGGGTGCAGGCCCAAGCTCTGCAAGGCGCGAAACGGCCACCAGGAAACACCCCAGACAAAGGCGTTGAGCGTGAGGGCCGCCGCGGCCAGCGCGGTGGGGTTCAACAACGGGCTGCGCAAAATGGCCCCATTGGCGTCAAGCGCTTCAACCTTCAACCCTCAAACTTGTCGTTGCGCGCAATGCTCAGCAGGTGATCGATCTCGGCCTTGTGCTCCACGCAATTGCGCGCGTGCCAGCGCCGGATCAGCCACATGAAGCCGGCGATCACCAGGCCAAAACCTGTGATGGCAGCAAAGGTGGGCAAGCCCAGGCCGGTGGACAGGCTGTAGGCCGCACCCAGACCCAGAATGCAGGCCTGCTCATTGAAGTTTTGCACCGCAATGGAGCGCCCCGCCCCCATCAAGTTGTGACCCCGGTGCTGTAAGAGTGCATTCATGGGAACCACCAGAAAGCCCCCCAGCGCGCCCAGCAAAATCAGAAATGGCGCCGCCACCCAGACATTGGTAATGAAGATCAGCAAGATGATTAACACACCCATGACGATCCCCAGCGTGATCACGCGCGGCCCATCTTCCAGCCGCATGCGCATCGACGCCACCACCGCGCCTGCGGCCATGCCGATCGCGACCACTCCCTGCAAGGCAGAAGCTTGCGTTACCGAATAGCCCAGCGCAGCGGCCGCCCAGGCCAGCACAATAAAGCGCAAATTTCCTGCCACACCCCAGATCAAGGTCGTGGCCGCCAGTGAGATCTGCCCCAGCTTGTCGCGCCACAAACGTGCATTGCAGGCCCAAAAATCAGGCAGCAAGGAGACCATGTGGCGCGGCAACGGCCGCATTTCCACCCCGGTCAGGGGAATGTGGGTGTTGAACCACGTGGCCAGCAAATAAACAAAAATAAGCACGCAAATCGCGGCTTCGGGCGCGCTGGTCAAGCCGGTATCGATCAGGGGGAGATCAAAGGCAAGTAGCCAGGGCGCGATCACCGGCCCCACCAGTTGCCCCCCCAGCAGAACGCCCAGAATGATGGAGGCAATGGTCAGGCCTTCGATCCAGCCGTTCGCCTTGACCAGCTGGGAGGCCGGCAACAATTCTGTCAGGATGCCGTACTTGGCCGGCGAGTACGCCGCCGCGCCCAATCCCACAATGGCGTAGGCCAGCAAGGGGTGCGAACCAAACAGCATGAACAGGCAGCCTACGATCTTGATGAAGTTGCTGAGCAGCATCACACGACCCTTGGGCATGGAATCGGCAAAGGCCCCGACAAAGGGCGCCAGCACCACGTAGAACAGTGCGAACATCGGCACCAGGGCGGCTTGCTGCCATTCGGGCGCGTCGCTGCTGCGGAGCAATTGCACGGCAGTCACAAACAAGGCATTGTCGGCCAGCGAGCTGAAAAACTGCGCCGACATGATGGTAAAAAAGCCGCGTTTCATTGTCTACAGGCGCGCATCAGTGGCTGATGCAATGGGTATGGGTGTCTTGCGAACGATGCGGGTTTATAGCACGCGCCCGAGGTGTCAAAATCCAGTGCCCACGCTTCAACCCTAGAGTGCCCATGCCACGTCCGATCCAAGCCACCATCCATACCGCCGCGCTGCGCCACAATTTGGCGCGGGCCCGGCGGGCCGCGCCGGACGCCAGGGTCTGGGCCATCGTCAAGGCCAATGCCTACGGTCATGGTATTGAGCATGTGTTTGAAGGCTTGCGCGCAGCTGATGGTTTTGCCCTGCTGGACCTTGATGAAGCGCAGCGGGTGCGCTCGCTGGGCTGGCGCGGCCCGATCCTGTTGTTGGAGGGCGCGTTCGAATTGCGCGACCTGGAGTTGTGCTCACGCCTGGACCTGTGGCACACCGTGCACTGCGACGAGCAGATCGACATGCTGGCCACCCACAAGACCAAGGTGCCCCAGCGGGTCTTCTTGAAGATGAACTCCGGCATGAACCGGTTGGGCTTCACGCCGCAGCGTTACCGCGCGGCCTGGACGCGCCTGAACGCGCTGCCGCAGGTCGATGAGATATCACTGATGACGCATTTCAGCGATGCCGATGGCGCGCGCGGTGTCAAAGAGCAGATGGCGGTGTTTGCCGAAGTCACGCGTGACCTGCCGGGGGAGCGTAGCTTGAGCAACAGCGCCGCCACGCTGCGTCACACGCCCGCCAGCCCGGCGCAGGGCAGGCCGCATGAGAGCTATGTGGCATCCGACTGGGTGCGCCCCGGCATTGCGATTTATGGCAGTTCACCGGACTTCCCCCAGCACAGCGCAGCCGACTGGGACTTGCAGCCAAGTATGACATTAACATCAAAAATAATAGCTACCCAGTCAATAGACACGGGGGCTACCGTTGGATATGGCTCACTTTTTGTGGCAGAAGGCCCGATGCAGCTTGGCGTCGTCGCCTGTGGCTACGCCGATGGCTACCCGCGTGTCTGCCCCACCGGCACACCGGTGCTGGTGGGCGGCGTACGCACGCGCACCCTTGGGCGCGTCAGTATGGACATGTTGGCCGTTGACCTGAGCGGCGTGCTGGCCAGCGGCGCGCAGGCCGGGGTGGGCAGCGAGGTCACTTTGTGGGGGCACGCGGCCAATGGCGCCGTGTTGGGCATTGACGAGGTGGCGCATGCAGCGGGAACCGTGGGCTATGAGCTGATGTGTGCGCTCGCTAAGCGCGTGCCAGTCATGGTGGCGCCTTGACGCGCCATACAGCGAGAAGAAACCAATGAAGTATGTTGCCCTGCCTTTACCGCTGATCGAACTCGGCAAGACCATTCCGGTCGATGTGCTGGACCCTGCCGGCAAACTGTTGCTGCGGCGCGGTCAGGTCATTTTTTCAGAGCAGCAAAAGGAGTTGCTGCGTGCCCATCAGGCTTCCATGACCCACAGTGATGCCCTGGCCTGGCAACGCAGTTTTGACCGCATGGTGCAGCACATGATCCGCGACGGTGTTGATGTCGCCATCATCGCCAGAGCGAGCATGCCGTCGGAAATCGCCGAGGCCGATTACGGCGATGGCCGTGAATTGAACGGGAGCTGGCTGGACTTGCAGGAATTGCTGCTTGGGCTGTTGTACCAGGGCAAAACCGCGCTCAATCCTTTGGCACGGCTGGACGGCATCGAAAGGCGCGCCCATGAACTGCTCGCAGCTGACCCCGATGAGTCGCTTTTTGTGTTGTTTCAGGCGCTAGCCGATTTGACGCTGGGTTATAGCGCCACCCACGCGCTGCTCACTGGCGTGGTGTGTGAGCTGACCGCCCAAAAGCTGGGCTTGAACGAGACCGTGCGCCAGACCTTGTTTCGCGCTGCGCTGACCATGAACATTGGCATGGCGCGCGCCCAGGGCACCCTGGCGCTGCAAGCCTCGGTTCCCAGTGATGAGCAGCGCAAGCTGATCCGCGAGCACCCGCCCCTGAGCTTTGACATATTGCAGAGCTTTGGCCTGAACGACGAGGATTTGCTTGACCTGGTGCAGGGGCACCATGAGCTCAATGAGTTCAACGGCCTGGCGCGCAACCGGGAGAGTCGGCGTATTTTGCGCATGGCCGACAGCTTTGTTGCCAAGATGGCGCCGCGCAAAACGCGCCTGGCGATGTCCCCGCTGAGGGCGGCCAAGTCGCTGTTCCTGGGTGTCGACGCCGAGACCGCCCAACTTGGGTCGGCCATGTCGACCGTGGTCGGCTTTTACCCGCCGGGCACCTATGTGCAACTGGCCAATGGCGAAGAAGCGGTGGTGATTCGGCGCGGTGCGCGCGCAGACCAGCCGATCACCGTGAGCATTGTCAATGCGGCGGGCATGCCTTTAGCTAAGTATCTGCAGCACGACACCAGTGAGCCGCCATTTGCGATTCGCGCGCCCATCAATGCGCAGCGCATCAAGGTCAGGGTTAGCTTGGAGAAGGTGCACAAGCTGCTCAAGGAGCTGCGGGCGCGCGACGCCTGAGTCCGCCCGTGCCCAGGGATTGACCAGGGTGCGCGCGCTTGGCACGCTGGTGATTCAAGTTTTAATGACGGAGGTAAGCTAAGTGGAATTCAAGGACTATTACAAGACCATGGGCGTGGAGCGCGGTGCCACGCAGGACGAGATCAAGCGCGCACACCGCACGCTGGCGCGCAAATACCATCCCGACGTCAGCAAAGAGCCCAACGCCGAAGCGCGCTTCAAGGAAATCGGCGAGGCTTATGAAGTCTTGAAGGACCCTGAAAAGCGCGCCGCCTATGACCAACTGGGTGCCAACTGGAAAGGTGGGCAAGAGTTTCGCCCGCCGCCCGACTGGAACGCCGGTTTCGAGACCCGCGGCGGCGGCTTTGGTGCAGGCGAGGGCGGTGACTACAGCGACTTCTTTGAAACCCTGTTCAGCCGCGGCTTTGGCGCGCAGCGCGGCGCTCAGCGCGGGGGCGCCGCTTTTCATGCGCCCGGGCAGGACCGGCACGCCAAGATCCAGATCGACCTGGAAGACGCCTACCACGGCGCCACCCGCCGCGTTACGCTGCAGGTGCCCCTGCTTGACGCGCAAGGCCATGTGACCACGCGCGAACACACCATCGAGTTCAGCATTCCCAAAGGCGTGCGCGCCGGGCAGCAAATTCGACTGGCCGGTCAAGGTGACGCCGGCATGGGGCAGGGCGCGCCAGGTGATTTGTACCTGGAGATCGAGTTTCGCCCGCATGCGCACTACCGCATTGACAAGCACGATGTTTACCTGGACTTGCCGGTGGCGCCATGGGAAGCGGCGTTGGGGGCGCAGATCGACGTGCCCACGCCGAGTGGTTTTTTGGACCTGAAGATTGCGCCCGGTTCGGTTGAAGGCCGCAAGCTGCGCCTCAAGGGCCGCGGCATTCCGGCGCGCACGCCGGGCGACTTTTACTTCGTGCTGAAAATTGCCTTGCCCGCAGCCGACACCGAAGCGGCCCAGGAGTTTTACCGCAGCATGGCGGCACAGTTCAAATCCTTCAACCCACGCGCCAAACTGGGAGTCGTCGAATGAGTACCACACCCACACGCGGCGGCCTCGAAGCCGCCACCGAACCGGTCACCGAATTGACCTTGCTCGAGGTCAGCCGCTGTTGCGCCGTGCAGACCGGCTTCGTCATTGAAATGATTGAAGAAGGCGCGCTGTCACCTATGGGGGGCAGCGCACCCGAGAGCTGGCGCTTTAGCATGGTGCAGACTCACCAGGTCATGGTGGCAGCGCGCCTGCAACGCGATTTGGGCGTTAACCTGCCCGGCGCCGCGCTGGCGTTGCAGCTGCTTGACGAAGTGGAGACGCTGCGGGCACAAATTACAGCGGCTGCGGTTGCGACTGCGACTCCCGCTGCGCCAGACGCCGACAGAGCTTGATCGCCTCGAACCAGCCCACGCTGAGCAGATCGGGTGATCGGGCTCAGGTCCGCGCGGGCAAGAGAGCGCGCAAATGCTCCAGCAGTCGCTCGACGTAGCGACCCTCGGCATCCTGATGCAACAGCACAGACGGCGCGCTGGCCCAGGAGTGATCAATCTTGTTCAAATCCGCCTCGGAGTTGCTGCTCAACACAAAGCCGCACACCGGCACCGAGAACTTCCAGGTTGGCACCACTTTTTCCAGCAGATAAAACTTGTCTTGCGGCCACTGGTGGCGCAAGCCCTTGGGTTCGACAAAAGCCAGTGCCTGGGCATCGCCTTGTTTGAGCCACAGCAAAAAATCGGGGTAAAAACCTTCGGCTGCGAACAGGCCGACTCCGATACCCGACAGGTTGCGCAGTAGAACCACCTCAACACCCTGCCAGCCAGTCTGACTGAGCAAACGCTCCCATACGCGGCGCACATCCCACACCAGTCGCGCTTCGCTGTTTTCCAGCGCGGGCGGCGAGATGCGCAGCGTGACCGGCTGGTCATCGAGCAGGCTGAGTTGACCATCGGACTCCATGGATGCGGCAGGTGCGGCCAGCAACAAAGGGTTGTAGAGATGTTGCGCAATGTGCAGCCGGGGCAAAGGCAGTCCCAGCGCGTCCGTTTCGGTATTCAATTGCAGCGCCTGCAACGCACTGGCCAAGGTGTCTTTGAGGTCGATCTCGCCCGCTTCCTCGCGCAGAACACTCAAAATCCGGTCCCAACCCTGCGGCTTGAGCTGGATGCCGCGTACGCCCTTGCGCAAAGCTTCCATGACGGACTCGGCCACTTTCATGGCTTCGATGGTTTCGACCCGATAGCCCATGGCCCGACTGCCATCGGGCATGGTCTGCAGCGGAAAGTTGGCATGCGCCTGCGTGAGCAGATCGTGCGTGGGTTGCTGCGTCAAAAATTCCAGCCGTGCGCGCCTATAGGTACGCGCCAGTGCCGCCTCCCACTGCGCCAGCACTTCGTGGCGCAGGCGCAGTTGATCGGCGCGCAGCATCGGCAGGCGCGCCACTGGCACACAGGCCTGCACGCGCTCCAGCCATTGCTGCGCGTCCACCGGGGTCACCCACACTTGGCCCAGACGTTGCTGTGACAAAAATCGCAGGGCAGACTGAAACAAGGCTTCAGCATCGAGCAAGCGTGCCAAAAACAGATGCGCCGGGTGCGTCTGCGTCGCCGCTTGCAGCACTTGCACTGCGCCCACGCCGTCTTGCAGCGTCAGGCTGTCCGACAGGTCAATCAGCACGGGGGACTGCTCGGCGGCCTTGAAGCGCACCGCCATCAGACCAAACGCGGCTTCGCGTGCGCCATCATGGCGCGGCACTTGCAAGCCCAGCGCGTCCAAGTCCTTGCGCGGCGTCACCGGCACCACCAGGCTCTGCGCGGGCATGCCTTCGCGGCTCAGCGTGTCAAGCCAGGTCTGGATGTACTCGGCCTTGACGCCAAACACATACAGCGTCTCGCCCAGCTCAATGCCCGCTGGGTGCGGCCCCAGCTCGGGCACATGGCTGGCGCGTTGCAAGCGCCCGCCCACACCCGCCAGACGCACGCCGCGCCCAAAGAGCTGAATCACCTGCGTGCCCGCGTTGCGGCCAATTTTCATCAAGCCCAGCGTGCTGACGCGAAAGCTCGACCAGCCTTCAATGAACTTGCGCGAGCCGATCAAAAACTTCACCTCGGGCAAGTCGTCCAGCCGCGCAAACAGCGAGCCGGTCACGGCATCGGCCTCTTCCACGGTCACGCCCGCCGTGCGCAAGGCCGCAGCCAGCTTGGGCGCATCGCCCACATAGGCGCTGCCAAACCAGCGATCGGCCTGCGCGCCGGGCAGGCGAATGCCCAGCTCGTCCTTGGACAAGGCGCGCACGGCCAAGGTGCCCTGCCCGCCGAACAGGTCAGTACACATCTGCGTGTGCAAAGCGGCAACCCCCAGCGTGCGCTCGGCGCTCAGGTCCAGTTGCGCCGCAAATAATGCTTGCTGAATCGGGTTGGTGGCATCGAGCACCTGTGCCAACACGCCGTGGGCAAACCCGGTGTCGGCCGCAAAGCGGGCCAGAAAGGTCAGCACCTGCACCACGTCCTGACTTTTGCCGGTGACGCTTTGGCCCACAAACACCGCCAGCGGCGGGGCCAGCCGGTAGCGTTTGGCGCGCGCGCTGTCCCCACCAAAATAACGCACCTGCCGCCAAAATGCCACCAGCGACGCGGCCAGCACCAGGTCTTGCGCATGGCCGTCGCGCGTTACCAGGCTGCGCGGACTTTTGCCAAAGCCGTCGTCATGAAAACGGCGGTAGCCGTAGTCAAACACGGTGCAGCGTGCGTAGTCGTCAAAAAAGCCCCGGTCGCCATCGGCAATCTGGGCAAAGGTGGCCGAGTATTCAAACTCAAAGCCCGGCTCGCCCTCCACCGGGTACAGCGCATGGGTGCCGGTGAGGGCTTGGCGGCGCTCGCGAAAGGCCGACTCGTCGCCCGAGTTGCTCTTGCCGCCCTTGTGGCCCTCGTCCACCAACAGCAGGTTGGGGCCGGGATATTGGTCGGTGCTGACCGATACGCCTGCTTTGACGCGGTTGCGCTGGCCGTCTTTGTCTTGCGGTAAATAAAGCTTGGTCAGCTCGGTGATCTCCAGCGTGCGCCCCAACGTGATGTCATTGAGGCCGCTCATACCCAATTCGGCGCGGTGCTGGGCAGACAAGGTTTCGTTGGGCGTGAGCAGCAGCACGCGCTGCGGTGCGCGTCCCAAAATGCCCGGCGCATGGCGCAAAAACTGACAGGTGTTGAGGTGCAGCATCAGCGTCTTGCCGCTGCCCGTGGCCATCCACAGGGCGAGGCGGTTCAGCTCAAGCGGCAGCACCTCGGGCAGGTGGGCAAACGACTGCTCACGCAAGGCATTCAATTGCGCGGTGAGCGCCGTGCGCCCGCCAGGCGCGGCCAGCCGCATCAGGTACAGCTCCACAAACAGCGCCGCCAGCCATTGAAAGTGTGCGAGTGCGAATCGCTCGCCAGTGGCGCTCTCACGCGCGCGGGCGATACCGGCCCAGTCGGCCATGAAGGCGCGCTCGGCTTGCGCCAGCTCCTGCGGGCTGGCGCGCAAATGGCTGCGCGACAGCACGGCGGCGAGCCGCGCGGAGTGGCCCGGTGCACCGCTATCGGGCGTGTCCTTGACCCGCGCCAGCAACTCGTTGTAGCGCCCGCCCAGCTCGTCGGCCAGCCAGCGCACCAGCAGCAAGCTGCGGTCAAAGCGCTCGGTGTGTCGTGCGGAAGTGGCCATTACGCAGCCCGCTCCATCATGCGTTGTTCCAGCAAGGCATCTATGGGCGTGCCGCACAGGCCGAGTGGCCACCAGGCGGCGCGGTTATGGAACAGGGTGGCGTAGTCGCTCAGGGCGCGCTTGAACTCGGCCTGCACCGCCTGCACCAGCCAGGCATGCTCGGCCTGTGCCGCTTCATCGCTGCGGCTGTCATCGACGCTGCGCAGCCACAGCAGCACGGGCTGGGGCTGGGGCGCGCCGCGTGCCAGGTCGCTGGCCAGCACGGCTTCCATCAGTTGGTGGCGCTGGCCTTGCGGGTCGGTCAGCGTGCGCTGGCGCTTGGGGGCCAGACCCAGCAGCAGGCGCGCGGTTTCCAGCAAATCGACCGTGACCACACGCTCGCCCGTGGGTTCGTGCAGGGTGAGCTGGTAGTCGAACGGATGCGTGAGTTTGGCGGTAGACAAGCGCACCGCTTGGCCCGCGCTGTCGTCCATCAGCCAGTAGCGCAGCAGGTGCTCTTGTGCGTCATGCGCTACAAAAGTTATAGCTGCTTGCGCATGTTCTGCGGGGGCTAGAGGCTGATTTTGCTCAAAGTCCAGGGCGTTGAGGCTGTCTTCATAGCGCTCCAGCCTCAGCACGCGCACCAGGGGCAGGGTGAGCCGGCTCCAGTGTTCGTCGGCTGGGGTGGGTGCGCTGGCGGTGCCTTCTGCGGTGTGCTGCACCGAGTCCTTGGGCGCGCCGTCTTTCCACTCGGGCGCGGTCATGACCTTGGCGATGCGCGGCAGGGTGACGCTGTCGAAGTACTCGCCTTGCTCCACCAGCAAAAATTTGCGCGCGCCGCCGTCTTCGCGGTTGAGGTTGATGACGGCGTGGCCGGTGGTGGCGCTGCCGGCGAAGAAGTCGAGGGCCGTATCCCCCGCATTCACGACAAAGGGCAGGATGTGCTCAAGCAGTGAAGTGGGCTTTGGATTTTTGAATGGAAGACCATTGGCAAACATGGCACGCAGATCGTTGGCGCCGCTGCGACCATCTAGCGTCAAGACACTTGACAGCTTCTCTTCATACTCATGGGCATAGACCTTCAGTTCGATCAGCTTGCTGTGATCCGCCCCAAACAATATCTTCTTGTCGGCTAGCAACTTCTTCATCGTTTCTTCGGGAAAGCGATAGCCCATGAGGGGTTGCTTGCAAGGCTCCCCAGTTGTGGGGTGAAGCACGTCGTACCGATAACCTTCTTTGCCTGGATTGTGAACACTTTGGCTACCTGTGTAGACGCCACCCTGGTCAATGTATTTGTAGCGATCCATTTGCCCGAGAAATGCCTTGTTTTCCCGAAACCAGTTGGCATAGGCGCTTTTCAGGGTCTCATCGTCTGCATGGCTAGCGATGAGTTCATTGCCAATCCTTACCAAGGCATCCTTTGACGCGGACAAACGGTTCTTCCAGGCAGGATCAAGGGCAGAGACTACGTTTGCGACGCAAAGTACGTACTCATGCTCATTGGCGATTTGAGTCGGGTTGTTGTCGGTGACGTTGTTCCAGATAATTTCGCCTACTGCGTTTTCCGCACCGAATCGGAGTTCAAGCAACCGCCCTAACGCAAATCTTTCATTCAGATCGATGGAGCTGAACAGCACCCCGTTCTTCGTCAGCACATCGCGCGCTGCACCCAACCGGGTATCCATCAGCGAAGCCCATGAGCTGTGCTTGGTGAACTCGTCCTTGTACAAAAACCCATCACCGCCCGTGTTATACGGCGGATCAATATAAATGCACTTCACGCGCTCGCGGTAAGCCGGCTCCAGGGTGCGCAGTGCGGCGTAGTTGTCGGCATGAATCAGTTCACCGCCCAATGCCGCCTCGATGTCGTCAAAGCAGGCCAGCACGCGGGCCTTGAAATCCGCGCTGAAATGACGGGTGTGCAGGGGCAGGTGCGGGTAGGCCCCCAGCAGCTTTTTGCCGTTGGTTTTTTTGCTTTTGTCGCCGACCCAGGTGGCCCATTCCTTGGCTTGCTCGGCGCTTGCAGCGGCCTCAAGCACCAGTTTTTGGCCCTCGTCGCCGCCTTCGCGCTGCAACCAGCTGCACTGCACCAGGTAATCGGCCTGCAGCACAAACTTGCGTTTCTCGAACAAGGTGGCCTGAAAGCGCTCGATCTGGTCCAGAAAGGTGATCAGGTCCAGCGCAATGTCGCGCACCAGTTTGAACTTGGCGCGGATGCGGGGCAGCTCGTCGTCCGGGGCGTCCCAGACCTGCACAAATTCGTGTTTCAGGTAGACATCGAGCTCGCCGCGCAAGAACTCACCCAGATGGGGGTGAACAAAGAAGTCGCTGGTGTTCTTGCGCACAAAGCGCCGCGCGTTGCTGGCCAGCAGCACGGGGTTAAGGCTGGCTGGCGCCTTGGCGCCCTTCAAGTCGGCCCCAAGCAGCCAGGCGTTGAGCACGCGCTCTTGCAGGCTGGCACCTTCAGCGCCGGGTGTTTCATCCTCTTCTTCAGATGAAATATCGCTCTGGCCCACGTCAATAGTGCGTGATGCGCTCTTGTTTTTATAGCGCTTGTTTTCTGCGTCGGTGGCGGCGCGCCATTGCCAGCGCAGTTCTACCCCGCCCGCAAGCGCCTGCACGCTGATCGGGAAGAAGATTTTGGCCGAACCCTTGGCATTGTCTTTTTCCACATCGGCACGTTCAATGACGAAGCGCACTTCGAGCTCGCCATCGGTGTAGGCGTAGCGGGCAAACAGTTCGCCACTTTTGATGTAGTGGCTGCCCTTGGTGGCCCAGTGAAAGTGGGTGTCTTCGCCGTTGTAGGGCACGGCATAGGCGGGCGTGCCACCGCGGCGGGCGCGGGGGATAAAGTCGCCGTCATCCCAATAGCGGCTGAAAAAGGTGTGCAGGTGGTAGTAGCAGTGGTCGGCCTCGGTGCTGGCCAGCGCGCGCCCACTGGCCTGCTCCAAGGTGCTGGTCCAGGCGGTGATGCGCCCCGGCAGGGTGTCATCCAGGTAGGCCAGAACCTTGGCGCGGCGGTAGTTCAGTATGCGGTAGATGCCAAAGTCGAGCTCGGCCAGACTGAGCTTGAGGATGTCGTTTTTGAGCAGACCTAAAAAACGCTGCTGCGCGCTGGGCGCGCTGGAGGGGTTGGCTTGGGACATGGTGGTGGATTGTCGGTAATTTTGGCGCGAAGGAGCGGGCATCAGCTCAGGCTGGCCAGATGTATTTTGGCGGCAGTGGCCAGCTTTTCGTCAAAGGTGGCCAGCGGGCACTTGAGCTCGGCCGCCAGCCAGAGGTAAGAGGCGTCGTAGGCGCTGAGATGGTAGCGCTGGGCCAGCTCGAAGACTTGCACGGCGCTCACATCAAACAACTCAATGGTCATGCTGGCGTACAGCGCCAAGCCGCTGGCGGCGATTTCGGTGCCGCCACGGCGGTGCTTTTTGAGGGCCACACTGGTGATTTCAACTTCCAGCAGGAAGGGGGCATTCAAACTCTGCCCTTCGATTTTCTGCAATGCCTCGCGCTTCCAGTCTTCTTCAAATACCAACCCGGCCAGGGTGCTGCAGTCCAGCACCAACGGCGGACGCACCAGATAGCGCGTCGGTGGCTCTGCAATAAACAGAGCATGGTCGGGGCCGCTCACCGGGCGTCCCGCTCTTCACGGATGATATCCACGCCCCGAGGCAGCGCATGGCAGAGCTTTGTGTCATGCGGCGTCTCACGCAGTTCCGCCACCACTTGCTCCACGGTTTTCCAGCCTTGGCGGATGATGGGCTTGCCAAAGCGGTCCAAGCCCACCACGGTTCTTTGCCGCTGCGTCGTTGCCAGTGGATTCATGGGCACAAAGGGGGCGTTGTTGTCCGGCTCCGCAGTGGCGGCGTCGTTTGACGGGCTGCCCGCCTGCGACTCAACCGCGCGCTGGATCAGCGCCATCAACTCGCCTTGCAAGGAGCGGTGGTTGCGCGCAGCGCGCTCGCGCAGCGCCTGGGCCCAGGCTTCGGGCACATCTTTGACAGAGAGGTTTGGCATAGTGGCTCCAAAATGGCTTCAAGTTTCATTATGGTGCCATTTTGACAATGGAGTCCAAGCCCGTCAAGACCTTGACTTCAATCGCTGCCCCAATTTGACCGCCTCAAACCACAGCATGCTGGCCAGCCCCAGGCCCAGCGCGGCAGCCAAGTAGGGCAGGGGCAGCGCCTCAAACACAAACAAGCGCGCCAGCCAGGGCAGATACAGTGCCAGCGCCATCAAGGCCAGCGCTGCCCCGACCACGATCCACAGCGTGCGGTTGGGCACCCACAAGCTGGCCCACAATGAGCCGGCACGGCTGCGGTTGCAGAAAATCAGCGCCAGGTTGGTGCACACCAGTGTCGCAAAAGCGAAGGCACGCGCCGCGCCTTCGGTCAACTGGTCGGTGCCCCACACGGTGGCAGCCATTACCACCGCCAGCGCGCCCAGGCCTTGCAACAGCGCTAGCAATAGCGTCATGCCGCCAAACAAGGGGGTGTCCACGTTACGCGGGGGGCGCTGCATCACGCCCGATTCAGACGGCTCGTTCTCGAACACCATCGAGCAGGCCGGGTCAATCACCAGTTCCAGAAAAGCAATGTGCAGCGGAAACAATACCGTGGGCCAGCCCAACAAGACGGGCAGCAGCGCCATGCCGGCAATCGGTACATGCACTGCGAGGATGTAAGACATGGATTTACGCAGGTTGCCAAAAATGCGCCGCCCCAGCCGCACCGCGCGCACCACCGAGGCAAAGTTGTCATCGAGCAGCACCAGCGAGGCGGCCTCGCGTGCCACGTCAGTGCCGCGCCCACCCATGGCGATGCCCACATGGGCGGCTTTGAGTGCCGGGGCATCGTTGACGCCATCGCCGGTCATGGCGACCACCTCGCCATTGGCTTTGAGCGCTTGAACAATGCGCAGTTTTTGCTCGGGTGCAATGCGGGCGCAGACGTTCACCGTCTTCATGCGCGCCTGCAACTCGGCGTCGCTCATGAGCGCCATGGCGTCACCGGTCAGAAGCTGCTCGCGCGCGTCTGCGTCCGGGCTCGACTGCAACTGCGCCAGACGCGCGATGGCACTGGCGGTGGCGGGGTAGTCGCCGGTGATCATCACCACCCGGATGCCGGCACTGTGGCACTGCGCCGCGGCACCCGGTATCTCGGCGCGCAGCGGGTCTGCCAGCCCGAGCAGGCCGATGAACTTGAAATCAAAATCGTGCTCAATGGCCGGCAACTGCTCGCCGTCAAAACGGGCTTTAGCCACGCCCAGCACGCGCAGCCCTTGCGCGGCCATCGCGTCCACGGCCACCGCAATGCGGCTTTGCGCGCTGGCATCGAGATGGCACAAATCGATGATGGCTTCGGGCGCACCCTTGGCCGCCACCACGTGCGCCGCGCCGTCCAGCGCCTTCCACACGTGCGACATGGCGCGCAGCTCACGGGTGAGGCCATATTCCTGCATCAAGGTCCAGTCGTGGTGCAGGTGTTCGGTGTCTTTCAGGAAATGCTGGCCGAGCCGGTGGAAGGCTTTTTCCATCGGATCAAACGGGTCGGCCACGCTGGCCAGAATGGAAAACTCCGCCAGCGTATGAAAGCGCTCGGGCAAGTCGGTGCTGCTGGCGTAGTCGATCGCGAGACTCTCACCCGGGCCGTTCTGCGCATCTGGCGCTGCGTCGGCATCCTCGGCGTAGAGTTGCGCCACGGTCATGCGATTTTCGGTCAGGGTGCCGGTTTTGTCGACGCACAGCACCGAGGTCGCCCCCAGCGTTTCGATTGCGGCGATGCGCCGGGTCAATACGTTTTGCCTAGACAAGCGCCAGGCGCCCAGCGCCGGAATGACCGTGAGCACCACGGTGAATTCCTGCGGCAGCAAGGCCATCGCCAGTGCAATGCCGGCAAGCAACGCCCCCAGCCAATCGCCACGCAGCAGGCCGAATGCGGCGATCAAAAACAGGCTGGCGACCAGGGAAATCAGCGCCAACACCTTGACCAGCGTCGCCGTTTGCCTCTTGAGCGGCGAGGGTTCGCTGCCCAGGCTCTCCAGTGCCTTGCCGATGCGGCCAATTTCACTGCGCGCGCCGGTGGCAGTGACGCGCGCGCTACCGTGACCCTTGACCAGCAGCGTGCCGGAAAACAAATAGGCCTGCCCGTCGCCGCCGGGGCGCGGTGTTGCGGCTTGCGTCGCCAGCGCGCCCGCCACCTTGCTCACCGGCACCGGCTCGCCCGTGAGCAGCGATTCGTCCACCTGCACCTCGGTGCCTTCGATCAGCACCGCGTCGGCGGCGATACGGTCGCCCTCGGCCAGCAGCATGATGTCGCCCCGCACCACCTCACTGCCGGCAATGCGCAGCGGCTGGCCGTCGCGCAGCACCAGCGCGCGCGGGCTGGAGAGCTCGCGCAGCGCTTCAATCGCGTGCTCGGTCTTGCCCTCCTGGTACAAAGTGAGCGCCAGCACCACCAGAACCAGTCCAAACAGGATCAGCCCTTCCTGCAAATCCCCCAACACCAGGTACAGTGCGCCGGCAGTCAACAGCAGCAGGAACATCGGTTCGCGCAGGGTTTCCCGGGCGATGCCCGCCAAGGTGCGCCGCCTCTCGCCGGGCAGCGCATTGGGGCCGTCCTCAGCCAAACGTTGGGCCGCCTGCGCGGTCGTCAGGCCTTCGCCATTCGCCGGTAAAACCATTGCTTGCCACCTTCCACTATGACCAGTTAGGACATCAGCAGTGCCGCCACCACGTCCAAAGAGCTCAGAAATAGTCGGCGATTCAGGTGGCTGCGCAAAAAGTTGCAAAGCCAGCAGAGGCGCAGGTGGTACGAAAAGTGCTCATGATGAAATCGCCTGGCGCGGTTATTTTGAGGCGCCTTGAGGCACCTGTGTTGATGTCGCGCAAACAGCTGGCGTCATTTTGCGCTGCTCGCTTGACGTGGTGGGGCCGTTGAGATTGCGCAGGCACGAGTTGGCCGCCATTGTCTATTGTTTGCTGGGGCTTTTAAGAGATTGACGGGGCCAGTAAGAAGCAGCACAAGCGCACTTTGGCTGCGCAACTGATCCATGAGGTGAGAGAAGCTAAGGTTTTTTACAACCAGGCTGATGAGGGTGCCGTCCAGGAACCGATCGTCAAACGCAGCATCCCGATCACCTAGCCCAGGTCCGGCGCAGCACCTTGCCCACGGTCTTTACAATTCGGCAATGCTTTCCTTGCGCACTTCCGTCATTGCTCCACTGCTTGCCCAGAACGCTATCGAGAAGGCGAAAGGCGCATTGGCTCTAAGCCTTGAACTGCCTGTCGACACGGGGTCTGATATCCCATCTCCGCCGGGCATTCCAGGCCGTCCAGCACGACCCCGGCTGGTTCTGCCGACCGCCATCAAGCACGCCTCCCTCAAAACCATTGAGGGGCACGCGGCCTTGCTGCATTCGATTGCGCACATTGAGCTCAATGCGATCGATCTGGCCCTGGACATTGTTTGGCGTTTTTCAGGAATGCCAGCGCAGTTCTACCGCGATTGGGTGTTGATCGCAAAGGAAGAAGCGCTTCACTTCACGCTCCTTCGCGACCATTTGCGCAGTCTCGGTTTCGATTACGGTGACTTCGATGCGCACAATACGTTGTGGGAAATGGCGGAGAAAACCAAGCACGATGTTCTGGCAAGGGTGGCGCTGGTGCCCAGAACCCTTGAAGCTCGTGGCCTGGACGCTTCCCCCGCGGTCAAAAACAAACTGGTGAGCGTTGGCGACCAAAAAGCCGGTGAAATTCTGGACCTCATTCTGAAAGATGAAATTGGCCACGTTTTAGCCGGCAACCATTGGTATCGCTGGCTTTGCCGTCAGCGCGGTCTTGACCCCATCAGTGCCTATGCAGATTTGACCCAAAAATACGATGCCCCCAAGCTACGCCCGCCGTTCAACTTTGAAGCGCGGCGTCTGGCTGGATTTGATGAGGCTGAACTTCTTGGGCTTGGCGCTTAAGGTCTAGGGCCTAAGAATTGCGGCTTCGAACCCCAGACACAACCCACGGGTTTTCGGATGCCCAGTGGCTGGCAGTGGCCGTTCTGAGTCCGGACGCGGCAAACACGGCTTGCTTGTGCAGCTAAAATTGAGCCGCATCATGCAAATTTGCCGATGCGGCGCTTGTTTTTAAATTATTGCAGCGCTAAACCCACCCCCCACGCTTTTGTTGTCGCACGCCAGCCGTGAGTCGGGCCTGAAAGGGGTGTTGCCGCCCCCTCCCAGGCCCTGCTGGTTCCGCGTGACGCAAGTCTGCGAGTGTGCCTGCGCACGACCCAGAAGGTTTTGTGCGGTTTCACCAACTTTTTTTCGATTGGGATGACACCTGGATATGACGCGAGCAGTGCAACGAACAAACTTCCATAGCTCAAGCCTCATTGGTACGCTCGCTGACCTGGCCGTTTTGAAAATTGAAGAGCCGGATGGAGATTTCGCACAAAAGCTGGGTCAGTGGATTGACTTTGCTGGCGCCATCGCACTCTGTGCGGTGCACAACGCAAGCGTGTCAATGGCCTCATGTTCGAATTCTGGGGTGCAATCAGTCGCGCCTGTTGCCATTGCGCAAACGTTCGACCGAATGCGGCTTGCATTGGAGAATTCGATCAAAGTGAGTTGCTCGCTCAATGCAGGCCAAGGCCGCTTGGCGCTGCCGCTACCTGAAGCTGATACGCCTCTTCAAGACGCGAGCGCCTATGCGCCCTATCGTCGATTTCATCTTGCCCATCAACGCGACATGGAGGCGAGTGTTCGTTCAATGCGTGCCCAGGTGCGGGACCAGATTGCCAAGGTCTCACCCAGGCTCAAGCAGCTGGCAGACTTTGATGCGGCGCTGGACGCAATACTGAGCGAGCGCGAAAACAAATTGCTCTCAACGCAAGCTTTGCGCCTGAAAACGCGATTTGAGCAGTTGCTCAAGGCGCATCAGCAGGCACTTGCATCTGCTCCGCAAGACGACAGCCCTGGGCTATGGATGAAGCCTGGCGCTTGGCTGTCGCGCTTTTGCAGTGAGCTTCAAACGGTGCTGCTTGCGGAATTGGACCTGCGACTGCAGCCGACCATAGGGCTCATTGAAGCACTCAACAACGAGAACAAAAAAAACACATGAACAGAAATATTTTCAGCGCAGCCTTTTTGCTGGGAGCGCTAGCGATCGCTTGGGTCGGCGTCGGGTTCCTGGGCTCTAATGTTCTGGCACTGAGCATGACGGCAATCATTGCTGCGGTCTATGTTTTTGGCGCATTCGAATTGCAGGGCTACCGCCAGGCAAGCTGCGCATTGACAACAGCGCTCACGGCGATACCTGAGCCTCTTTTGCAGCTCGATGACTGGCTCGTCCGTGTGCCTGCGTCGCTGCAAAATCAGGTGCGTTTGCGTATCGAGGGGGAGCGGGTCGGCTTGCCCGGCCCCGCGCTCACCCCCTATCTGGTGGGCCTGTTGGTGATGTTGGGGATGCTGGGCACCTTTTTGGGCATGGTGGTCACCCTCAATGGCGCCGTATTTGCCCTGGAAGGCTCGAGCGACCTTGCCGCGATTCGCTCCGCATTTTCTGCCCCGATCAAGGGCTTGGGGCTTGCCTTTGGCACATCCGTGGCAGGTGTGGCCGCGTCCGCAATGCTGGGTTTGATGTCAGCCACTTGCAGGCGCGAAAGAATGCTGGTAGCGCAATTGCTCGACACGAAAATTGCCACGGTATTGCGCAGCTTTTCATTCACGCATCAGCGCCAGGAAGCCTTCAAGGCACTGCAGTCGCAGTCCCAGGCGCTGCCTTTGGTGGTCGATAAACTGCAGACGATGATGCTCCAGATGGAGCGCATGAGCGCACAGTTGAACGAGCGATTGCTCGGCAACCAGGAAGACTTTCACAGGGACGTCAAGGACGTCTATACCGAACTGGCGCGTTCAGTCGATCAGTCCTTGCGAGACAGCTTGAGCCAGAGCGCGCATGTTGCCGGCGAAAGCATCAAACCCGTGGTCGAGGTCGCCATGAGCGGCATTGCCGAGCAGACCAAGCTGGTGCACGAGCGGATGATGGCTACGACGCAACTGCAACTCGACGGGCTTGCGGCGCGCTTGGGCGCGACTGCTGCCACGGTGGCAGCAGGGTTTCAAAAAGACTGGCAAGACACGGGCGCGCAAACACTGGCTCAGCAGGAAATAATCTGCCGCACGCTGAACCGGACCGCGCAGGAGATCAGTGAACAGGCGCGCATGAGCGCAAGCCAGACGCTGGGAGAGCTGGCGCGCCTGATGACCTGCTCCGAGGAGTTGATTCGCTCCCGACTCGAGGCTGAGTCAGCGTGGACCCAACAGCAAGACGAACGCATGGGTCAGTTGGCCAGCCTGTTACGCGCTGAGCTCAGTGCGCTCAGAGACGACGAAGCCTTGCGCGCAAACGCCGCGGTGGACCGATTGGGCGAACTGCAAACGGCACTGACGCGGCATTTGACCACCCTGGGAGCCGCGCTGGAAGACCCGATCACCCGGCTCATCCACACCGCAGCCCAAGCGCCACGCGCTGCTGCAGAGGTCATCGGGAAAATGCGCCAGGAAATGTCTGACCATGTGGCGCGGGACAACGAACTGCTGCAGGAGCGCAGCCGCATCATGGCAACCCTGAATTCACTGCTCGACACGATCCGTGGGGCATGTGTTGAGCAGCATTCGGTGATTGACTCCATGGTGGTGTCCTCGGCGCTGACACTCAAGGATGCCAGCAGTCAGTTTTCGGACAAAGTGGCTGTGCAAGCAGGCAAGCTCTCTGACATTGCGGCCAACGTCACCAGCAGTGCGGTTGAAGTGTCGAGCCTGAGCGAGACCTTCAGCTTTGCTGTGCGCTCATTCGGTGACGCCAACGACAAGCTGATTTCGAACTTGCAAAGAATTGAAGGTGCCATGGACAAGTCAATGGCCAGAAGTGACGAACAGCTGGCCTACTACGTGGCCCAGGCCCGTGAAATCATCGAGCTGAGCGTCATGTCGCAAAAAGAAATATTTGAAGAACTGCGCCAACTGCCCGCCAGGCAGGCATTGATTGCGCAAGAGGTCGCTTGATGGAAGACGGTGATGCAGAAATGACGCAAAGCGCTCCGGTATGGGCTGTCTTTGGTGATCTGATGTCGGGCTTGTTGGGGGCTTTCGTGCTGCTATTGGTTGGCGTGATGGTGGTTCAACTGCAATTGGCGACGAACCTGCAAGATGAGGTCAAAAAACGTCAGATTGAAGAACAGCGGCGCGTCAGCCTTGAAAAGGCTTTGGCAATTCCGCTGGCCACGGGTCGCATTACCTTAACCAATGGCCGGATAGGAATCAGTGGTCGAATTTTGTTTTCGTTGAATTCTGACCAGTTGCAGCCAGACGGGCGCAAGCTGTTGAGCAGTCTGGTGGCGCCGCTGCGTGCCTATTTGGCGGCGCGCGACGAACTTCTGATGGTGAGTGGGTTTACCGATAACCGGTCCATACGGGAGGGCAACAGTCAGTTCGCAGACAACTGGGAGTTGTCTGCCCAGCGGGCTTTGACTGTCGCTCGTACCCTGATCGATGAAGGGATGCCTTCATCCATGGTATTCGCAGCAGCCTTTGGTTCCGAGCAGCCGGTCTCGCCCAATGTGGACGACAATGCGCGCGCTCAAAACCGGCGCGTTGAGATAGCGCCCGTGCCAAAAGCCAGCAATTCAAAAAATGTTGTCCATGAGTGAATGTGAATCCAGCGAAAAGCTGGATTCAGTGGTGGATCAGCCTGTTGATTTCAGCGCGGTGATATCTTCTTTTCGAAAGGCTGGCGCTCACCAGATTGAGCCCTTGGAATTTCATTACATTGAGGCGCTTGCCAATCGCCTCAATGCTCTGCCATGCAGTGTGAAACGCATTCTTGAGGGCAAACTGGCGCTGGCGCTGACGGCTTTTGGTGAACGCTTTGAACAGGCGAAACTCGATGCAAAGAACGCCATCGTCCAAAGCGCACAGAGCCATCCGCAGGCGGCGGCTGATCTGCAGCGGCTTTTTCTTGCCGGTGATTTCAAGGCCGTGAGGCGACTCATCGCAACCCCGTTGGGAAGTGGCAGACAAGCGCCTATGGGTGACCTTGCCCGCGAAGTTGCGGGGCGCAGCTCAGAGCATGCTGATGGGCGTTTGTACTTGCCTGCGGGATCGCGCTGCGAGCACAACTCAGTTCAGTATTTCAGAGATACATGGTCAAAGCTTGGCGCTGCCAAGCAGCTGACTCAAGCGCTGGGGCGTGCACCTAAAAATGCGGGGCCCATCAATTCGCATGGCGTGGTGCTTCGTTCACTTGTGTTGATGCGTGACATTTCGCCTGATTACCTCAACCGGTTTATGTCACATGTCAATGCACTGCTATGTCTTGAGCAATGCGACAGAGAAATGCAGGCCGCTGCAAAAAAGGAGACTGACGCTGGAAAAGGAAAGACGGTGAACCGCGCTCGTTCTCGAACACGGTAGGGGCGTGCACCTTGGGCGACTTCCGACTGAATTATCACCACAGTGCCGAGTCCTGCATGTCCATCAGTCGCCTGCGCTGCCGATTGCGAATCCACGCCCAGACGATCCCTGCGACCACACTGACACCGAGTGCCGCACCCACCATCACCCCTGTAGGAGTCCAACCGGTTTCCTTGAATGCCAACAGGCCCAGCGCCGCGCCCAATGCGAGTGCCAGTACGATAATTGCGATGGTTCGTCTCATCTCTGAATTTGCCTTCTGAGTTTTAATGATGAACATCATAAGCGGCCTGCGCATGTTCGGCCAAACCCAACGCAAGCTCCCTGGTGAAGGCGGCTTTATTGAGGCGCAAACGCCGTCAAAGTGGGTGAATTCAATGGGCCGTTGTCTGCGCTCACGAATCCACCTGAAAGCCTACAGATTTATATGTCAAATAGACCGCTAGCCCACGCGGAACGTGCTTGATTAGCTATTAAATGTGTATCGTTAGGTGCTGGCGTCAGCTTGACTCATTGGCGATTCCAAAGATCAAATCCAGCGCAGCATTGCTATCCACGATAAAAACCCGCTTACCTATGAAAGTAGCGAATTTTATGAGGTCTTGAGACTTTCTGAGATGGTGCTTTGGTGCGGCTGGCGGGGATCGAACCCACGACCCTTGGCTTCGGAGGCCAATACTCTATCCACTGAGCTACAGCCGCAACTTGGAAGGATGCATTGTAGGTGCTTTCAAAGGGGCGGCCGCTATAATCTGCAGCTGCTTTTACAGCCCCCGATTTTCAGAGGACACCATGAACGACAACAGCCCCGCGACTGCTTCCGATGAGGCGCACAGCGGCCCCATCAAGACCCCCAAGCAAATGTTGCTGGCCGTTACCTATTCGTTTGTGGTTCCGATCTTCGCCATCATTGGCCTGGTTTACTACGTGACCTTGGGCAACAAGCCAGCAGCGACCGAAGCCAACTCGGAACAGGCGGTGGCCGCCCGGATCCAAAAAATTGGCAGCATCGAAATTCGCGATGTCAACCGGCCACTGCGCAGCGGTGAAGAGGTTTTCAATGCCCAGTGCACCGCTTGCCACACGGCTGGTCTGGTCGGGGCCCCCAAATTGGGCGATGCAGCGGCCTGGGCGCCACGCAATCTGACCGGCTACGACGCACTGCTGAACTCGGCACTCAAGGGCAAGAATGCTATGGCCGCTCAAGGTGGCGGCGAGTTTCAGGACCTGGAAATCGGTCGTGCCGTGGTCTATATGGCGAACTCAGCCGGTGGCAAGTTTGAAGAGCCGCAAGCCGCCGCCGCCCCAGCTGAAGCCGCATCCGCTCCGGCTGAAGCGGCATCCGCTGCCAAGTAGTTCACGTTTACGTGCCCCACCATGCCGACTTCTAGTCGGCATTTTTATAATATTTTGGCATCTAGCCCGCTTGGAATAAGCGTTTCGTGCTATATATTAACTAGCACGAAATAGTTGCGCCCCATTTTTTTATGCCCCGCTTCTACTGCCCAACCTCCTTGCGCTGCGGCGACTTGCTTGACTTGCCGGCGGGTGCGGCGCGTCATGTGCAGGTACTGCGCTTGCAGCCAGGTGACCGCATCACGCTGTTCAATGGCGGGCCGGGCTGGGACGCGCACGACGCAATGCCTTCTCAGGGTGGCGAGTTCGACGCCGTCGTCACGCGCATGGGCCGCAGCGATGTGCAGGTGCAAGTGGGTGACTACCACGCGGTAGAGCGTGAGGCCGTGCGTCAGGTGCATCTGGCCGTAGGCATGCCGGCTAACGACCGCATGGACTGGCTGGTTGAAAAGGCCAGTGAGCTGGGCGTGACCAGCATTCAACCGTTGATGACCGAACGTAGCGTGCTGCGGCTTAACCCAGAGCGAGCCGGTAAAAAGCAGGCGCATTGGCAAAGTGTGGCGGTGGCCGCAAGTGAGCAGTGTGGTGGCAACCGGGTGCCAGTGATTCATGCCGTCATGACCCTGGCCGCGTGGCTCAAGGGGCGCGCCGTTGATGCGAGCGATCAACAGTTGTTGTTGTCATTTCGCCCCGGTGCGCCGGGTGTGCGCGCAGCCGTGAGTGCTGGCATTGCCACGGGCGTTGGCCGTGGCAACGACGCGGCCATCACTTTTTTGTCTGGCCCTGAAGGCGGCTTGAGCCCGGCTGAGGAAGCCGCCGCGTTGAGCGCTGGCTATGTGCCGGTAACGCTGGGGCCCCGCGTGCTGCGCGCCGAGACCGCCGCGCTGGCTGCGCTGGCCGCATTACTGACCTAGGCAGGGTAGGGGGGGCGCAGCTGCCGCCCGTCAGACCACTGCCTCGGTCTCTATGATCGAGCGTTTGCTGCACGGCTGTTGTGCCGACCCACCGATTACGCGGCCCCGATCAGCGGCACCAGACTGCCTGCATCGCGCCCGCTTTTGAGTGCCGCGGTAAATGCCAACATCCGGTCAATTGGAACGCGAGCCCGCAGGCCTAATGCGGGGTCAACGTGAACCGCATTGGCGCCGGTCTCCAGCACCCGGGCCACACCGGCCAGGCTGTTCATCGCCATCCAGGGGCAATGGGCGCAGCTTTTGCAGGTGGCGCTGTTGCCGGCTGTGGGCGCTTCCAGAAACAACTTGCCCGGATTGAGCGTGCGCAGTTTGTGCATCATGCCGTTGTCGGTGGCGACGATGAACTCCTTCGCATCCATCTCCTGCGCGGCCTTCAGGATGGCCGAGGTCGAACCGACCGCGTCGGCCAGTGCCACCACATCAGCGGGGGACTCGGGGTGCACCAGCACCTTGGCACCCGGATGTTCTTTCATCAGGGCCTGCAGTTCAAAGGCCTTGAACTCGTCATGCACGATGCACGAGCCGCCCCACATCAGCATATCGGCGCCAGTCTCACGCTGGATGTAGCCCCCCAGATGGCGATCGGGCGCCCACAGAATTTTGTGGCCCTTGTCTTTGAGCGCACTCACAATCTCCAGCGCGCAGCTGGACGTGACCAGCCAGTCGGCGCGCGCCTTGACGGCGGCGCTGGTGTTGGCATAGACCACCACCGTGCGGTCCGGATGCGCGTCACAAAAGGCGCTGAATTCATCCACCGGGCAACCCAGGTCAAGCGAACAGGTAGCGTCCAAGTCAGGCATCAAGACCCGCTTTTCAGGCGACAGGATTTTGGCCGTTTCACCCATGAAGCGCACGCCCGACACCACCAGCGTCTGCGCCGTGTGGTCGCGGCCAAAGCGCGCCATCTCCAACGAGTCGCTGACCAGGCCGCCGGTTTCTTCGGCCAGGTCCTGCAGGTCCGGGTGCACGTAGTAATGAGACACCATGACAGCGTTTTTTTCTTTGAGCAAGCGCCGGATCTTGTGTTTCAGGGCGGCGCGCTCGGCCGGGCCGGGCTCAAGCGGCACTCTGGCCCAGGCGTGCTTGGTTGCACATACAGCGGCACCCACTGCGGCTTCACGCTGGGGTTGCTCGTAGTCAACTTCTTTGACCGTGTCCGTGGCGTTCGTCATGGCAACTCCTGTTCAGAAAAATCAATAGCACACCAAGCATACTTAGTGCGGGCTAGGCGTAAAACGCATTGAAAAATCAGTCGCCTTGACGTCTTTGGTCAAGGCACCGATCGAGATGCGGTCCACCCCGGTGGCGGCAATGGCGCGCACCGTGGACAAATTCACGCCACCCGAGACCTCCAGCACGGCCCGCCCGGCGTTGAGCAGCACCGCCTCTTGCAGCTGCGCCAGGTCCATGTTGTCGAGCAGCACCATGGCGGCGCCCGCGGCGAGCGCCTCTTTGAGTTGCGCCAAGGTTTCCACCTCAATCTCTACAAACTTGGCCGCCGGCGCCAGCTCAGCGGCGCGGCGCAGCACCTGTGCGACGCCGCCGGCGGCGGCAATGTGGTTCTCCTTGATCAGCAAGGCGTCATACAGACCGAGCCGATGGTTGGTGCCGCCACCGATATGCACCGCATACTTCTGTGCCAGCCGCAGCCCTGGCAGCGTCTTGCGCGTGTCAACAATCTGCGCCCGGCTACCGGGCACGCTCTGCACCGCCGCCACATACTCCGCGGTTTTGCTCGCGACGGCACTAAGCAACTGCAAAAAATTGAGTGCGGTGCGCTCGGCCGTGAGCATGGCCCTGGCCGAGCCTTCAATTTCCAACACCACTTGATCGGCCACGCAGGGCTGGCCCTCCTGCACCAGCCAATCAAGCTGCACGCTCGGATCAAGTTGCTGCAGCGCGGCCTGCGCCCATGGCACGCCGCACAGCACGGCGGCCTCGCGCACCAGGATGCGTGCCCGGGCGCGTTTGGCTGGATCGATCAGGCCGGCGGTCAGATCGCCGCCGCCCACATCTTCCTGCAAGGCACGCGCCGCATCAAGGTGGGCCAGTTCGGCCACGGCGGGGTCGGAGAAATCAAAATAGTTTGTCATGGCAGTAAGCATAGTGGGATAGATCGCTGAATCTGGTAGAGGGCAAGGCACTTGACCGAACGTTTAATAAATTACTAAATTAATAGCTACTAAGCCATATAACACGTGGGCTAGAGGCCGATTAATTATAAAAAACGGTCCAGAATCTTTTGGCTGTCCTTGGTCAAACTCAAGCGGTCGCGAATCAGGAACTGAATGCCGTGCGAGTCGGTCACCAGCAAAATGGTGGCGCCGACGCGGCGTATGTCCTCATCGCCGCGCAGCACAAAGCGGGTGTCGCCGCGGTCAGTTTGGACCTGCCAGGTGCACGGCGTTGAAAAGCTGCTGACACTGACAATACACAAAATTTCGGGCATGAATTCACGCGTTGCCAGCTCTTCGCGGATCAGGGCTTGCGCCGGCTCGGACAGTGTCGCCAGGCGCTCAACCCACGCCACCTCATGGCCATCGGTATGCACCAAGGCAATGCCGTCCTCGGGCGATTGGATCGGGAAGGCCCGCACCGGCACCACGCCTTCACAGCGCTCGCCCGCTGACGTGGTCAAGACAAGCAGGCCAAAGGCGTTGCGAAGCAGCTGAAAACTCGGCTTTGTCAAGGTTGGGGTGTCGTTCATTTGTCGTCTTTCACGGTGTCAACCCTGACATTGCGTCTTCTATCATCGTCCATGTCCACATCCATGTTGCGCGCCTGCGCCTGGTACAGGTTGAAGTAAGCGCCTGCTCGCGCCATCAGGTCGTCGTGCGTGCCCACTTCCACGATTTCGCCCCGGTCCAGCACCACCAGCCGGTCGGCGCGGTGCAGGGTGGACAGGCGGTGCGCGATGGCAATGGTGGTGCGCCCCTGCACCAGATTTTCCAGCGCCTTCTGGATTTCCTTTTCGGTTTCGGAATCGACCGAGGAGGTTGCTTCGTCCATGATCAGGATGCGCGGGTCGATCAACAGCGCGCGCGCAATCGAGATGCGCTGGCGCTCGCCGCCCGACAAACCCTGACCGCGCTCGCCCACCATCGAGTCATAGCCCTGCGGCAGGCGCAGGATGAACTCGTGCGCATGCGCGGCACGGGCCGCCGCAATGATCTCGGCTTGTGTGGCCTGCGGCTTGCCATAGGCAATATTGTCGGCAATGGTGCCAAAAAACAGGAACGGCTCCTGCAGTACCAGCCCGATGTTGCGCCGGTAATCGGCCACCGGGAAGGAGCGCACATCAACGCCATCGACCCGTATCGAGCCCTCCGACACGTCGTAAAAGCGGCAGATCAGGTTCACCAGTGTGCTCTTGCCCGAGCCGCTGTGGCCCACCAGGCCAATCATCTCGCCGGGTTCAATCGTCAAATTAATGCCGCGGTTGACTTCGCGGTTGCCATAGCGAAAGCTCACGTCGCGCAGCTCGATGCGCCCTTCAATGCGCTCGAGCTTCACCGGCTGGGTCGGCTCGGGCACGCTCGAGACATGGTCCAGGATGTCAAAAATGCGCTTGGCCGCCGAGGCAGACTTCTCGGTCACCGAGACGATGCGGCTCATCGAATCGAGCCGGCCATAAAAGCGGCTGATGTAGGCAATGAAGGCCATCAGAACACCGACCGTGATCTCGCCCCGGGCCACCAGCCAGATGCCAAAGGCCCATACCACCAGCAGCCCCCACTCGGTCAGCAAGGAGACGCTGGGCGAAAAAAGGGACCAGATCTTGTTGATGCGGTCATTGACCACCAGATTGTGCTTGTTGGCCTCGCGAAAGCGCGCCGCCTCGCGGTCTTCCTGGGCAAAGGCTTTGACCACGCGCACGCCGGGAATGGTGTCGGCCAGCACGCTGGTGACTTCGGACCAGACCCGGTCAATCTTCTCGAAGCCGGTTTGCAGCCTAAAGCGCACTGAGCGGATCATCCAGACGATGAAGGGCAGCGGCACCAGCGTGACCAGTGCCAGCCAGGGGTTGATGGAGATCAGGATCACTGCCGTCATGATCAGCATCAGGATGTCGGAGGCAAAGTCAAGCAGGTGCAGCGACAAGAAGACGCAAATGCGGTCACTCTCGCTGCCTATGCGCGACATCAAATCACCGGTGCGCTTGCCGCCAAAATACTCCAGCGACATGCGCAGCAGGTGCTCATAGGTGGTGGTGCGCAGGTCAGCGCCGATGCGCTCGGACACCAGTGCCAGGATGTAGGTCTTGGCCCACGACAGCCCCCAGGCCAGCAGCGCCGAGCCGAACAGGCCCGAGAGGTAAAACGCCACCAGCATCGGGTCGATGTGCTGCCCGTTTTGAAACGGAATCAGCACCTCGTCCATCAGGGGCATGGCCAGGTAAGGCGGCACCAGGCTGGCCGCCGTGCCCAGTAGCGTCAGCACAAAACCGGCGAACAGCTGGCCGCGGTACGGTTTGGCAAAGCGCCAGAGCCGAAACAGCGTGCGCGTTGACGGCGGCGTGTGGATGACTTTGGTGCAAATCGGGCATTCTTCCTGATCGGCTTCCAACGGCGCCTTGCAGCTGGGGCAGCGGCGCCCCTCAAGCAGCGCCGGTGGCAGCCCGGTCACGGCACTGTGCAGCTGAATCTGAAATTGGTCCAAAAGGCGGATCGCCTGCAGGTTATGGCCGAGCGTGAAGCACCAGGCGGCCAGGCGGCCCTGTGCGTCATTGAGCGCCAAATGGCCCACGCCCGCGTGGTCATGGTGCTTCAGGAGCAGCCCGGGTCGATACGCCCAGGCTTGCCAACTGCCGTCCGCCGCGCGGCTCAGCAGGCGCCGGTTGGTGACCAGCATCAGGCCTGGGACAAAATTAAGTTGGCTGTCCAAGTCCACCTGCAGCAAGGCTGAAACGTTCTCATCTGCTTGGAGCTGCGTTTGGACCTGGGAACGCTCATCAGGGGAGAGCTCGCTGAGCCAGGGTTCAGGGTCGAAAATGGGGTGGGTCATGGGGGGCCAGCTGCGAACTGCAATAGACTAGACAACATTAAGGTTTATACCGATTACGGGCCCAGGACCTGTCCACAAATAACATGCACATTTGGCACACCACCTTTGGGCGCACTGCGTCGTTGCAAATCGCCCGTGCAGCAGAGCTGCACGGCACGCTTTGCGCCTAGCATTGCATCCCAAATCCGGCGGCCAAATGCACAGCTTATTCATGGACAGGCCCTTAGCGGACATATTTAAATTCATGACAACGAAGAACATTCAATTGCTGCGGGTCACTCACCTGCGCGGTCCCAATATCTGGACCTACCGTCCGGTGATCGAAGCCTGGGTCGATATCGGCGCCTTCGAAGACTATCCCTCCAACACCCTACCCGGATTTTATGAGCGTTTGACCGCCATGCTGCCCGGGCTCGCGCTGCATCGCTGCGGCGTCGGCGCGCCAGGCGGATTCTTGGAGCGTTTGCGCGAGGGCACCTGGGTCGCGCATATCCTGGAGCATGTGGTGCTCGAACTGCAGAATCTGGCGGGCATGCGTACCGGCTTCGGCAAGACCCGGCAGACGTCGGTACGGGGTGTGTACAAGATGGCGTTTCGCACCCGGCAGGAACAGGTCGGCCGTGCCGCGCTGGAGGCGGGCCGCGAACTCGTCATGGCCGCCATCGAAGATCAACCCTATGACATGGCGGCGGCTGTGGGCAGACTGCACGACATGGTTGATTCACTCTGCCTGGGCCCCAGCACCGCGCACATTGTCGAGGCGGCCACGGCGCGCGGCATCCCGCACCTGCGCCTCACCGACGGAAATCTGGTGCAACTGGGCCATGGCGCCTTTCAGAGGCGCATCTGGACGGCAGAGACCGATCAGACCAGTGCCATCGCCGAAGAAATTGCCAGTGACAAGGATTTGACCAAATCCTTGCTGCAGTCCTGCGGCGTTCCGGTGCCGCAGGGGCAGGTGGTCAACAGCGCCGAAGAGGCTTGGGAGGCGGCGCAAGACATCGGACTGCCGGTGGCGCTCAAACCCTATGACGGCAACCACGGGCGCGGCGTGTCACTGGACCTGAACAACCAGAAAGACATTGAAGCGGCCTTTGTGCTCGCCGCACGCAAGGGTGATGGCAGCGTGATCGTGGAGCAATATATTGCGGGTAACGAGCACCGCCTGCTGGTGGTGGGCAAGCGCGTGGTGGCAGCGGCGCGGGGCGAGGCCGCCTGGGTCACGGGCGACGGCCACGCCAACATCATTGAACTGGTTGACAGCCAGATCAATAGCGATCCCCGGCGCGGCACCGGCGAAGATGACCCGCTGAACGCGTTGGCGCCGCAGGACGGCGCCGAGATCATTCTGGAACTCGAGCGCCAGGGCTTGACAGCGTACTCGGTGCCGGCTTCGGGTGAAAAAGTTCTGATTCAACGCAATGGCAACGTCGCTTTCGACGTCACCGACCAGGTTCATCCGAGCGTGGCGGCAGCAGCGACGCTGGCCGCAAGGGTGGTCGGGCTCGATGTGGCAGGGGTCGACCTGGTGCTCGAAGACGTCTCCCGCCCGCTGGTCGAGCAGCGTGGCGCCGTGATCGAGGTCAATGCCAGCCCCGGTTTGCTGGCCCACTTGAAGCCCGCCAGCGGGCAGCCGCGACCGATAGGCCAAGCCATCATCGAGCACCTGTTTGGCGTTGACAAGAAGGGCCGCATTCCCGTGGTGGGCGTCACCGGCAGCCAGAACACCACACGCATTGCGCGCCTGATTGCCTGGCTGCTGCACATCAATGGCAACAAGGTGGGCCTGGCCTGCCGCGATGGCTTTTACCTGGGTGCGCGCCAGGTTCAGGCCTTTGATAGCAGCCACTGGGATGATGCGCAGCACCTGCTCATCAACCGCGCCGTCGACGCGGCGGTGTTCGAGAACGACGCCCGCATGATCCTGAGCGAGGGCCTGGCCTACGACAAGTGCTCGGTCGGTGTCGTCACTGACGTCAGCGGCTTTGAGAGCTTGACCGAGTTCCACATTGATGACCTGGACAAGCTCTACAACGTGCTGCGCACCCAGGTCGATGTGATCCTGCCGCACGGCACGGCGGTGCTTAACGCGGACGACCCGCGGGTGGTGGCGATGGCGCCCTTGTGCGACGGGGAGGTTATTTTTTATGGACGCGATCCGCAGCAGGACGCGATCCGCACGCATCAAGCCGAGGGCGGGCGCGTGCTCTTTGTGCAGGGCGCCCAGATTGTGCTGGCCCATAGCATGAACGAGGTGGCGCAGATCTCTCTGGCCGCGCTGAAGCCCGCCAAGTCGGAGAAGCCCGACATGGTGATGGCGGCTGTTGCAGCGGCGTGGGCTGCGGGCGTCCCCCCCGAACTGATCGCAGCAGGACTGCGCGCCTTTGAATCTGACCCTAAGAAGAAGAGCTGACTCCATGGACGTCTCACGTATCCGGGCCCTGCGTGGCCCCAATCTCTGGAGCAGTCATACCGCCATTGAGGCGGTGGTGACCTGCACCCCGTTTGAGTGCGACATCGGTCGCTGCGACGGTTTTGAGAGCCGCCTGCGCGCGCGCTTTCCCGAACTCAGCACACTGCACGCCACAGGCCTGGCCGTCACGGTGCCCATGGCCCATGTGCTCGAAGTGGCCGCACTGGATATGCAGGCGCTGGCGGGCTGCCCGGTGACCTTCGGTCGCACCACCGCCACCCCGGAGCCCGGCGTCTATCAGATCGTGGTGGAGTATTCAGAAGAAGCGGTGGGTCGGCTGGCACTGGAACTGGCGATCGCCTTGTGCCAGGCCGCGCAGCATGACCAAGCGTTTGACCTGCCACAAGCGCTGGCGCAACTGCGCGAGCTCGACGAGGACGTGCGCCTGGGTCCGAGCACGGGCGCCATCGTCCAGGCGGCGCTCGCGCGCAACATTCCTTATCGGCGCATGACGACCGGCAGCATGGTCAGTTTTGGCTGGGGCAGCAAGCAGCGCCGCATCCAGGCCGCTGAAATTGACAGCACCGGCGCCATTGCAGAGGCGATCGCCCAGGACAAGCAACTGACCAAAAAAATACTGGCCGCCGCCGGTGTACCGGTCCCCCAGGGGCGCGAGGTGGCAACCCCTGAAGACGCCTGGGCAGCCGCCTGTGAAATCGGTCTGCCGGTGGTCCTCAAGCCCAAAAGCGGCAACCAGGGCAAAGGGGTGAGCGTCAACATCAGCTCGCGCGAACAACTACTGGCAGCCTATGCAGCAGCAGCCGAGTTCGATGACGACATCCTGGTCGAACGCTACCTGCCGGGTAACGACTTTCGGTTGCTGGTGGTGGGCAACAAACTGGTGGCGGCCGCGCACCGCGACCCTGCCAACGTGGTGGGGGACGGCCAGCACAGCATTGAGGAACTGGTGGCCAAGGTCAACCAGGATCCCCGCCGTGGCTCCGGCCATGCCACTGCGCTGACCAAAATCCGTTTTGACGACATTGCACTGGCGTGTCTGGCCGCCCAAGGCTTCAAGGCCGACACCGTGCCGCCCAAGGGCCAACGCGTCCCGCTGCGCCACAACGCCAATCTATCCACCGGCGGCTGCGCCACCGACGTGACCGACAGTGTCCACCCCGAAGTCGCTGCGCGTGCCGTTGCGGCGGCGCAAATGGTGGGCCTGGATATTTGCGGCGTCGACGTGGTCTGCAGCAGCATCCTGATTCCGCTCGAAGAACAGGGCGGCGGCGTGGTCGAGGTCAATGCCGCGCCCGGTCTGCGCATGCACCTGTCACCGTCCTACGGCAAAGGCCGCGCCGTGGGCGAAGCCATCATCGACTGCATGTTCGCCGAGAAAGAGACGGGGCGCATTCCGCTGGTGGCCGTCACCGGTACCAACGGCAAAACCACCACGGTGCGCTTGATTGCCCACCTGCTGGGGCAGACCGGCCTGCGCGTGGGCATGACCAACACCGACGGCGTTTACATCGCGGGCCAGCGCATCGACACCGGAGACTGCAGCGGCCCCAAAAGTGCGCGCAATGTCTTGCAGCACCCGGATGTGGATGCGGCCGTGCTGGAAACCGCACGCGGGGGCATGCTGCGCGAAGGGCTGGCTTTTGACCGCTGCGATGTGGCAGTGGTTACCAATGTCGGCAGCGGCGATCACCTGGGCCTGAACTACATCACCACGGTCGAGGATCTGGCCGTGCTCAAGCGCGTCATCGTGCAAAACATGGCCACTGACGGTGTTGCCGTGCTCAATGCGGCCGACCCGATTGTGGTGGCCATGGCCCGGCACAGCCGCGGCAGCGTCACTTTCTTCGCCATGGACCGGCACCATCCCGTCATGGCGACGCACCTGGCGCAGGGGCGCCGTGGCGTGTATGTGGAAAACGAGCACTTGGTGGCAGCCCAGGGCAAGCTCAAGTACCAGGTGGCACTCTCATGCATCCCGGTAACCCATAACGGGAGCATCGGGTTCCAGGTGGAGAACGTCATGGCGGCGGTGGCGGCGGCGTGGGCGCTTGGGGTGACTTGGGACACGATCAAGCAAGGCTTGGCCAGTTTCATCAACGACAGCGACAACGCGCTGGGCCGCTTCAATCTGTTCAGCTACCGAGGCGCCACGGTCATCGCCGACTATGGCCACAACCCCGATGCGATTGCGGCCCTGGTTCAGGCGGTGCAAAGCATGCCTGGCAAACGCCGAACGGTTGTGATCAGCGGCGCGGGCGACCGCCGGGACGAAGACATCCGCCAGCAAACCGAGATTCTGGGTGACGCGTTTGACAACGTGGTGCTGTACCAGGACCAGTGTCAACGCGGACGCGCCGATGGCGAAGTGCTGGCACTCTTGCGGGCCGGTCTGGCCGGGGCCAAGCGCACCCAAGACATCGCAGAGGTTCAAGGGGAATTTCGCGCCATTGACAGTGCCATGGACAGCTTGGGCGAAGGCGATTTGTGCCTGATTCTGGTCGATCAGGTCGAGCAAGCGCTGGCGCACATTGCTGCGCGCATCAAGCAAGACCAGGGCTAAGGGCTCGGCGACCGCGGCACAAGAAGACAGTTCTTGCATGCTTACAAAAAATAGCTTGTTACGCATACAGGACGTGGGCTAGCGGCTGATTTTGCTTGAATTTATCAAGCATCCAGCACGACCGCCTCTTTCGCTTTGACCCCTTGTACCTTTGAGAACGCCTGGCTCGCCTGCGCGGTTGGGAAGCACAGGCGTGACGATTTTGGATTTTCACGTGTCAGCAAACCAGAACCAGTCTGGAACTCGCTGGGCCGGGTGTTGCGCGAAGTGAGGTCAAGGAGGAGCCAGAAAGCCGCAGGCTTATCTGGCGGGGGACACGAACGCAGTGCAACACCCGGTCCATCGGGTTCATTAACTGAAACAACAGCAAGTGATGCCCACGCATTTGGCTTTGACCCGCAGCGCGCGTTGGGTGTCCAACTTCGCGAATGTCCCCCGGTTCGGGCTCCGCCCGAACCTCCTCCTTGACTTGGCAAAACCCCAAGTCCACGCTACGTCAGACACCCAACGCACGCTGCTAGTCGCTGTCGGGGTGATTCCATCGATCAGGGTGACGCTTGGCACCGTGGGTGACCCCAAAAAGACTTTTCTGAACGCTATACAAAAAGTAGCTTTTGGCGCATACAGGACGTGAGCTAGCGGCTGATTTGCCCTATATTCATCAAGCACCCAGCGCTACCGCCACTGTCGCTGTGGCCTCCCTGTTAAGCCTGTTCGCTGGCCGGATCACGGCCCATCAGGGCGGCCACCGCCTCGGCCGGTTTGATCTGACCATCGAGCAAGGCGACCACCGCCTGAGCAATCGGCATTTCCACGCCGACTTGGCTGGCGCGCTGCACCACGGTGCGCGCGCTGTAGACCCCTTCGGCCACGTGACCGAGCGCAGCCACGGCCTGCGCCAGCGTCTGGCCTTTTGCCAGCGCCAGACCGACCTGGCGGTTGCGCGAAAGATCGCCGGTGGCGGTGAGCACCAGATCGCCCAAGCCGGTCAACCCCATAAAGGTCTCGGCCTGCGCGCCCAAGGCCACACCCAGGCGTGTCATCTCGGCCAGGCCGCGGGTAATCAGGGCGGCGCGGGCATTGAGGCCCAGGTTCAATCCGTCGCACAGGCCCACGGCAATGGCCAGCACGTTTTTCACCGCCCCGCCCACTTCGACGCCCGCGATGTCGTCATTGGCGTAGACCCGCAGCGTCGGGCTGTGAAATGCCGCGACCAAGGTGTCACGCACCACAGCGTGCACACTGGCGGCGACCAGCGCGGTCGGTTGACCGCGCGCCACCTCCAGCGCAAAGCTCGGTCCACTTAAAGCCCCAGCTATCAAATCAGGAGCTATTTGCGCTTGTACTTCGTGGGCTAGAAGCCCAAAAGCCTCTGAAGATGGGGCCGCCTCAAAGCCCTTGCACAGCCAGGCCACAGGCACGCGGCAGGCCGACAAGTGCGTCAGCATGGCGCGCAAAGCCGCCATCGGCGTGGCCAGGATGAGCAGGTCAGCGCCGCCAATCAGTGCGCCAAAGGAGTCTGGGGTAGCAGAACTGATGGCAGCAGGTGCAGCGCCGGCGTCAGGCAAGCGGGCCGAGCTCACACCCAAAGCCACTGGCAAGGTGACGCCCGGCAAGTAGCGTGCATTCTCCCGGTGGGCCTGCATGAGCGCGGCTTGCGCCGCATCGCGCGCCCAGAGCGTCACCGTGTGGCCGCCAGCGCGATGCTGGCACGCGCTGAGCGCCAGGGCCGTGCCCCAGGCACCGGCGCCAAGAACCACTATTTTCATAGCTTCTTAGGCAATGAATACGGGGGCTAGAGGCCTAAAAGGCAATATATTTCTACTGCGTAACGATCTGCGGCGCCTCAGCGGCGGCGGCTTGCTGTTGCTGCTGTTCAAACATGGCCTGAAAGTTGATTTCAGACAAATGCACCGGCGGAAAACCGCCGCGCTGGATTAGGTCGGCGACGTTGCCGCGCAAATACGGATAAACGATTTGCGGACAGGCAATGCCCATGATCTGGCTCATCTGCTCCTGCGGCAAATTGCGAATCTCAAAAATACCGGCCTGCGTGGCTTCCACCAGAAACACGGTCTTGTCCTTGATCTTGGTCTGCACCGTGGCGGTGACCGTCACCTCATACACGCCGTCCGCCACCGGTCCGGCGTTGACGCCAAGCTGGATATCAACGGTCGGGGACTCTTGTTCCAGCAAGATGGCAGGCGAGTTGGGCTGTTCCAGCGAGGCTTCCTTGAGGTAGACGCGTTGAATCTGGAAAACGGGAGTTTGTTGGTCGGTCATTGGGAAGGTCCTGGGTGGGTGAGTGGCATCGCGGGCTGAAGCTCGCGCCTGGCTGCGCTGCCGTAGACAAAATTTGGGTTAAAACAAAGCCCGCGACCGGATGAGTTGAGCGGGCCCACGAAAGGGAGCGGCCATCATTATCTCAGGTGAAATAGACACCAGGGCGCAAGCTGCGTCAGGCGGCGTTCAGCAAGGGCAGCAAGCCACCCTGGGCGTCCAGCGCCATCAGATCATCGCAACCCCCGACGTGGGTCTGCCCGACAAATATCTGCGGCACGGTGCGCCGCCCGGTGATTTCCATCATCTGGGCGCGTGCGCTAGCATCGGTGTCGATGCGAATTTCTTCGATTTCAGCCACGCCTTTGGCTTTGAGAATCTGCTTGGCGCGGATGCAGTACGGGCAGGTGGCGGTGGTGTACATCTTGACGGTTTGCATGGCATTCATCTCCTGGGCTTTGGTTTGGCGATCTTGCGCATCAGGATTTTTCAAGCGGCAGACTGGCGGCGCGCCATCCACCGAGCCCACCCGCCAATGACTGCGCTTGCGCATAGCCCAGCTTGTGGGCGATCGCAACAGCGCGCTTGGAACGCGCGCCCGACTGGCACACCAGAATCAGCGGCAGCGCCTTGTTCTTGACGGCAGCAGGTAATTTTTCTTCCAGCTGGCCCAGCGGGATATTCTTGGCGCCCACGATATGACCGGCCGCAAACTCGGTGGTCTCACAAATGTCAATCACCACCGCTTTTTCGCGGTTGATCAGCTGCACGGCACCGGTTGCCGTCAAGGAGCCGCCATTGGCGCCCTTGAGCACGGGCCAGAACAGCATGGCGCCCGAGGCCAGCGCCACGGACATAATCATCCAGTTGTCGAAAATAAATTTCACGTTAATCCTTGCACAGAGCCGTTGGTAAAGCTGCTATTTTAGAATGACAGGGCGCGCAAGGCATTCAGTGTTGGTTTTGCCCTCTGCCCGAACCCACAAAACCCATGCACAAAATCGTTCTGATCCGCCACGGCGAATCCACCTGGAATCTTGACAACCGCTTTACCGGCTGGACCGACGTTGATTTGACCCCCTTGGGCATCGAACAGGCCAAGAACGCCGGGCGCTTGCTCAAGACCGAGGGCTATGAGTTTGACATTGCCTACACCAGCGTTCTCAAGCGTTCCACCCGCACCCTGTGGCATGTGCTCGACGAGATGGACCGCACCTGGCTCCCGGTAGTCAACAGCTGGCGGCTCAACGGTCGCCATTTCGGCGCGTTGCAGGGGCTCAACAAGGCCGAGACCGCCAAGCAATATGGCCACGCCCAGGTACTGGCCTGGCGGCGCAGCTACGACACAGTGCCCCCTGCGCTGGAACCGGGCGACCCGAGCAGCGAGCGCACAGACCCGCGCTACGCCCGGCTGGCGCAGGACCAGATTCCCCTGGGCGAGTGCCTGAAAGACACGGTGGCGCGCGTCCTGCCTTTTTGGCACGAGGCGCTGGCACCCGCTGTCAAAGCCGGCAAACGCGTGGTGGTGGCGGCGCATGGCAACTCGATCCGGGCGCTGCTCAAACACCTGGACAACATCTCCGACGACGACATCGGGGGTCTGAACATCCCCAACGGCATTGCGTTGGTGTATGAGCTCGACGAGAACCTCAAGCCGATGCGCCACTACAACCTGGGCGACGCCGAGGCTGCGGCCAAGGCCGCTGCGGCTGTGGCCTCACAGGGTAAAGCTTGAGTAAACCGGGAACCTCACCCTGTGATATCGGTCAAAGCGTGTACATTGCACGCGGTTAAAACATGTTGCTGAGAAAATCGCGATCCAAAGCAGCGTAAGCTCTGTCCCAATTATTTAGAGGTATCCATGGGTCAAAAATTGAAAATCACCGGTTGGATTTCCATCGGTGTCATGGCCGGCGCCCTGACCACTGTGTCCCTGCAAACGGTGGCACGTGGCACGCTCACGCCCTTGCCGCTGGAGGAGTTGCAGCAATTGGCTGCCGTTTTTGGCATGGTCAAAAGCAACTACGTGGAACCGGTCGACGACAAAAAACTCATCACCGATGCCATCGCCGGAATGGTGGCGGGCTTGGACCCGCATTCGGTCTATCTCGACAAAAAGGCTTTGAGGGACTTCAACGAAGGCACCACCGGCAAGTTTGTCGGTGTCGGCATTGAAATCTCGCAGGAAGATGGTGTCATCAAGGTGGTGTCGCCGATTGAAGGCTCGCCCGCGTTTCGGGCGGGCATCAAGCCCAATGACCTGATCATCAAGATCAACGACACCCTGGTCAAGGGGCTAACGCTCAGCGAAGGCGTCAAGCGCATGCGTGGCGAGCCCAACACCAAAGTGATCCTGACGATTTTCCGCAAGTCCGAAAACCGGACTTTCCCGGTCCCGATCACGCGGGAAGAAATCCGCACCCAGTCGGTGCGCAGCAAGGTGATCGAGCCCGGTTACGCCTGGATTCGCCTGAGCCAGTTCCAGGAGCGCACCGTGGCCGACTTCGCACGCAAGATGGAAGAAATCTACAAGCAGGAGCCCCACCTTAAGGGCCTGGTGCTGGACTTGCGCAATGATCCGGGCGGCTACCTGGACGCCGCCGTAGCGATTTCTTCCGCTTTTTTACCGGAAAACGTGACGGTGGTGTCGGCCAACGGGCAACTGGCCGAAAGTAAATTCACCTACAAGGCGGCACCCGAGTATTACCAGCGCCGTGGCGGTGCCGACCCGCTCAAGCGTCTGTTCGATGTGACCAAAGGCGCGCTGAAAAACGTACCCTTGGTGGTGCTGGTTAATGAAGGCTCGGCCTCTGCCAGTGAAATCGTGGCCGGTGCGCTGCAAGATCACAAGCGCGCCAAGCTCATGGGCAACCAGACCTTCGGCAAGGGATCGGTGCAGACTGCCGTTTGCCTGGACTCTGGTTTTCGCATGGACAACTGCCCCACGGCAGCTTTGAAACTCACCACCAGCCGGTACTACACGCCCAGTGGCAAGTCGATTCAAGCCAAAGGCATCGTGCCCGACGTCATGCTCGATGAAACCGAGGACGGCAATCTGTTTGCCGCCCTGCGCACGCGCGAAGCCGATCTGGAAAAGCACCTGAGCAACGGCCAGGGCGACGAACAAAAGAATGCGGCTACCGAAAAGGCGCGGGAAGAAGCCGTCCAGCGGCTGGAAGACGAACTCAAGAAACCGCTGGCTGAACGCCGCTTGCCGGAGTACGGCACCGACAAGGATTTTCAGTTAATCCAGGCCATCAAGCAGCTCAAAGGCGAGCCGGTGCTGGTCAGCAAGACTTTGGTAGAACGCCTGGAAGAGAAAAAAGAAGAGTGAAAGCCCGCGCATGAAGGACGAGCAACTGCTGCGTTACTCGCGCCACATTCTGCTCAACGAAATCGGCATTGAAGGGCAGGCGCAGATTTCAGGCAGCCATGCCTTGGTGATCGGGGCGGGTGGCCTGGGTTCGCCGGTGGCGCTCTACTTGGGGTCGGGCGGTGTCGGGCACATCACCGTGGTCGATCACGATACGGTGGATATAACCAATCTGCAGCGGCAAATCGCGCATACCATGGCGCGCGTCGGACAGTCCAAGGTACTGTCCATTGAGGCCGCCATTGCTGCCATCAACCCCGAAGTGCAGCTCACGCCACTGATGCAGCGCGCTGACGCCCCCTTGCTCGACACGCTGGTAGCGCAGGCCGATGTGGTGCTGGACTGTTGTGACAACTTTGCCACGCGCCATGCCATCAATGCAGCCTGCGTGAAGCACCGCAAGCCCTTGGTGTCTGGCGCCGCGATCCGCTTTGATGGCCAGATCTGCGTTTATGACCCGCGTGACGCGAGTTCCCCGTGTTACGCCTGCGTTTTCCCCCCAGACCACAGCTTCGAAGAAACGCGCTGCGCCACCATGGGCGTCTTCGCACCTTTGGTGGGCATTGTCGGATCGATCCAGGCGGCTGAAGCGCTCAAACTGCTTAGCGGTGCCGGACGGCCCTTGACCGGGCGCCTGCTGATGCTCGACGGCCGTTCCATGGAATTCACTGAGGTACGTGTTGCACGTCAGGCCGGCTGCCCAGTCTGTGGCGAGACGCGCTGACCACGTTGAGTCAGCGTGGCGCTGCAAGACAGGGGCCGTGGCGCTGGCGAAAAGCGCGCGGTAATTCGGCCTGGGTCGCGGCGAACAGGCCCAAGCCCGCAGCGCGCGCCGCAGCTTCCTCTGCCGCATAAGGTCCCAGGTCGCGCCGCCAGCGGTAGGACCAAGCCTGGCCCGTGCGCACCAACTCGGCGCCAAGATCGCTGCCGTTGGCGCGAATGCGCGCCAGGCCGCGGCCGTAGTCATCATGGCTTCTGACCGTCACCACGACCTGCTGGTGCAGCACCCGGCGCTTGAGCACCTCGCGCGCTGCTTCGCCACCGTCCTGGCATATCTCGGGCGCATCAATGCCCTCAATGCGCAACTTGCGCGGCGCCCCCCCGGCGTGCGGGCGCACCCAGAGCGTGTCACCGTCGGTGACAAAGGTCACCGTGCCGGCAAAGACTTCTTTCGCCCCTGCCGGGTGGCTTGCAACCAGAATCGCAGCCAAAAGAAAAAGAAAGAGAAAACCTCTGGCAATTTTTTGGCGTGAGCGTTTTTGCTTCATCTGGTCGATTGTCACTACAACGGCTTGAAGGACCGCCACGCGCCCAAGACCCCGCCATAACGCCGTGATTGCAAGGCAAAAGCAGTCGTCTTCTCATCAAATTGCAAAATTGATCCTGTTAGACTGGTTTGGTCTTGTAACCCATTCCTGCCGTGACCTTTCAAACTGTATCTGCCATGATCGATCTGCATGATTTGCGTCTGGATGATGCACACGCCCTGTTGGCGCACGATGCCTCTGGGAGTTTGCATGTGCCCGATGAAACACGCACCCAGTACCTGCAAAGGATCATCGATCAACTGTGTGAACTTTCTTTGAAAGACCCTCTGACGGGTTTGGCCAATCGCCGCCATTTCCGCAATGTATTGGCCCGCGAAATTGACGCCGTGGCCCGCTCGGGTGAATCCGCCTTGCTGTTGATGATGGACATTGACCATTTCAAGAAGGTCAACGACGACTTCGGCCATCTGGCTGGTGACCTGGTGTTGCAGGCCGTCGCCAAAGCGCTGGCGTCCTGTGTGCGCCCAATGGACACGGTGGCGCGCTACGGTGGTGAGGAGTTCGCAGCGATTCTGCCCAACTGCCCTCCCTCATTTGGGAAGATCGTGGCTGAACGAATCCGCGCCACGGTCGGTTCACTCAATGTGTTGGTGGCGCCACTGCTCAGTTTGCAGGTCACGATCAGTATCGGGGGCGCCTACGCGCCCGAATGGGTTCGTTCCACTACATCCCTTTGGACTGACCGGGCCGATATCCAGCTTTATCGCGCCAAGTCTGAAGGTCGCAACCGCGTTTGCATCGACCAGCAGCAGGAAATCGCTGTGAGTGCAGAGGAAAAAAAGATGTTGTTTGGCCACCTCTCCATCGGGGCTCCGGCCTGGTTAGAAAGTGTTTCAAGCGACGCGTCGCTTAGTGCAACTGGCAGCGCCATGAATGGAATGAACTGATAATGAGCGACGTCTTGAATCCGCCAATGAGCAATGTGCTAACCCCGCCCACCGTACCCCTGAAGCCTTTGGGCAAGGTGCTGGCCGTGACCAGCGGCAAAGGCGGTGTTGGCAAGACCTTTGTCTCTGCCAATCTGGCCGCCGCACTGGCCAAGCGCGGGCACCGGGTGCTGGTACTCGATGCCGACCTGGGGCTGGCCAATCTGGATGTGGTGCTCAACCTCTACCCCAAGGTTACCCTGCACGACGTGTTTACCGGCAAGGCGACGCTTGAAGAAGCCATCGTGCGGGCACCCGGCGGGTTTTCGGTCTTGCTGGCGGGCTCCGGCATGGTCGAATACTCTCGCCTCACACCCGAAGTGCGTGACGATTTCTTGCGCATCATGGGCGGGCTGATTCCGCACTACGACATTGTGCTGCTCGATACCGGTGCCGGTATTTCCGATGTGGTTTTGTTTGCTGTCTCGCTCGCCTCCGAAGTATTGGTGGTTGCCACGCCAGAGCCCACCTCTCTGACCGATGCATATGCCACCATCAAGGTGCTGGTGGGGCAGCAAAAGCGGCAAACCATTCGCATGGTGATCAACCAGACCGCACGCCTGGGCGATGGCCGCGCCATCACCACCCAACTCCAGCAGGTGCTGGACCGCTTTGTGGTCACCGAGCCGGGTCGCCCGATTCGTTTGATCCACCTCGGCGACATCCCTTCGGACCCTTCGGTCCGACAGGCCGTGATGCGCCGTCAGTTGCTGATGCAATCAATGCCTGGCTGCGCCGCTGCCATGGCCATCTCCCAGTTGGCAGGCAAGTTGGAAGACACCATCATCAAGCAAAACGCTGCATAACAGCGGTCACTTCAGGCGCTAACGATCCAGCCTTCCAGCGGATCCATGTCAACCGGCAAGCCGTAGCGCGCATCACCTTGTTGTTGGCGGTTGTAGGCCCAAGCGGCCTGAATCAGGCACAGTACCGCGTCCAGCGCGTCACCACGGCCATCATCGACAAGCGCGTCACGCTGGGCGTGCGTCAGCTTGAGCCTTAGAGCGAGACGGGTCTGCCCATGCTCTAGTGCTGTGATCAAATCTTTGCGGGCAATCAGTCGCTCTGGTGTTTGCCGGGCCTGGTCGTCGCTCTTGTAGCTGCGCCGGCCCAAAACTTCGCGCGCCAACAAACCCGGATAGCCTTCCAAGGCCACGCGGCGGGCTTGGCCACAGGCGTCGACATCGTTGGGGTCGCCCGCATGCAGTCCCGGCAGTTGGACCCCCGCCTCGAGCAACAGCGGGACCCCGGCATGCAGCATGTAGGCCACGGGCGGGTTGATCCACTTCATGGACGGGCTGGAACCGGCCAGGCGGTCGGTTGCCCGGTGGGCAAATTTGCCACCGGTTGGCCGGTCGGCGCAGAACGTAGCAAATGTGTCGCGTATCTGCTGTCGGCTCAAGCTGGCGTAATGCGTCATACAGTCTTGCCACTGCGTGGGCCAAGCCAGGGCTTCGACCAGCTCACGCGGCAACCCGAAGGGCAAGTCAAAGGCGCCAAGCCAGCACAAAGGCTGCGTTAACCAGTGGGAAAAGGCCTCCAGCGAGTCCAGTCGTTCCAGCTTTAGCAACTGGACACGTTCATTTTCCAAGGCCCCGAAGGCCAAAACAATCGGTTTCCTGTGGGATGGGCGACTTGAAAAGTCGCACCCCACCAGCGCCGTCCCCGTCACAGCAGCATCAGAGCATGCGCTTGGGCCGACCTGCGACGCGGCCCAGGACTCACGCGCGCCCGATGACGCAAGCAGTAGCCATCAATTCTTCGAGAAGGGCCAGCGACACCTTGCCCGACACCAAATATGGGTTCAGCTCCGGTTTTTCCGCGTACTTGAGCAAAATGGACGCGTTGATCTTGGACATATTGACCTGCCCCATGGTCCACCCGCCAAAGCGGCGCTCGGTGATCTCTTCATAATGCAGCAGCATCACATCTTTGTGGCGAATATCCTTCTGAATATGGCCATAGAGTTCGCTCACGGCCGTGCGCCCGCCTTCAATGGCCTGAAGGAAAATGCCGCCGCCGTAGCAAAGAATGCCGGTGATGCCGCACTCGGGGTTGTGCTGGCGAGACTGCAGCAAGATGGCCTCGATGGCTTGCAGACTGGTATCTGTGGCGCGACTGGCATAAAGCAAACGAACCAACATGATCAGCCTTCTTTCTTCGGGATAAGTGATAGAAATTCACGGCGCAAATTGGGGTCTTTGAGGAAGGCGCCGCGCATGACCGAATTGATCATCTTGCTGTCGAGGTCTTTGACACCGCGCCAGCCCATGCAGAAGTGACTGGCCTCCATCACAATCGCCAAGCCGTCGGGCTGGGTTTTTTGCTGGATCAGGTCTGCCAATTGGACCACCGCTTCTTCCTGAATCTGCGGTCGACCCATGACCCACTCGGCCAAGCGTGCGTACTTGGACAAGCCAATCACGTTGGTATGCTCATTGGGCAACACACCAATCCAGATCTGGCCAATGATCGGACACAAGTGATGGCTGCAGGCACTGCGCACCGTGATCGGGCCCACAATCATCAGCTCATTGAGGTGCTCGGCGTTGGGGAACTCGGTGATGGTGGGCGCGCTGACGTAGCGGCCGTTAAACACCTCTTTGAGGTACATCTTGGCAACCCGGCGGGCCGTCTTGTCGGTGTTGTGATCGTTGTCGGTGTCAATCACCATGCTGCTCAGCACGCCTTTCATTTTCTCTTCGACCTCATCGAGCAACTGCTCCAACTCACCGGGCTCGATGAAGTCAGCAATGTTGTCGTTGGCATGGAAGCGTTTGCGCGCCGCCAGCAGGCGCTCCCGAATTTTGACGGAAACGGGCGTCCCCTCATCGGCTTCGCTTAGGTTCATGGTGCTTTCACTATTTATTGACATGTCAGAATGGTAGCAGCGTTTTTTCTGTAGGGTTTTTTAGCATTAACCCTCATCTAATCGAAATAGTTTGCTCTTTGTTTAATAGCGTTTGCCAGTTAAAAACAGCAAAATGCGCATCACGCCCAGGGCCAAGCGATCGAGAAAGCGCTGGCGCCACGGGCGCCTGGCATATTGCGCCGGGTCCACGCGCACACCATCTTGCACCATGGCCTGCTCAAGCCGCGCGCGCAAATCCTGCGCGAAGGCGGCATCGTCAACGACCACATTGGCCTCACGCGCAAGCAACAAGCTCAATGGGTCCAGGTTGGATGAACCCACCGTTGCCCAGTGGCCATCAATCACGGCTACCTTGGCATGCAGGAAACTGACCGAATACTCGTGAATTTCGACGCCTGCCGCCAGCAAAACGCCATACACGGAGCGGGCTGCATGGTATTGCATGAAGTACTCATAGCGCCCCTGCAACAACAAACGCACCCGCACCCCGCGCTGGGCGGCATGCATCAGGCCCTTGCGCAACTTGCGGCCCGGCACAAAGTAGGCATTGGCAATGATGATTTCATGGCGGGCGGCACCAATCGCTCGTCGGTAGGCGCGCTCAATCCGGGAACGATTGCGCAAGTTGTCGCGCAGCACCAAGTCGGCGCTGGTGTTGTGGCCCGCAGCCTCACTGGCCCATGCGCTTGCTTCTTTTGGTGTACCCGTGGCCGAGCCCGCCTGCAGCTTGACTTTGACCGCCTCCTGCAGTGCCAGCCAGGCGGCCGAAAAATCACTTTGACGCATGGTGCTGGCCACCTGGGAGCGCCACCACAACTGGGTCGTGGCCGCATGCACGGCCTGTACCAGCGGGCCGGTGACCTGCACGGCAAAGTCAAAGCGCGGCGCCTTTAGCGCGCCATGGTTGGGGTCATACCAATCATCGAGCACATTGATGCCACCGCAAAATGCCACGCTGCCGTCCACCACACACAGCTTGCGGTGCAGGCGCCGCCAGCGGCTCGGCACCAGCAACCCCCAACGCCCGAGCGGCGAGAAAATGCGCCACTTGACACCGGCCGCATCGAAACGAGACGCCCATGGCGGCGCAAGGCTCGGCGTTCCAACCCCGTCCATCACCAAGTACACCGCAACGCCGCGCCGGGCCGCCTGCTCCAATGCCATGGCGACACTCTCGCCAGCTGCCTCGACACTGAAGATGTAAGTTTCCATGCGAACTTCATGCGCGCTATGCTCGATCGCGCTCACCAGCGCCGGGAACAACGCTGAAGCACCCTGCAGCAGCTGCATCTGGTGACCGGGGCGTGGTTGTGGCATGGCGTCCGTCAGGCGCTGGGGCCAAGGCCCTGCCCGCCCTTGTGAGTTGGGTCGGCGGCGACACGCTCAAGGATCACAGGGATACCTTTTGATGCGCAAACCTGGGCAGCATCAGACACGCTTCTGCGTTGGAAGGAGAAAAACACGCAGCCGCCGCTTGGCGGTACGGCAACCATTGCAAATCCGTATGCTCCCGCGGGCTCAGGCGAACCGGGCTGTCGCGGGGCACCTGTAAACCAAACAAATGCTCCCTATTGCGCGTGACCCCGCTCGCGTAGCGATGCTGCCAACGCGGGTAAATGTCATAGACGTTTTCGAGTTGCCAGTCGTGCAAATGAACCGCCAGCGCGCTATCCGGGCCGCAGTCAATGCCGGTTTCCTCCAGCACTTCACGCGCCGCCGTTTGCTCAAAGGTCTCATCTGGCGTGTCTTTGCTGCCAGTCACCGATTGCCAGAAATCAGGGGCGTCAGCTCTTTTGATCAGCAGCACATCGAGCGCCGGGGTGTAAATCACCACTAAGACGGATTCGGGAATTTTGTAGGTTGATGGCATAAAAAAGGGTGCTTGATCAAGCACCCTTTCATTTTGCCTGAAGCCCGCTCAAGCGAGCTTGATCAAACCGCTTTTGCCAATTCAGGGCTGCGCAGCCGGATGTGCAGTTCACGCAATTGCTTTTCGTCCACGGTGGACGGCGCTTGCGTCAGCAGGCACTGGGCGCGCTGGGTCTTGGGGAAGGCGATGACGTCACGGATCGACTCGGCACCGGTCATCAGCGTGATGATCCGGTCCAAGCCAAAAGCCAGGCCGCCATGCGGTGGCGCACCGTACTGCAGCGCATCGAGTAGGAAACCGAATTTGTCTTGCGCTTCCTCCGGTGTGATCTTCAAGGCATCAAACACCTTTTGCTGCACATCGGCGCGGTGGATGCGCACCGAGCCACCGCCCATTTCCCAGCCATTGAGCACCATGTCATAGCCCTGAGAAATGCACTGTTCAGGCGCGGTCACCATCAGGTCTTCATGCCCTTCCTTGGGCGCTGTGAACGGGTGGTGCACAGCGGTGTAACGCTGGTTTTCCTCGTCATACTCGAACATCGGGAAGTCCACCACCCACAGCGGGCGCCAGCCCTTTTCAAACAAGGCGTTCTTCTTGCCAAACTCGCTGTGACCAATCTTGAGGCGCAAGGCGCCCATGGCGTCGTTGACGATCTTGCCCTTGTCCGCGCCAAAGAAGATCAGGTCGCCGTTTTGCGCACCGGTGCGGGCCAGCACTTCGGCAAGCGCCTTGTCGTGAATGTTCTTGACGATCGGCGACTGCAAGCCGTCGCGCCCCTTGCTCAGGTCATTGACCTTGATGTATGCCAGCCCCTTGGCGCCGTAAATCTTGACGAACTCGGCGTAAGCGTCAATCTCACCGCGAGTCAAGCCACCGGTCTCGCTTGCGCCACCCGGAATGCGCAGACCCACAACGCGGCCGCCCTTCATGGTCGCGGCACCCGAGAACACCTTGAAGTCCACGTCGGTCATCACATCGGTCAATTCGGTGAATTCGAGCTTGACGCGCAGATCGGGCTTGTCGGAGCCATAGCGATGCATCGCCTCAGAATAGGCCATCACGGGGAATTCGCCCAGGTCGACATTCAAAGTGGTCTTGAAGACGGTCGTGATCATGCCCTGGAACATGTCGCGAATGTCTTGTTCACTCAGGAACGAGGTCTCTATATCAATCTGCGTGAATTCGGGCTGGCGGTCAGCGCGCAGGTCTTCGTCACGGAAGCACTTGGTGATCTGGTAGTAGCGGTCAAAGCCGGCCACCATCAACAACTGTTTGAACAACTGCGGACTTTGCGGCAAGGCAAAGAAGTGACCGTCATGAACGCGGCTCGGCACCAGATAGTCGCGCGCGCCCTCGGGGGTGGACTTGCCCAGCATCGGGGTCTCGATGTCGATGAAACCGTTGGCATCGAGGAACTTGCGCACTTCCATGGCCACCCGGTAGCGCAGCATCAAATTGTTTTGCATGTAGGGGCGGCGCAAGTCCAGCACCCGGTGCGTCAGACGCGTGGTCTCGCTCAGGTTGTCATCGTCAAGCTGAAACGGCGGCGTGACCGAGGGGTTGAGTACCGTCAATTCATGGCACAGCACCTCGATCTTGCCGCTCTTGAGGCCTTCATTGACCGTGCCTTCAGGGCGCGCGCGCACCAGGCCTTTGACCTGAATGCAGAACTCGTTGCGCAGACCTTCGGCCACCTTGAACATGTCAGCCCGGTCCGGGTCGCACACCACCTGCACATGACCTTCGCGGTCGCGAATGTCAACAAAAATCACACCGCCGTGGTCGCGCCGGCGATTGACCCAGCCGCACAGGGTCACGGTTTGACCCAACAGGGCGTCGGTCACAAGACCGCAATAATGAGAACGCATGGCCATAAACAGCTTTCAGAGCCCGCCTCGCAAGGCGGCACAGGTTATTGGAAAATCAAAGAGGAACTTGCTTGGGTGCCAGCCGAATCGGGGGCGGCGGCGCCACCGAGCCCATGGAGATCACATAGGTCAGCGCTTCGTCCACACTCATCTGCAATTCGATCACTTCAGCGCGCGCCAGCATCAGGAAGAAACCACTGGTCGGATTGGGTGTCGTCGGCACATAGACACTGATGAAATCGGGCCCCAGATGATTGGCCACCTCGCCGCCGGGGTTGCCGGTCTGGAACGCAATGGTCCAGACACCCGGGCGCGGGTACTGAACCAGCATGGCCTTGCGAAACGCATTGCCATTGCTGGAAAACAGCGTGTCTGACACTTTCTTCACACTGTTGTAAATGGTCTTGAAAACGGGAATATGGGCAAACAGCCGGTCCCATTGCGCCAGCCACCAGCGACCCGCCACGTTGGAGACCAACGCACCGGTGATCAGCAAGGCGCTAAAGACCAGTACGACACCCAGGCCGGGAATGTGGCGCAGGGGCTCGATCAAGCTGCCCGCCGAGCTGGGCGTCAAGGCCACCAAGCCCGTCAGTACACCACCGAAGATGGCATCAAGCAGCCCGACCAGCCACAGCAGCACCCAAATGGTGATGGCCAATGGCAGCCAGACCAGCAAGCCAGTGAGCAGGTATTTTTTGATGGGCACGAGAATTCCAGCGTTTCTGGTTGGCGAGCGTTAATGGCAGGCGCAACCGCCGGCGCAGCCACCGGTGCTTGCGGCTGCCGGTGCGGCCACTTGTTTGGGTGTGGCGCTTTCGCTTGGTTTGGTGACTTCCGGCGTGGCCGCCGTGCTGGGGCTGCAGTCGGCGCCGGGAGTGGCAGTATCAGTGGCAGCGATCGCAGGTGCAGCCCCCTTGAAATCAGTTGCGTACCAGCCAGAGCCCTTGAGTTGAAAGCCGGCCGAGGTCAGTTGTTTCTGGAAGCTAGAGGCTCCACAGGACGGACACTCGGTGAGCCGCGCGTCCGACATTTTTTGCAGCACATCCTTGGTAAACCCGCAGGACTCACATTTATAGGCATAAATTGGCATGGCAATACGGCTCGGGTTTCAGGTAGCAAAGCCCAGCATTATAAAGGGCCACCCATTTCAAGCACTAACTAGAAAACCCGCACCCGCACAATCAGTTGCATGACCAGCAGGCCCAGTACAAAGCCCAAGCCCCCGTACAGGACCGATTGCAGCAGGCCGTTGGTACGCTTTTGCTCGGCTAACAAGGCGGCGAGTTCCCGCCCTGGGCCTGATTTGCTGTGCTTGAGAAAGTCAACCAGCAGGCGCGGCAGTTCCGGGATCAGCTTGGCGTACAGCGGCGCTTCATTGCGCAGTTGATCGACGAGCATTTTGGGTCCGAGTTGGTCAATCATCCATTTTTCCAGGAATGGCTTGGCCGTGCTCCACAAGTCCAGATCAGGGTCGAGTTGCCGACCCAGCCCTTCAATGTTGAGCAGCGTTTTTTGCAGCAGCACCAGCTGCGGCTGAATTTCGACATGAAAACGCCGGGAGGTCTGGAACAGACGCATCAAGACAATGCCTAGCGAAAAGTCCTTGAGCGGCCGGTCAAAGTAGGGCTCGCATACCGAGCGGATCGCTGATTCGAGCTCATCGACCCGGGTGGCAGGCGGCACCCAGCCGGACTCGATGTGCAGTTCGGCGACGCGCTTGTAGTCGCGCCGGAAAAAAGCGGTGAAATTCTGTGCCAGGTACTCTTTGTCCGACCCCGTCAAGGTGCCCACAATGCCGAAGTCGAGCGAGATGTAGCGCCCAAAAGTGGCCGGATCAATACTGACCTGGATGTTGCCGGGGTGCATGTCGGCATGAAAAAAGCCGTCGCGAAACACCTGCGTGAAGAAAATCGTGACGCCGTCGCGTGCCAGTTTGGGGATGTCAACGCCGGCGGCCTTGAGTCGCTCCACCTGACTGACCGGCACACCGTGCATGCGCTCCATCACGATGACTTCGGTCGTGCAATAGTCCCAGAACATCTCGGGAATCAGCACCAGATTGAGCCCTGCCATGTTGCGGCGCAACTGCGCGGCGCTGGATGCCTCACGGATCAGATCAAGCTCGTCATGCAGGTACTTGTCAAACTCGGCCACCACTTCACGCGGTTTCAGCCGCCTGCCGCCTGCTGACAAGCCATCAACCCAGCCCGCCATCATGCGCATCAGGCTCAGGTCTTTTTCAATCGCCAGCATCATGCCGGGGCGCAGCACCTTGACCGCGACCTCGCGCTCGCGGCCGTCCCGGTCTTTGAGCACCGCGAAGTGGACCTGGGCAATCGAGGCACTGGCCACCGGTACCCGTTCAAACGAGACAAAGATATCGCCGACCTTCTTGTTGAACGCGCGCTCAATCGAGGCAATCGCCACATCGCTGTCAAACGGCGGCACGCGGTCTTGCAAACGGGCCAGTTCATCGGCAATATCGCGCGGCAGCAAGTCGCGCCGGGTCGAGAGCACCTGACCGAACTTGACGAAAATGGGCCCCAGGCTCTCCAGCGCTTCCCGAATTCGTTGCCCGCGCGGCGCGTCAAGCTTGCGTCCAATTGACACCATGCGCGACAGGGCATGCAACCAGGGCTTTTGAAAGCTGGTCAAAAACAACTCATCAAGGCCAAATCGCAGCAACATCCAGACAATGTAGACGCCGCGAAACAGACGCCTCATGTTGGCGCCTTGGTCGGCCCCGGTGCCACCGCATTGCCCAGAAACTGGCGCAGACTCGCCGCCATGCTACGGGCCGCTTGACCCAAGGTATGCGCGGGCGCATCGCCCATCAGCCGCGCCAGGTCTTCTTCAATATCCCAGCGCACGTGATCGACCAGCCAGTTCACCTCGGCGGCCAATTGCACATCGCCTGCAATGCGCACCGGCGGCTTGTCGCCGCGCAGTGCGCCCTGCACCAGCGCCCAAGGTGACTCTTCAGAAACGGCCAGCACCAGGTCGGGCTTGGCTTGCGCCGTGGCACGGTCAAGCAAACCCGCCGGCGTGGCGGTCAGCTTGAGCGCAAAGGGGCGCCATTGCATCAGAACGACCCGCCCTTTTTGCCGCGCCAAGCGGCTGGTCGCCTCAGTTTCCTGCATCAAGATGTGATTGAGCAGCAGAACCATGCGCCGCTGCGCCTCATCAACCGCCCAATCGGGCGGTTGCAAATTGGGCAGGGGGGGGAGGTTTTGGAGAAGACTCTCCAACAATGAAAAAGGGGACTGTGTTGCCATAGTCCCCGATTATTCCCTGAAATCAAGCTGTTACCGCAGCCAACAGCGAATGCGGCCCCGGATCATGTGCGGCTTAAACGCTATTGCAGCGCCTGCACCCCGGCGACCAGCCAGCCACTCTTGCCGCTCTTGGTCTTGGTCATGTTCCACACTTCACGGAACGGGCTGGCACCAGCCGACGGCTCTTCGCGGATCATGCCGGAAAACTCGACACTGGCCATGTATTCGTCGCCCGTGTCTTCAATGCCCAAAAGCTGCGCTTCGATCATGACGACATCGGTAAGGTTGACCGGACCGCCTGAGTGGGCCTCGCGCTCTGCGAGCTGAGCCTGAATCTCTTTGAGCATGGTGTCGGTCATCATGACGCGCAGGGCGTTGATGTCGGACTTGTCCCAAGCTGCCTGCAACGACACAAAATTGCCTTTTGCCGAAGAGAGGAAACCCTCGGCGTCAAAGCCGTCCGGAACGCCCCAGCTTTGAGAACCGGCCAGGCCCGAGCCGATCATCGAACCCGCTGCCGGCGCTGTCTTCAGGGCATCAAAGGCCATGCTGCTGCGCTCCCAGGGACGGGCAGATGCGTCGTTGCCTACATTCTCGGGCCGATAGCTGGCGGGCATTTGCGCGCCTCCGGTCGGTGCTGCGCCTTGAAAGGCAAACGGCGATTTACCCGTGGTTGGCGATTGAGCACCCTGGCGCGAGCGCTTGTACCAGGCAAAGGCCATCATGATCACGAGCGCCAGCAGGGCGAACATCATGAATTGAGCCATCTCTTCACCCAAACCCAGGGAACTGGCCAGCCAGGCCAAGCCCAAGCCAGCAGCCAGACCGCCCAGCATGGCGCCCCAAGGCTTCTTGGGCGCCACTCCCGCAGCGGCCCCTGGCGCTGCAGCAGGCGGCTTGGGCGCGGCTTGGCGCTGCGTCACATTGCTCGACTGCTTGCCAAAGGATTTGCCGCCCCCGAAACGGGCTGCCTCGGCATGAAAGCCGGTCATCAACATAAATGCCGCCAAAATAAAAGACCAAATCTTCATGATGTCTCCAAAAAAAATTTACCAACTGAGGATGCTTTCCGGCATCACCACTGTCTCAACATTTAATTCCAAGATGCAAGGCTACCAGCCCACCGGTGAGGTTGTGGTAATCCACATGACCAAAGCCATTATTTTTCATCAGGACTTTGAGCTCCTCTTGCCCCGGATGCATGCGAATCGATTCGGCCAGGTAGCGGTAACTGGCGTCGTCGCCAGCCACCAGCTGCCCCAGCTTGGGCAACACCTTGAAGGAATACCAGTCGTAAACTTTTTCCAGGGGCGGCGCCACCTTGGAGAACTCCAGCACCAGCAATTTGCCGCCCGTTTTGAGCACCCGGTTCATCTCGGCTAGCGCAAAGTCTTTGTGCGTCATGTTGCGCAGGCCAAACGCCACGCTGACCACGTCAAAGTGATTGCTCGGGAACGGCAGCTTTTCAGCATCGCACACCACGGTGGGCAGCGCCACTCCGGCATCGAGCAAGCGATTGCGCCCGGTACGCAGCATCGCCTCGTTGATGTCGGTATGCACCACCTGCCCGCTCTTGCCCACTTTTTTGGAAAAAGCCAGCGCCAGGTCACCGGTGCCACCGGCAATGTCAAGCACCTGATAGCCCTCGCGCACATTGGCCACCATCACCGTGAATGCCTTCCAGGCGCGGTGCAGCCCCATCGACATCAAGTCGTTCATCAGGTCGTATTTGGGCGCCACGGAGTCAAACACGCCCCGCACGTGCTTTGCCTTTTCGGCTTCGTCTACCGACTTGTAACCAAAATGTGTTGTCGTCATGAGTGCAATACCAAACTGAGAATAGAAAGCCAATTATCAGGCAGACCGCAGGCCCTGGCGGTTGGAAGAATTTTTAGATGAAATCAAGCTGCAGCCCACGTAGCCATTGCGTAAGCAGCTATCAATTTAAACAAAAACTCGCCTCAATGACTGGCGCAGCTGTGCCCGGTTGCCTCGGGCATCAAAGCATCCCGATCCACACCGGCGGCGCTTAGACGGTCGCTGTACTCGTCCCACAGCTTGTCCTGCTGGGAACCCAGAAAATAAAGGTAGTCCCAGGAAAAGATACCGCTGTCGTGGCCATCCGAGAACACCGGCTGGATGGCGTAGTTGCCGACCGGCTCCAGCCGGGCCAGTTCGACATCTCGCTTGCCGGTCTGCAACACCTCTTGCCCCGGCCCGTGTCCCGCGACTTCGGCCGAGGGTGAGTAAATGCGCATCAACTCAAAAGGAATGCGAAAGTTGGCGCCGTCGGAAAATGTCACCTCCAGCATCTTGGACTGGCTGTGCACCGTGATCGCCTGGGGCGTGGGCGCGCCTGCCTGTAAACCTGCCATATGAACCACCTCTCTGTGAATTAACAAAAAAAACTAACTAAAACGTCACGCCGACAGTGCCCGCGCTATCGCGTCGTCCACCTCGTCCAGGCGTGCGGCAAGTGCCACCACGGCCGCCCCGTCCACCGGGCGCTGCGGCGAGCCCCACACCGGCGCCGGAAAATGGCTGTCCCAGCCAAAGCGCGCAATCACATGCCAGTGTAGGTGCGGCACGACGTTGCCCAGGGCCGCAAGGTTGATCTTGGTCGGCTGCAACTGCTCGCGCAAAACCTGCTCCACCGCACACACCGCCGCCATGCACAGGGCGCGATCATTCAAATCAAGGCTTGAGAACTCCGCCACATGCGCCGTCCAGACCACGCGGTAAAAGGCCGGAAAGCCGGCCTCCTGCGCGCGGATCACCCGGAACTTTTCGGCCTGAAACACCAACGCGCCACCCGTGGCGGCGCACAGGGCACAAGCTGGCTCGTTCATGCTGGATGCAGTCATGGGTCAGACCAGCACGCGTTCAATGCCGCCGTCATTGGCCTTTTTGACGTACTGCGGCATCCACTCTTTACCCAGAATCTGGTTCGCCATCTCGACCACGATGTAGTCGGCCTCCAGCAAACCGTTGTTCAGGTCCTCGCCAAAACGGCTCAGGCCCTGCAGGCAGGCCGGGCATGAGGTCAGTATCTTCACGTTTTCCTTGGCGCCCAACAAACCTTGGGCACGCAACTGGGCCTCGCCTTTGAGAATTTCTTCTTCCTTGCGAAAGCGCACCTGCGTCGACACATCCGGGCGATTCAGTGCCAACGTGCCCGACTCGCCGCAGCAGCGCTCCGACTGGATCACGTTGTTGCCCAGCAAGGCTTTCACGGTCTTGATCGGCTCCTGCAGCTTCATCGGGCTGTGGCAGGGGTCATGGAACAGGAAGGCGCCCGCATTGGCCAGCGTGATGCCCTTTTCCAGCAGGTATTCATGGATGTCGATGATGCGGCTGCCGGGGAATATCTTGTCGAACTCGTAGCCCTGCAACTGGTCAAAACAGGTGCCGCAGCTCACCACCACGGTCTTGATGTCGAGGTAGTTCAGGGTGTTGGCAACGCGGTGAAACAGCACCCGGTTGTCGGTGATCATCTTCTCGGCCTTGTCGAACTGGCCCGCACCGCGCTGCGGGTAGCCGCAGCACAGGTAGCCCGGCGGCAGCACGGTCTGCACGCCGGCATGCCACAGCATCGCTTGCGTGGCGAGCCCAACCTGGCTGAACAGGCGCTCGGAGCCGCAACCGGGGAAGTAAAACACCGCCTCGGTCTCGGCCGTGGTGGTCTGCGGGTTGCGGATGATCGGCACGTAGTCCTTGTCTTCGATGTCGAGCAAGGCGCGCGCCGTCTTCTTGGGCAGCCCACCGGGCAACTTCTTGTTGACAAAGTGAATGATCTGCTCGCGCAGTGGTGCCGGGCCCAGCGTGGCCGGTGGCGCCTTGGTCTGCGCTCGCGACAGCGTGCGCAGCAGATCGGTGGTCAGCCGCTGCGCCTTGATGGCCACGTTCGTCATGACCGCGCGCGCCAACTTGATCGTCTGCGGGTTGGTGGCGTTGAGCATGAACATGGCGGCGGCGCCCGCTGGCCGGAAGCTCTTTTTGCCCATCTTGCGCAGCAGGTTGCGCATGTTCATGGTGACGTCGCCAAAGTCGATGTTGACCGGGCACGGCGACAGGCATTTGTGGCACACGGTGCAGTGGTCGGCCACGTCTTCAAACTCCTGCCAGTGGCGAATCGAGATGCCACGGCGCGTCTGCTCCTCGTACAGGAACGCCTCCACCAGCAGCGAGGTCGCCAGAATCTTGTTGCGCGGGCTGTAGAGCAAATTGGCGCGCGGCACGTGGGTGGCGCACACCGGCTTGCATTTGCCGCAGCGCAGGCAGTCCTTGACGCTGTCGGCAATGGCGCCAATGTCGCTTTGCTGCATGATCAGCGACTCGTGCCCCATCAGGCCAAAGCTGGGGGTGTAGGCGTTGCGCAGGTCAGAATGCATCAAATCAGGCTCTAGCCCACGTCCTTCTTGGTTATGCAGCTCTCTATTTCGAAGCAATTTGCCCTTGTTGAAGCGCCCTTCGGGGTCGACCCTGGCCTTGTAGTCGGTGAACGGTTGCAGCTCCGCGTCGCTCAGGAACTCTAATTTTGTGATGCCGATGCCGTGCTCGCCCGAGATCACGCCGTCGAGCGAGCGCGCCAGCGCCATGATGCGCTTAACAGCCGCATGCGCCGCTTGCAGCATCTCGTAGTCGTCGCTGTTAACGGGAATGTTGGTGTGCACATTGCCGTCACCGGCGTGCATGTGCAGCGCCACCCAGACCCGGCCTTTGAGCACGCGCTGGTGAATGGCGTTGCACTCGCGCAGAATCGGCTCGAACGCGGCCCCAGAAAAGATTTGTTGCAACGGAACCCGCAACTGCGTCTTCCAGCTCGCGCGCAGGCTGTGCTCCTGCAACTGCGGGAACAAGGCGTCCACGTCCTGCAGCCAACCGGACCAGAGCAGACGCACCTCGGCCAACAGGCCCAACGCTTGCGCCACGCGGTCTTCGAGCAGCTCGGCTGAGGCGACGCCATTCGCATCGTCCTGCTTGCCCAGGGGCAGATTCCCCTGGGCAAAAAATGCCTGCAGCGCGTCACACAGCGCCAGCTTATTGGTAAGGCTGAGCTCGATGTTGATGCGCTCAATGCCGTCGGTGTACTCGGCCATGCGCGGCAGCGGAATGACGACGTCTTCGTTGATCTTGAAAGCGTTGGTGTGACGGGAAATCGCCGCGGTGCGCTTGCGGTCCAACCAGAACTTCTTGCGCGCCTCCGGGCTGATGGCAATAAAGCCCTCGCCGTGGCGTGAGTTGGCGATGCGCACCACCTCGCTGGTGGCGCGCGCCACCGCATCGGCGTCGTCACCGGCAATGTCGCCAAACAGCACCATCTTGGGCACGCCGCCACTGCTCAAGGCAGCGCCACGTTTGCTCTTGGTTGCGTAGCCCACTGCTTTCAGGTAGCGGTCATCGAGATGCTCCAGCCCGGCCAGCAGCACGCCCGAGCGCGCCGCCTCAGCAAACATGAAGTCCTTGATTTCGACAATGCTGGGCACGGCGTCCTTGGCATTGCCAAAGAACTCCAGGCACACGGTGCGGGTGTGCGTCGGCATGCGGTGCACCACCCAGCGCGCACTGGTGATCAGGCCATCGCAGCCTTCTTTTTGAATGCCGGGCAGGCCGCTCAGGAACTTGTCGGTCACGTCCTTGCCCAGGCCTTCCTTGCGGAAGCTCTTGCCGGGAATGTCGAGCCGCTCGGTGCGAATCAAAGTCTTGCCGTCCGCCTTGAAATACTTCAGCTCAAAGCTGGCCAGCGCCGCGTCGTGAATCTTGCCCAGGTTGTGGCCAATGCGGGTGACTTCCAGCCACTCGGCCTGCGGCGTCACCATGCGCCAGCTCGCCAGATTGTCCAGCGAGGTGCCCCACAACACGGCCTTCTTGCCACCCGCGTTCATAGCGATGTTGCCGCCAATGCACGAGGCTTCGGCCGAGGTCGGATCGACCGCAAACACGTAGCCGCCCCGCTCGGCTGCCTGCGACACGCGCTGCGTCACGACCCCAGCTTCGGTCCACACCGTGGCCACGGGCTGCTCCAGGCCGGGCAGCTGCACCATCTCGACCTCGGTCATGGCCTCTAACTTTTCGGTGTTGATCACCGCGCTTTTCCAGGTCAGAGGAATCGCGCCGCCGGTGTAGCCGGTGCCACCGCCGCGCGGCACGATCGTCAGGCCCAGTTCGATACAGCCTTTGACCAGGCCCGCCATCTCGGCCTCGGTATCGGGCGTCAGCACCACAAAGGGGTACTCGACGCGCCAGTCGGTGGCGTCGGTGACATGGCTCACACGCGACAGGCCATCAAACTTGATGTTGTCTTTGGCGGTGAGTCTGATCAGCACGCGCTGGGACTTTCGCCGCAAGGCGGCAACTTCGACAAAAGAGGCGTCAAAGGCCTGCACCGCCCCAGCAGCTGCCTTGAGCAGCTCGCCCACCAGGGCATCGCGCTCGGGATCAACATCAGGCGTGCGGCGTTTTTGCACTTCGTCCAGGCGATGGTGCAGGGCGCCCACCAGCAGCAGCCGGCGTTTCGGGTTGTCCAGCAGGTCGTCCTGCAAATAGGGGTTGCGCTGCACCACCCAGATGTCGCCCAAGACCTCATACAACATGCGCGCCGAGCGACCGGTTCGACGCTCGTCGCGCAGGCGGTTCAACCAGTCCCAGGCCGAAGCCCCAAGCAGGCGAATGACGATTTCACGGTCAGAAAACGAGGTGTAGTTGTAAGGGATTTCGCGAATGCGTTCCTGGCTGTGCGGCGCGCTAAGGCCTGCGGGCAGCAAAGACGTGAGCTTGAGGGGTGCGTTCATCGGTTTCTTGTGATTACAGCCCTCTTGCGGCAACCCTGCACAAAAGACAGGCGCGCCCGGGCTGGGCAGGCGATGTTACCGCAGCGCACATGCACCTACCGCCGTGGTGGACACCTCGGGTGCGATTCAAAGTGGGGTGGGCTTTAGATCAATGATTCTTTTCCGAAGCACTCAGGTGCGTCTATTGGATCGTGGATCGGGGCTGATAGCACGGTGGTGGGTGAATCAGCCGGGCGATACGCTTTGCTACGTGTCCCCCGCCCGCTTCGCGTTCTCCTCCTTTACCTCCGCAAAGCGTATCACCCGACTGATTCTGCGAGTGATTGGGTACGCATCAGGGGAACTCAAAAATTACCTGCGTTGGGTGTGACGCGAATTGATGTGGCCGTTTGCTGCAGAAATTCTGACTTCGACGGGCCGGGTTCAACACGCAGTGCCGGGCTTGACGTGAGGCTTGATATCTTCAGGGTGCCACACTCACTTTGAATCGCACCCGGACACCTCTATGATTCAGGGCGGCACCACCCACTGAGCGCAAAACCATGCCCCATCCTGTCAAGCCCTGGCCCTACCCGCGCTGGATCGCGCACCGCGGCGCGGGCCAACTGGCGCCCGAGAACACGCTGGCGGCGTTTCGGGTTGGCGCCAGCCACGGCTACCGCATGTTCGAGTGCGACGTCAAGCTGAGCCTGGACGGCGTGCCCTTCCTGCTGCACGACGATACCCTGGTGCGCACCAGCAACGCCCATGAGCAGTTGGGTGCCGGGCTCAGTGCCGTGGGCGGTGACCACCCCTGGGCCACGTTGTCGCAGTTGGACGCCGGCAGCTGGCATTCGCGCGCTTTCGCCGGCGAGCCGCTCGCCAGCTTGGGCGCCATCGCGCACTTTTGCCTGGCGAACGCCTATTGTCTGAACCTGGAAATCAAGCCGACACCCGGCCTGGAGCGCCAGACCGGTGCGGTGGTGGCCGAGCATGCGGCCCGGCTCTGGGCTGATGCAGCCGTGCCACCGCTACTGAGCTCCTTTGATGTGCAGTCGCTGCAAGCCGCCCAGGGCGCCCAGCCGCAACTGCCGCGCGCGCTCTTGCTCGATTCGTTGTGGAGCGGCTGGCTGGAGACGGCCCGGTCGCTGGACTGCGTTGCCATCGTCTGCGAGCAGCTGCTCTGGGACGCCGCATCAAGCAGCCAGGCGCGCAGCGCCGGGTTTCGACTGCTGAGTTACACCGTGAACGAGCCGACCCAGGCGCAGCGCCTGATCGACCTGGGGCTCGACGGCCTGATCACCGACCGCATCGACTGCTTTGCCCCGGCGCGCCAGCCGCCCGCTAACTGATCAATGGCGCCAGGCGCGGCGCATCAGCCACTGGCTGCTGGCGCCAACCAGCGCCATGGCGAGGTAGGTGAGCATCTTGCCGTCATCGCCAAATACCCACAGACCGACTACCAATACCCCCGCACAAGCGAAAAAATTGATAGCTGCCTGCGCATACAGGGAGAGGGATAGAGGTCGTTTCCTCATAAATAACCGCGCCAGAATCGGCAGCAGCAGCGCCAGCCACAGGGCCGGCGCGACGAAATTGAACAGATGATTCAGAACAGCAAGCGGGTCCATCAATAAGGGGGTCCAGGGCCATGAAAGGTGTGGGGGCATTTGGCGGCGCGCGATGATTTTATAATTCACCGATGGCAGTCTGGACTTTGGGCATCAATCACACCACCGCACCGCTCGATCTGCGCGGTCGGTTTGCGTTCGCCCTTGATCAGATTGAGCCCAATTTGCGGGCTTTGCGCTCGTCCATGTCGCGCCAGCCCGAGGCCGCGCTGATCTCCACCTGCAACCGCACCGAGATCTACTGCGCCGGTGAAAAACCCGAGCTGGATCACACGCTGGACTGGCTGGCCCAGACCGGTGGCGTCTCGTCCACCCTCTTACGCTCTCACTCCTACACGCTGCAAGACGATCTGGCGGCACGCCACGCCTTTCGCGTCGCCAGCGGCCTGGACTCGATGGTGCTCGGTGAAACGCAGATTCTGGGTCAGATCAAGAACGCGGTGCGTGCCGCCGAGGCCGCCGGGGCGATGGGCAACACGCTGAGCCAGCTGTTCCAGCGCTCCTTTGCCGTGGCCAAGGAGGTGCGCAGCTCGACCGAAATCGGCGCGCACTCCATCAGCATGGCCGCCGCTGCCGTGCGCCTGGCCGGGCAGTTGTTTGAAGACCTGGGCCAGGTGAAGGTTCTGTTTGTGGGCGCGGGCGAAATGATCGAGCTGTGCGCCACCCACTTTGCTGCCAAGAGCCCCAAGTCCATCGCCATTGCCAACCGCTCGCTGGAAAACGGCGAAAAGCTGGCCAACCGATTTGGCGCGGAGGTGATGCGCCTGGCAGACCTGCCGGACCGGCTCTATGAATTTGACGCGGTGGTGAGCTGCACCGCCAGCACGCTGCCGATCATTGGCCTGGGCGCGGTGGAGCGGGCGTTGAAAAAACGCAAACGCCGCCCGATGTTCATGGTGGACCTGGCGGTGCCGCGCGACATCGAGATCGAAGTCAAGGCGCTCGAAGACGTCTACCTCTACACCGTGGACGACCTGGCCGGCGTGGTGCAGACGGCGCAGGCCAGCCGCCAAGCCGCGGTGGCGCAGGCCGAGGCAATTGTCGACGCCGGCGTGCTGAGCTTCATGCACTGGGTCGATCAGCGTGGCTCGGTGCCTTTGATTCAGCAACTCAACGCCCAGGCCGATGACTGGCGCACGGCAGAATTAGCGCGTGCGCGCAAGCTGCTGGCCAAGGGCGAAGACGTCGACGCGGTGCTGGAGGCGCTCTCCAAGGGCTTGACGCAAAAGATGCTGCACGGCGCCATGGCCGAACTGCGCGCCAGCGACACGCAAGCACGCGAGCGCGCCAGCGCTGCGATCCAGCACTTTTTCTTGCGCAAAGAGCGTTAGCGGCGCTGCTCCAGGGCTTGCGCCCGGCGTGCTGTCGCCGCTTCGCCGCGACGCTCTCCACACCGTTCGAACACAGCCGGGCGAAGTTGCCCGCCGAAGAACCACTCCATTGCCCCCATGAAACAATTTCTACGCCAACAACTCGCCCGCTACACCGACCGCCTCGGTGAGCTTGAATTCCTGCTCTCACGCGAAGACATCATGAAGGACATGAAGCAGTTTCTGCTGCTGTCACGCGAGCACACCGAAGTCTTGGCCGTGGCAGGGCGCTGGGCCCGATACCAGCAATGTGAAGCCGACCTGAGCGGCGCCCAGGAGCTGCTCAGTGGTTCCGCCAACGATCCCGAGATGGCGGCGATGGCGCAGGAAGAGATCGACAGCGCCAGCGCCGAGCTGCAAAAACTCGAAGGCGAGCTGCAGCGCATGCTGTTGCCCAAGGACCCGGACGACGCGCGCAACGCCTTTGTCGAAATCCGCGCCGGCACCGGCGGTGACGAATCGGCGCTGTTTGCCGCCGACCTGCTGCGCATGTACACGCGCTACTGCGAGCGCCGTGGCTGGAAGCCCCATATCATCAGCGAATCGCTCAGCGAACTGGGCGGCTACAAGGAGGTGGTGCTCAAGATCGAGGGCGACAACGTGTATGGCGCGCTCAAGTTCGAGTCTGGCGGCCACCGCGTGCAGCGCGTGCCCGTCACCGAGACGCAGGGCCGCATCCACACCAGCGCCTGCACCGTGGCGGTGCTGGCCGAACCCGATGAAGCGGTGCTAATCCAGATCAACCCGGCCGACCTGCGCATCGACACCTACCGCGCCAGCGGTGCCGGCGGCCAGCACATCAACAAGACCGACTCGGCCGTGCGCATCACGCACCTGCCGACGGGCATCGTGGCCGAGTGCCAGGACGGGCGCAGCCAGCACAGCAACAAGGCGCAAGCGCTCAAGGTACTGACCGCTCGCATCCATGAAAAAGACCGCAGCGAACGCGCGGCCAAGGACGCCGCCGAGCGCAAGGGACTGATTGGCAGCGGCGACCGCAGCGACCGCATTCGCACCTACAACTTCCCGCAGGGGCGCTTGAGCGACCACCGCATCAACCTGACGCTCTACAAGCTGCTCTACATCATGGAAGGCGAGCTCGACGACGTGGTGCAGGCGCTGCAGGCCTATGAGGCCGCGCAGCAACTGGCGGCGCTGGAAGTGGGCGCCGGCGCCTGATTTGGCCATTGTTTTAGATGAAATTTGCCTCTAGCCCACGTGTAATATGGCTATAACGCTCTTATTTTTGACAAACATAGACACCCGATGGACGCATTGACCGTCGCGCAAGCCCTGTTCCAGGCCCAAGCTCGGGGCTTGGAGCGGCTTGACGCGCAGCTGCTGTTGCTGCACGCACTGGGCAAGTCGGAGCGGGAGCGCGCGTGGTTGCTGTCGCACGACACGGACCAACTACCGGCAGCGGCGCAAGCCGCGCTGCAGGCCGGTGTGCAACGCCGCGCCTGCGGCGAGCCGCTGGCCTATATCACCGGCTACAAGGAGTTTTTTGGCCTGGCGCTGCGGGTGGACCAGCGTGTGCTGGTGCCGCGCCCCGACACCGAAACGCTGGTGGATTGGGCGCTGGCGGTACTGGAGGCCGCATCCGTTGCACAAACGCCAGAGGCAACCCGCGCCCTGCGCGCGCTTGACCTGGGCACCGGCAGCGGCGCCATCGCGCTGGCACTCAAAGCGACCCGGCCTGCGCTGGACGTGAGCGCGCTTGACTTCAGCTTTGATGCGCTTGCCGTGGCGCAGGCCAACGCCCAGCGCCTCGGACTGGCGCTGCGCTTGCATCAGGGCAGCTGGTTGACCGCCCTGGCGCAGCCCTTGGCCCGCTTTGACTTGATCGTCTCGAACCCGCCCTATATTGCCGCGCAGGACGTGCATTTGGCCGCCCTGATCCACGAGCCGCTGCAAGCCCTGACCAGTGGCGCCGACGGCCTCGATGACATCCGCCAGATCATCAGTCAGGCCCCGGCCCATTTAAATCCTGGCGGCTGGCTGCTGCTGGAGCACGGCTACGACCAGGCGGCCAAGGTGCGTGACTTGCTATTGGCGGCGGGCTTCAAGGAAGTGCAATTGCGCCGCGATTTGAACGGCATCGAGCGCTGCAGCGGCGGGCGACTCGCGCCCGGTTAACACCAGCGCATCCATTACTTTTGACAGCCCGGATCGTCAAGCCAGCGAATGTCTGTCCTTCGTTGGTGGCAACAAGGACAAGCTCCACAATATCGATTAAAGTACCATAATCGCTTAAATCGAAATATTCAACCAAATTTCTGCAAAATTATGACTGAAGACTTCAAGAGCAAGCCCTACCTCACACCCCACGAGGTAGCGCAATGGATGATGGTGTCACCCGTCACCGTTCGTGGCTGGTCCCAAAAGGGCTTGTTGCAAGCGGAAGTCACACCCGGCGGACATCGCCGCTTTCGTCGGGAGGAGGTTGAGCGATTTGCTCGCCAGTGGAATCCCATCGGCAACAAGGGGCCGCTGCGCATCTTGATCGTGGACGACGACCGCGCGGTACTCGGTTTTCTCAGGGAATTGCTCGAAGGCGGTGAGCATCAGACCGTGGTGGAAACGGCCTCCGATGGCTTCGATGCCGGACACAAGGTGCATACCTTTTCTCCTGACATCGTCTTGCTGGACCTCATGATGCCGGGCATCCAGGGGACCGAGGTTTGCCGCCAGATCAAGCAAATTCCTGGGCAGGCCAATGTGCGCGTCATCGCCATGAGCGGCCATCTGAGTCCGGAAAATGAGGCGCAGCTGCTGGCTGCCGGGGCTGAATGCTGCCTGGCCAAGCCGCTTGACACGGCTCGCCTGCTCAAGTTGCTGGGGCTTGCAGACTAGGGGTCAAAGGAACTGGGGGCAGACAAAAATGGGTGGGGAAGATAAAAATATGGTTCACCAGAGTATTCAGTCAAGGCTCAACAGCGACCCGTTCCACGTGCTGATCGTGGACGATGACCCCGTTCATTGCAGTCTGGTCCGCAATATTCTGGACGCAGCCAAATACAGGGTCAGCCAGGCCAGTTCGGGTTGGGTGGCACTGGGGCTCTTGCGCGCACAGAGTTTTGATGCCGTCCTGCTGGATCAGCGTATGCCGGGCATCAGTGGTGAAGAGGTCTGTAGGCGCATTCGCGGCGAGTTGGGCTTAAGCATGTTGCCCATACTGATGCTCACCGCCAATGACGCGGCCGACAGCCTGACTCTGAGCTTTGCCGCAGGTGCCAGTGACTTTGTGCGCAAGCCCTACCAGCCAAGCGAGCTGCTGGCGCGCCTGGATGTCGCGCTGTCCCACAAGCGGCTGACCGACCAACTCGACAGTGCTGAATCCATGCTGTTCGCGCTGGCCAGAATGGTGGAGGCCAAAGACGGCAACACCGGCGACCACTGTTCACGCCTGTCACGCAGTGGGGTGGTATTGGGCCAGGCACTGGGTCTTGGCGCCGATGAACTGATGGCGCTACGTCGTGGCGGGGTGCTCCATGACATCGGTAAACTCGGCATACCTGACAGCATCTTGCTCAAACCAGGACAGCTGACCGATGCAGAGTGGGTCATCATGCGCCAGCATGTCACCATTGGCGCACGGCTCGTCGAGGGACTCAAGAGCATGCGTCTGACGGTGCCGATCATTCGCCACCACCATGAAAGGTGGGACGGTAGCGGTTACCCCGACGGTTTGCGCGGGGAGGAAATCCCCCTGCTGGCCCGAATCTTTCAGATGGCAGACATTTACGACGCGCTCGTCCACGCGCGCCCCTACAAAGCTGCGCTGGGCTGGCAGCAAGCACTTGCCGTGCTGGAGGACGAAGCCGCGCGCGGCTGGCGCGATCCGGACTTGACGGCCCTGTTCGTGCGCATTGTCAAAACCCGTCCTGACGCGCTGGCGGCCTCGCTGGCTTGCGATGACGATCTTGGGGTCAGCCTCTTCAGCCAGATCCGAAGCACGGGCGCCTTGGACTGGGACCACCGGGCAGCACAAAGCACCCGGCGCGACACATGACAAGCGCAACGGCTGAGCGCCACGCCCTGCCGCAACAGGTCATTCTGGTGCTCATCTTTGGCTTGCTGGCGCTGCTCGCCCTGACGCTTTCGCTGCTGCAGAGTTTGCCGATCCCGCTGCAGCATTACCTGCCCATCCATACTACTTTAGAGTTCGCTTCAATTGGGGTGGCGTTTCTTGTTTTTGCGACGGTATGGCATACACCGGCGAAGGAGATCTCGGCCTCGTTGCTCTTGATCGCGTTGGCCCTGTTTGCTGCGGGGTGGCTGGATTTTGCCCACACTTTGTCCTTCAAGGGCATGCCGGCCCTGGTGACACCGGCCTCCGTCGAAAAAGGGATCGCATTCTGGTTGGCTGCCCGACTGATGGTCGCGGTCGCCCTGCTTGGTGCGAGCATTTACCCGCACCTCAAGCCGCCGTCGATAGGGGCTCGTTATGCAATGCTCGGCGCCTACGCCATCATCAACCTGGCAGTCTTTTGGGTGGTTATTTTTCATGAAGCCGAGCTGCCCAGGACCTACATCGACGGCGCGGGATTGACACCACTCAAAAGCGGCTTTGAATTCTTCATTACCGGTCTATTGCTTTTGGCGGCGTGGCGCTACCAGCGCCTGGCCAGTCGGTCGGACAGTCGGACGGACAGTCGGGTGTTCCCCTTGCTGTTCAGCGCTGCTTCGATTGCGGCACTGAGCGAACTCTTTTTTGTCCGCTATCAAGAAGCGAATGATCTCCAGAATCTGCTCGGTCACCTGTACAAGATCGTCAGCTACGCCCTCATCTACCAAGCTTTTTTCGTGGCCAGCATTCAAAGACCCTACAGCAAGCTGGCCGAGCAATCGGCGAAGCTTCTGAGGGTCAACGAGAAACTGCGCACCCGCTCGCTGGCCCTGGCCTCGACCGCCATGCCGGTGCTGGTGACCGACCTGCACGGCAAGGTGCAATGGCGCAACAGGGCCTCGCACCAGTTGACTGCGGGCACGGATAGTGAGTCAGAAAACGGGCTCAACCTGTTTGATGATTTCGTCACACCTGAGCGCAAGGTGGCCGACAGCATTCGCCAGACCGTCGAGGCCGGCAAGGTCTGGCGCGGATTGGTTGACTTCAAGGATGGTCTGGGCAATTGGCTCATCCTGGATCGAACCGTGACGCCCTTGCGCAACGATGACGGCGGCATCGAAGGCTATGTTTCCGTTGCCGAGGACGTGACAAAAGGCGCGCAGGCCCGTCTGCGCCACCAGCGCGTGCTCGAGACCGCCATTGATGGCTTCTGGATCGTCGACGCCCAGGGCCGATTGCTCGAAGTCAATGAGGCCTATGCAAGGATGTCGGGTTACCCGGTGGCAGAACTGCTGAGCATGAACATCAGCCAACTGGAAGTGGTTGAGTTCCTGGACGATATCCAGGCGCGCATGAGGACCATCATGGCGCAGGGGCGCTGTCAATTTGAGACGCGCCATCGGCACAAGCTGGGACACGAAATAGCGATTGACCTTTCAGCGACCTACGACAGCGAGTCGAAGAATTTCTTTGTCTTTCTGCATGATCGATCCGAGCATGTGCACGCCGCTGCGGCCAGACAAGAGCTGCAGCGGCAGTTGCAGCAGGCCCAGAAAATGCAGGCGCTTGGGCAACTCACGGGCGGTATCGCCCATGACTTCAACAACATTCTGACCGCCGTTCTGGGTTACTCGAATCTGGCACTGGATCGCTTTGCGCCAGACAAGCACGGCAAACTGGCCGTCTATTTGCGTGAGGTCATCACGGCCAGTGAGCGCGCGCGTGACCTGATCGCCAAGATGCTGACTTTCGCACGCATCCATCCCAATGCAAGTGCTCAGGTGATTTCTCCCGCTGCCGTCGTGCAAGAGGTCTTGGCCATGATGCGGCCATCAATCCCATCCAGCATCGAGCTCAAGAGCCGCATCGGGGCTAACCCGCCCATCACCATGGAGAGCGGCGAACTCAACCAGATTCTGGTCAACCTCCTCATCAATGCGCGTGATGCCATCGACGGGCACGGCATGATTGAAGTCTGCCTGGATCGCGTCGATCTCGATGAGCAAATTTGTGCCTGCTGCCAGCAGCGCCTGTCCGGCGCTTGTGTGGCACTGGAGGTGTCTGACAACGGCAGCGGTATTGCGCCGCAGCACAAGCCACGACTGTTCGACCCCTTCTTCACCACCAAAGATGTTGGCAAGGGAACGGGGCTGGGCTTGTCGATGGTGCAAGGCGTTTTGCGGCGCTGCGGGGGGCATGTCGTGGTTGACTCTCAGTTGGGTCAAGGCAGTCGGTTCCGGTTGCTGTTTCCGATCGCTGCGGCGACGCAAGCACCTGCGGCTGAGCCAGCCAGTCTGGCAAATTCGGATTCGGGCCAGGGTCAGCTCATCTGGGTGGTTGACGATGAACCCGCGGTGGCCCGTTTTCTCGCGGAGTTGCTGACCGGTTGGGGCTATCGGGTCAGGCAGTTCAACGAATCAGACGCGGTATTGGCAGCGCTTCAGAGTGCACCGAACGAGGTTGACTTGCTCATTAGCGACCAGACCATGCCCGGTTTGAGCGGTGTGGAACTGGCGCAGCGCGTGCACGGCCTGCGGCCCGCTTTGCCCATCATTTTGTGCTCCGGGAACAGTGCTGACCTTGACCACGCCGAATTGCTACGCCACGGGATTCGCCACTGCTTTGCCAAGCCGGTCGCGGTCCAGGAACTGCGCCAGGCCCTGGCTGAGGAACTCGCGCAGAGCACAGGCACTGAATCGCCTGTTTAAATCGGTTCAAACGGCTTTTACGATTTAAGCGACAAAAACGATTAAAACGATTGACACGCTGCTTTCGATTCGATATTCTTGCGCATGAGGAATGTCACTAACCATCAAACAGAGCAGCAATCATGAATCAGTCACTTGCACCCCATGGCGGAGCCAGCCCCGCACAGGCCGCCTCTTCCAAAGCAGCCATTGCTTCCATCACCGAGTTTTTGGCCTTCAAACTGGGGACCGAAGAGTACGGGATCGACATCCTGCGCGTGCAGGAAATCCGCTCTTATGAAGAGCCCACCCGCTTTGCCAACACCCCGGCGTTCATCAAAGGGGTGATTAACCTGCGCGGTGTGATCGTGCCCATCATCGACATGCGCCTGAAGTTCAACCTGGGTGAGGCTAACTACGACCACTTGACCGTGGTGATCGTGCTCAATATCGGCAAGCAGGTCGTCGGGATGGTGGTCGATGGTGTGTCTGACGTCATCACGCTCACGCCCGATCAGCTCCGCCCGGTACCTGAATTTTCTTCTGCCATCGACAGTGATCACCTGATGGCCATTGGCGCCATCGAAAACCGCATGCTGATTTTGCTGGACATCGAAAAACTCATGACCAGTGCCGAAATGGGCCTGGTGGCTCAGGCGCTTCAGTAAACCCATTTATCAAGGAGAAACAGCATGAATTTTGCCAATATGAAAGTCGGAATGCGTCTGGGCCTGGGCTTTGCGCTGGTCATTCTTGCCGGTTTGGTGGTGGCGGTGTTTGGCAGCATCCAACTCGACCGCGCCAACGCGGAGGTCACCAGTCTGGTCGATGACCGCATGGTCAAGGTCGAACTGGCTGGCGATATTCAAGACAACCTGAACGTGGTGGCTCGCGCCGTACGCAACATCGCGCTGACCAGCGATGAAGCTGTCATGCAGGCGGAAAAGCAGCGTATTGGCGAAGCCCGCACCAAGAATACCGAACTGATCCAAAAACTCGATCAAATCCTCAATCTGCCAGAAGGCCGTGCGATCATGAAAAAAATAAGCGACATTCGTCCGCCCTATAACGAATCCATCGACAAGGCCGTGGCGTTGGGCTTGGCCAATAGGAGTGAAGAAGCACGCGATGTGCTGGTCAAAGAGAACCGGCCCTTGCAGGCAGCTTACTTCAAGGCACTTGGTGAGCTGAGTGATTTACAAAAGAGATTAATGAACGACTCGGCCAAACAAGTGCAAAGCATTGCCTCAACCACTGGCACCTTGATGCTGATCATTGCCGCGGTGGCCGCTGTGCTGGGGGGGCTGATCGCCTGGGCCTTGACCCGCTCTATCACCCGACAGCTTGGTGGTGAACCCGATTACGCGTCCAATGTGGCGCGCGAAATTGCAGCAGGGAACCTGGCGGTCGAGGTCCAAGTTGCCACGGGTGACACGAGCAGTCTGCTTGCGGCGATGAAAGCCATGCGTGACAGTCTGGCCAAGGTTGTGTCCACGGTGCGCACGGGCTCAGAAGGCGTGTCTACCGCCTCCTCGGAAATCGCCCAGGGCAACCATGACCTGAGCGCGCGCACCGAGCAACAAGCCAGTGCACTGGAAGAAACCGCCGCCTCGATGGAAGAGCTCAGCTCCACCGTCAAGCAAAACGCCGATAACGCCCGCCAGGCCAACCAGTTGTCCATCAGTGCCAGCAGCGTCGCGGTCAAAGGGGGTGCCGTGGTGGCCCAGGTGGTGGACACCATGAAGGGCATCAATGACTCCTCCAAAAAGATATCCGACATCATCAGTGTCATCGACGGCATTGCCTTCCAGACCAACATTCTGGCTCTCAATGCTGCCGTGGAAGCCGCCCGCGCCGGCGAGCAGGGCCGCGGCTTTGCCGTGGTGGCCAGCGAAGTGCGCAGCCTGGCCGGGCGCTCCGCTGACGCCGCCAAGGAGATCAAGAGCCTGATCAATGCCAGCGTGGAGCGCGTGGAGCAAGGCACCTTGCTGGTCGACCAAGCCGGGGTGACCATGGCCGAGGTCGTGAGCGCCATCAAGCATGTGACCGACCTCATGGGGGAGATCAGCGCCGCCAGCAACGAACAAAGCCAGGGTGTGTCCCAGATCGGTGAAGCGGTCCAGCAAATGGACCAAGTGACGCAGCAAAATGCCGCGCTGGTGGAAGAGATGGCGGCTGCGGCCTCCAGCCTCCAATCGCAGGCGCAAGACCTGGTCGCAACCGTGGAGGTGTTCAAGCTGTCGTCTGAAGGCGGCAGCTCTGGCGCCCGCAGCGAAGCCGCCTCGGCCCCTAGTTTTCGCCCGGTATCGGCTGCCCCGGCCCCCAAGAAACTGAGCAGCGTCAGTGCGTCGAGAGTTGGCAACAGCAGCAAAGCTTCTTTCGCTAAAGCGCCTGCACGACAAGCGCTGTCAGCGCCTGCCGCCACGCAGACTGCCAAGGCTGGTGGTGATGGTTGGGACAGCTTCTAAGTCAGCTCTTGGCCGGGCTCGCTCACGCGGGCTCACCAGCGCTCACCCGTCAATCTGGCGGGCCATTGAGCAAACGCACGTCCGCAAGCGCTCCGGATTTGATCGCGCACAACCAATTGCCTTGAATCAATCAATGAACAACTTGAAAATTTCCACCCGCCTCAATCTTGGTTTTGCCGTGATCATCGCGGTGTTTCTTCTGCTGGCGGGTGTTACTGCGTGGCGTGTAGAAATGGTCTCCGAGGCGACGACGCGCATGGCGCGTTCTGCCGAACTTCTGCAATTGGCGGGCAGCTGGCAGGGTGACGTGCGGCAAAACTCCGCGCGCTCTCTGGCGGTTGGCTATTCAGAGGGAAGCACCATGCTCGACTTCTTCAAGGAGACGATGGCCGCTACGTCACGCGGAACGACCGAGACACAAAAGGCTTTTCTTGCCAAGGTGCAGGACAGCGAGGCCAGACAGCGCGCCGAAAACGTGGGGGAGGTGCGCAAGACATGGATTGCGACCCGCGACCAAGTTAACGCCTTGAAGACCGCCGGGGACGACGCGGGTGGCCGAACCTTGGTGCAAAGCAAGTTTGTACCGGTCACAGACGACTACATTCGTGCGACGCAGCTGCTGGTTGATGGAGAGGCGGCCAATGTCCACGCGGTCCAACAACAAGTCAAGGAAATGTTCAGGCAACTGTATCTGCTGGGTGCAGGGCTATTGGTGCTGGCCCTGGCAACGGCTGTCTTCATTAGTTGGAGTCTGTCGCGCAGCATTGCCCGAGGTGTCGATACGGCACGGGTTGCCGCACAGCGCATTGGTGAGGGCGACCTGAGTCACCGGGTGAGTGTTGCCGGAAAAGACGAAATTGGGCAACTCCTGCAGGCCCTGTCCACCATGCAGGACAACCTGAGCCGGGTCGTCTCGAACGTTCGCCAGGGCTCCGAGAGCGTGGCCACCGCCAGTGCCGAAATCGCCCAGGGCAATCATGACCTGAGTGCCCGCACCGAGCAACAGGCCAGTGCACTGGAAGAAACCGCCGCCTCGATGGAAGAGCTCAGCTCCACCGTCAAGCAAAACGCCGACAACGCCCGCCAGGCCAACCAGTTGTCCTTGAGTGCCAGCACCGTCGCCATCAAAGGCGGTGCCGTCGTGGCCCAGGTGGTGGACACCATGAAGGGCATCGACGACTCCTCCAAAAAGATCTCCGACATCATCAGCGTCATCGACGGCATTGCCTTCCAGACCAACATCCTGGCCCTGAATGCGGCGGTGGAAGCCGCCCGCGCTGGCGAGCAGGGCCGCGGCTTTGCCGTGGTGGCCAGCGAAGTGCGCAGCCTGGCCGGACGCTCTGCGGATGCGGCCAAGGAAATCAAGAGCCTGATCAATGCCAGCGTCGAGCGCGTGGAGCAAGGCACCCTGCTGGTCGATCAGGCTGGGGCAACCATGGCCGAGGTCGTGAGCTCAATCAAACATGTGACCGACCTCATGGGGGAGATCAGCGCCGCCAGCAACGAGCAAAGCCAGGGCGTGTCCCAGGTCGGTGAAGCCGTCACACAGATGGACCAGGTGACGCAGCAAAATGCCGCGCTGGTGGAAGAGATGGCCGCCGCCGCCAGCAGTCTGAAATCGCAGGCGCAAGACCTGGTGCATACCGTGAGTGTCTTCAAGCTAGCCTGAGCGACCAGGTTTCACACCAGACAACAGACGACAATTTTGAAGGCAAGCATGCGTAAACCGTCAGCGCCTGCAGTTGCCAACGACGTTGGCACGGGCTGGAATGAACAGCCCAACCAGGGCCCCACAAAATCTGGTGTGTATCAAACAAGAAGCGACAGAAACCAGATATGGTTCAAATACTTTGACGCCAATTACTCACTGTGGTACATGAGCTGGGCCGAATTGAAGGAGAACCCGGCTCGCGACACGGCCAGGCTCAGCGGCCCGGAGGTTGCGCGGCACGTGGTGGCATGGGCGCACTGTTCAAAGCATGATGCGAAGCTGCAAGCAATCGAACGGATCAGGCGCAGGCCCGACATAGGCCAGTCGCTGTGGTTCCGAGCGCCGTCCAAAGGCTGCCGGTGTCAGTAGCGCGCCGACTTCCTGCCGTACAAGCGGGATTGCATCATGGAAGGCAAGCAGAAGGACGTGGAGCGGGCGCTGGTACAGGCCGCGCTGCCCGGCTGCTATGCTGGCACTGAACCCTTGCACGCAACATTTGATTTAAATCCTTCATGAAACCTCTGTACCAATACTTTTTCCGCGGCCTGTTCGCCATCCTGCCCGTGGGCCTAACGGTCTATGTGCTGTTCCTGATTGCCTCCTGGATCGATGCCATCGCCATGAGCGTGGTGCGCCCCCTCATTGGCGACTTCTACCTGCCCGGGCTCGGCATTGCACTGGGCGTGGGGCTGATCATAGGCATCGGTTTTGTGATTTCGCAGCCCCAAGCGGCGCGGCTAATGCCCTGGGTCGAACTGCCATTCACCAACGTGCCGGTGGTCAAGAGCATCTATTCCTCGCTCAAAAACTTCGCCGACTTCTTTTCAACGCAGAAAAAGGACAGCCAGCAAGTTGTGGTCCTGCGCAAGCCGGGCCAGGACCTGTCCATCGTCGGCCTCGTGACGCGCCAAAGCATGCAGGGTCTTCCCCAAGGCCTGGCGCTCGACAACCAGGTGGCTGTCTACCTGCCGATGGGTTACATGATTGGCGGCTACACCGTGTTTGTGCCGCGCAGCTGGATTGAGCCGATCGAGATGTCGGTCGAAGAAGCCATGCGCTCCACGCTGATCGCCTGGATGGCAGCGAAGCCGGCGGACGCGCCTTCAACACCAGATTAGGCGCTCAGAAGAGCGCCGCGTAAGCGCTGATTTTCCTGGCAAAGACCTTTTGCGCCTTTTCGGCGGGTCGTGGATACTACCTGCATGGACTTCGTCAACCTTCCTTTATTCGCAGTCTCGGCACTGGTATTCGCGAGTGTGCTGACCGGCCTGTTTTCCGCACGCATCGGCTTTTCATTCTTGCTGGTTTTCCTGCTGGCCGGGCTTCTCGCCGGCGAAGACGGCATTGGCGGCTACCGCTTTGACGACTTCCGGCTGGGCTTTTGGGTCGGCAACGTGGCGCTCGCGATCATCTTGCTGGACGGGGGTCTGCGCACCGCGTTCACCACATTCAGAACCGGTCTCAAACCTGCCTTCCTGCTCGCCACGGTCGGCGTCGTCGTGTGCACGCTGCTGACGGCGCTGGCAGGGGTGCTGTTCGTCGGACTCGATTGGCCCACGGCGCTGCTGCTCGGGGCCATCGTCGGATCCACCGATGCGGCCGCGGTGTTCGCCCTGCTCACGCGCTCGGGGGTGAGTCTGAACGAACGCGTGGCGGCGACGCTGGAGATCGAGTCCGGCGTGAATGACCCGATGGCGGTGTACCTGACGCTGACTTTCATCACCCTGGCGACGGCCACGACAACACTGGGATCGGGGTCCATGTGGACGACACTGGCATGGTCCTTCCTGCAGCAGTTCGGCTGGGGCACGCTGCTCGGTCTGGGCAGCGGCTTCGCCATGGCGGCGCTGCTCAATCGCCTGGCGGGCAAGGACGCTGGCGGAGGCATCCTGGCGCTGTTGCTGTGCACCGGGGGGCTCGCGGTGTTCGCCTCGACCGGCCTGATCGGGGGTTCGGGCTTTCTGGCGGTGTACTTGTTTGGCCTGATCGTGGCGAACCGGGCCAGCGCGGCCGTCACGCCGACGCTGGCGGCGATGGACGGCTACGCCTGGCTGGCGCAGGCCGGCATGTTTTTGTTGCTGGGGCTGTTGGTCACGCCCTCGTCATTGCTGCCCACGCTCCTGCCTGCGCTGGCTGTAGCCCTGAGCCTGATGTTCATTGCGCGCCCGGTGGCGGTCTGGCTGTGCCTGGCACCGCTGCGCTTCACGGCGCGGGAGACCTGGTTCATCTCCTGGGTTGGTCTGCGCGGCGCGGTACCGATTGTGCTGGCGCTGTTTCCACTGCTGGCGGGCCTGCCGCAGGCCCACCTGCTGTTCAATGTGGCCTTTGTGGTGGTGCTGGTGTCGCTCTTGCTGCAGGGCAGCACCATTGGCGCGGTGGCACGTCGGCTTGGCGTGGCGCTGCCCGATCCCGGAGACGAAAAACAGGTGCGCGCCGTTTTCGGCGACTTCGCGCTGGACCCGGCGATGCCGGTGGGGCCGCTGTGCGCCTTCTACGGTTTGCCGGCGCCGCCCGAGATTTCCCAGGCGCTGGGCGACTGGATGGCCGGCGAACTGGGACGACCGCCCATTGCCGGGGACCGTGTGCGCCTGGGCAGCGCCACGCTCATCGTGCGCAAGCTGATCGCAGGCAGGATTTCAAGCCTCGGGCTCAGCCTGGACGAGTGATTCCGTTTCCAGATCGATACGACACTAGGCGCGAAGCCGCAGACAGTACAGACGTACGGCAAGGCGAAGCAACAACGTGTCGGATTGATATGGAAATGGAATGAGGGGACTCAGGCCTGCCGTTCAGGCATTGCCGTCAATGATGATGCCCATGCTCGCCATGCACGTGGCGGTGCGTGATCTCTTCGGGCGAGGCGGGGCGGACTTCGGCCACGGTGACGCTTAGGCGCAAGGCCTTGCCCGCCAGCGCGTGGTTGCCGTCCAGCATGACCGTGTCGCCCTTGATCTTCATGACAGTAAAGGCCTGCGCGTGGCCATCTTCACCCCGGCCTTCGAGCTGCCCGCCCACCTTGACGCCCGGTGGAAACTGGCTCTTGGGGATGGTCTGCACCAGGCTTTCGTCGCGCAGGCCAAAAGCATCTTGCGGCTCCAGGTCGAGCGTGGTCTGGAACCCTGGCATTTGGCCTTCGAGCGCGGCTTCGAGCTTTGGGAAGGTGTTGTCGTAGCCGCCGTGCAGGTAAACCATCGGCTCCTGGCTTTGCTCAAGCAGTTTGCCCAGGCGGTCGCTGAGCTTGTAGCGCAAGGTGACTGCGGTGTTTTTTCCAATTTTCATAGCTGTGCCTGTGTTGGTGCTCATGATCAAGGCGCTATTTTCGCCCATCGGCGGATACCTCCAAAATTGACTGTGGCCGCCGGATTGCGGGTATTTTTATAGTAAATCTGGCTCTAGCCCACATGAATAAAGAATATGTAGCTATATTTTTTATAGCATTTTAGTACAAGCCCTGCCACTGGCAAGGTTAAGGGTCCGGGGATGTGCCCAAAGGTGAAATAATCGATCCCTCTTTTTCAAGGATTTATCTGACATGAGCGACACACAACAACGCATTGACGAACTGGTGAAATCCAACGAGGTGCTGCTCTTCATGAAGGGCAACGCCGCCTTTCCCCAGTGTGGTTTTTCCGGCCGCGCGATCCAGATTTTGCAGGCCTGCGGCGTCGACCCGAAGGCCATCAAGACCGTCAACGTGCTCGAAGACGAGGAAATTCGTGCCGGCATCAAGGACTACAGCAAGTGGCCGACCATTCCCCAGCTCTACGTCAAGGGCGAATTCATCGGCGGCGCTGACATCATGATGGAGATGTACCAGAACGGCGAACTGCAGCAGGCGCTGGCGGCCAAAGCCGCTTAAGTCAGCTCAGCCTTGCCACTGCCGGGTGGCACCGAATACAGCGTTGGGGTAGGGCGCGCGGCCGCGCGAGCCGTTGTAGCGGCCCAGCGCCAGAAACAGGTCACCGCGTTCGCGGTCGAGGTAATGGCGCAGGATGACGCAGCCAAAGCGCAGGTTGGTCTGCATGTGAAACAGCTTGCCGGCATCGCCATCGCCCAGCACGCGCGTCCAGAACGGCATCACCTGCATGTAGCCGCGCGCGCCCACGCTGCTGATGGCAAACTTGCGAAAATTGCTCTCCACTTGCACCAGGCCCAGCACCAACGCCGGATCCAGCCCGGCCCGGCGGCTCTCATACCAGATCGTTTGCAGGAACTCACGGCGCACATTCCAGTCCGGCTTTTTCTTGCGCAAGCGCTCGCTCATGGCCCCGAGCCAGCGCAGGTAAGCCAGGCGCGACTCGGTGTCCGGGAACTCCGGCACTGGCGGCGCGTGGTTGGCAATGGCTGAACTCAAGGCGCTGCGCACCGAGTCCACCAGCGGCTCCTCCATCTGTCGCCCGGCATCTGACGGCTCACTGATCACTAGCAGCCCAAGCCCTGCCAGCAGTGAAGAGAGGCTGCTTCTCCTTGAAAGCAGAGTCGATGTCACGGGCGGCATCAGGCTTTCAATTTGGTTTGCAGCAGGCTAAAGATGTCGCTCGCAGGCACTGTGGTGGCCACCCCATCGCGGCGATGCTGGTATTCGACCTCGCCCGCTTTGAGGCCCCGGTCGCCAATCGTGACGCGGTGCGGCACGCCAATCAACTCCCAGTCGGCAAACATGGCGCCCGGGCGCTCGCCACGGTCGTCCAGAATCACATCGACACCGGCGGCAAGCAGCTCGTCGTACAGCTTATCGGAAGCGGCCTTGACATCCGGAAAGCGCTCCGGGCTGATCGGGCACAGCACCACGGTAAAGGGCGCCAAGGCGTCGGGCCAGATGATGCCGCGCTCGTCATGGTTTTGCTCAATGGCAGCAGCCGGCAGGCGCGTGATGCCGATGCCGTAGCAGCCCATTTCCATGAACTGCGGCTTGCCGTTGACGTCCAGAAAAGTGGCGTTCATGGCCTGGCTGTATTTGGTGCCGAGGTAAAACACATGGCCGATTTCAATGCCACGCTCGATCGCCAGCACACCCTGGCCGTCCGGGGAGGCGTCGCCCGCCACCACGTTGCGCAAGTCCGCCACCATGTCGGGCTCGGGCAGGTCGCGGCCCCAGTTGACGCCGGTCATGTGAAAGTCAGGCTCGTTGGCGCCACAAATCCAGTCACTCATGAGCGCCACCTCGCGGTCCACCACCAGGTTGACCGGCTTCTTCAAACCGATCGGGCCCAGATAACCCGGCAGGCAGCCAAAGTGCGCCTCAATTTCGGGCTCCGTGGCAAAGCGGAAAGCTGCCAGTCCGGGCAGCTTGCCGACCTTGACCTCGTTCATGTCGTGGTCGCCACGCAGCAGCAGCAGCCAGACCTGGGTCTTGACAATCTCGCCATCCTTGCCCAGCGTGTCGGTGGCCAGCACCAATGACTTGACGGTGTGTTGCAGTGGCACACCCAGCAGTTCAGCGACATCAAAGCAGGTGCTTTTGCCCGGTGTGGGGGTCTTGGCGAAGGCCTGCGCTGGGGCCAGCCGTGGGCCATGGGGGGCCAGCGCCTCGGCTTTTTCCATGTTGGCGGCGTAGTCGCTGCTCGGGCAGTAGACGATGGCATCCTCGCCGGTGGCGGCAATCACCTGGAACTCTTCGCTCAAATCGCCCCCAATGGCGCCGCTGTCGGCTGCCACGGCACGGTAGCTCAGGCCAAAGCGGTCAAATATGCGCCGATACGCTGCGGCCATCACCTGGTAGCTGGCCTTGGCAGCAAGCTGGTCGCGGTCAAAGCTGTAGGCGTCTTTCATGATGAATTCACGCCCGCGCATCAAGCCGAAACGCGGGCGGCGTTCGTCCCTGAATTTGCTCTGTATCTGGTAGAAGTTCTTTGGTAACTGCTTGTAGCTTTTGATTTCCTGGCGCGCGATGTCGGTCACCACTTCTTCGCTGGTGGGCTGGATCACGAAATCGCGGCCATGGCGGTCCTTGATGCGCAGCAGTTCCGGGCCATTGCTTTCAAAGCGTCCGGTCTCCTGCCACAGTTCAGCCGGCTGCACCACCGGCATGCTGAGCTCCACGGCACCGGCGCGGTTCATTTCCTCGCGTACGATTTGCTCCACCTTGCGCACCACCCGCAGGCCCATTGGCATCAGGCTGTAGATGCCGGCGCCGAGCTTTTTGATCATGCCCGCGCGCGTCATCAGCTTGTGGCTGACCACTTCGGCGTCGGCCGGGGCCTCCTTGAGGGTGGAAATGAAGAATTGAGAGGCTTTCATGGCAAAAATCCGGGAATGACTAAGGGCTTCGCCCCTTGAAGCGCAGCGCTTGCTGTGCATAATGGACCCAATTTAAAAATTGGGGTTTGATTATGCTTGACCGCGAAGGCTTTAGGCCTAACGTCGGCATCGTCCTGCTCAACCAGAGAAATCAGGTGTTTTGGGGCAAGCGAATTCGCACGCACTCCTGGCAGTTTCCGCAAGGTGGCATTGACCGGGGTGAGACGCCGGAACAGGCCATGATTCGTGAATTGCATGAAGAAGTGGGGCTCTTGCGTGAGCACGTTCGCATTGTGGCCCGCACCCGAGACTGGTTGCGCTATGAGGTGCCAGACCGCTACATTCGCCGCGATGCACGCGGCTTTTACAAAGGCCAGAAGCAAATCTGGTACTTGCTGCAACTGGTGGGCCACGACTGGGATTTGAACCTGCGCGCCACCAGCCACCCGGAGTTCGACGCCTGGCGCTGGAACGACTACTGGGTGCCACTGGACGCGGTGGTGGAATTCAAGCGCGGCGTCTACGAGGTGGCCCTGACGGAGTTGGCCCGTTATCTGCCGCGTCACGAGATCAGAAACCGATTCCTGCGCCAGGGCATGCGCCCGCACGACGCGGATGAAGGCTTTGACGCCCTGCCGGGTGCCAATTTCGCACTTCCCCCGGGCGGTTCATTCGAGCCCGATCAGCAGACCATCCGTGTTCTGGATACCAGCGACAAAACCCATGAAATTTAAGAACTTGCTCGGGCTTGGCCTCATGCTGCTGGCCGTCGGTAGCGGAGCCCAGGTTGTGGATAAGCCCGACTGGACAGAAAGCGAAGCGCCGCCGCCTCCGGCTTTCAACCCGGACCGTTTGGTACCAGTGGACATGCCGAGCTACGTCACGCTGCGCTTTGGCGTTGACCCAGCCACTTTGGCCATTACGCCGGACGGCATCGTGCGTTATGTGATGGTGGCCAAAAATGCCACGGGTTCCATCAGCGCGATGTACGAAGGCATTCGCTGTGCCAGCGGCGAAGTCAAAACCTATGCCAGGTACAGCACCATTGGCCGCTGGTCTGCCGTGAAAGAGCCGCAGTGGCAGGCGCTCAACGACAACCAGCCGTCCCGCCATGCGATGGCGTTGGCCCGGCAAGGCGCGTGTGATGGTCGTGCGATGCCAGCCCGTTCGGCGGCCGACATCGTGCGAGCTTTGAAAAGCCCGGCGCCGGTGCCGGAGCGTTGACCCCAACGCTGTGTTCAGTGGTGCAGGCTTAGCGGCTTAACACCAAATTGTCCCGGTGCACCATCTCCGGCTCAGCCGCGTAGCCCAACAGTTTTTCAAATTCCGTTGATGACTTTCGACAGATGAGTCTGGCCTCGATCGCAGCGTAGTTGGCCAGGCCGCGCGCCATCTCGGTGCCGTCAGCCGCGCGGATTGCGATCACGTCACCGCGTGAAAAGTCGCCCGCCACGGCCGTCATGCCGATTGGCAGGAGGCTTTTGCCCTCATCGCGCAGTTTGACCACAGCACCGCCGTCCACCGTCACCGAGCCGCGCAACTGCAAGTGGTCGGCAATCCATTGTTTGCGCGCTTGCGTCTTCTGGGTCTGCGCCACCAGCAGCGTGCCGATCGACTCGCCTTGAACCAGGCGCACCAGCGCATCGGGCTCACGGCCCCAGGCGATCACGGTCGAGGCACCGGAGCCGGCTGCGCGCTTGGCCGCCAGTATTTTGGTGATCATGCCGCCGCGCCCCAGGCTGGAGCCCGCGCCGCCGGCCATCGCCTCCAGAGCCGGGTCACCGGCCTTGGCCTCGTGCACAAAGGTGGCCGACGCCTCCTTGCGCGGGTCCGCCGTGAAGAGTCCTTTTTGATCCGTCAAGATGACCAGCGCATCGGCCTCAACCAGGTTGGCCACCAGCGCGCCCAGCGTGTCGTTGTCACCAAACTTGATTTCGTCGTTGACAACCGTGTCGTTCTCGTTGATCACCGGCAGCACGCCCAGCTTTAACAAGGTCAACAGCGTCGAGCGCGCATTGAGGTAACGCTCCCGGTCGGCCAGATCAGCGTGCGTGAGCAGCACTTGTGCGCTGCCCAAGCCGTTTTCACGCAGCTTGGTCTCGTACATTTGCGCCAGCCCCATCTGACCGACGGCAGCGGCGGCCTGCAGTTCGTGGATGAGATGCGGGCGCGTGGCCCAGCCCAGGCGCTTCATGCCTTCGGCCACGGCACCGCTGGAGACCATGATGACTTCACGCTTGCCCTGCACCAGCAGGGCGATCTGGCGGCACCACTCGCCAATGGCGGCTTCGTCCAGGCCACGGCCCTCGTTGGTGACCAGGCTGGAGCCGACCTTGACCACGATGCGCTTGGCATCACGCAACACCACCGATGCAAACTTTTTAGTCATTTTGGCCTCTAGCCCACGTATAAACTGGGTCAGTAGCTATTTAATATGTAGCAATTATTTGCGCTATTCGGTGTCCGGCGCAAAACGCTGGTCGACCGCCTCGGGCGTCTGCTCGGCCTTTTGCTGCGCCTTCACATGCTGGTAGATGATCTTGATCAGCGGTTCGCAGCCTTCGCGCGTGAGCGCTGAAATCTGAAACACCGGGCCCTTGAACTTGAAACGTTTGACAAAGTCCTTCACCAGCGCTTCGCGCTCTTCGAGCGGAATCATGTCCAGCTTGTTCAACACCAGCCAACGTGGCTTGTTGTACAGGGCTGGATCGTATTTTTTGAGCTCATTCACAATCGCTTTGGCTTGCGCGACGGTATCCACACCTTCATCAAACGGTGCCATGTCAACCACATGCAGCAACAAGCGCGTGCGTTGCAGATGGCGCAGGAACAGATGGCCCAGGCCGGCACCCTCAGACGCGCCTTCGATCAAACCCGGCAAATCCGCTACCACAAAGCTCTGCTCGGGCCCGACGCGGACCACGCCCAAATTGGGATGCAAGGTGGTAAACGGATAGTCAGCGATGCGCGGGCGCGCGTTGGAGATGGCCGAAATCAGCGTGGACTTACCCGCGTTGGGCATGCCCAGCAGCCCGACATCTGCCAGCACTTTGAGTTCGAGTTTGAGGTTGCGTTTTTCACCGGGCCAGCCCGGCGTTTTTTGCCTCGGCGCGCGGTTGATGGCGCTCTTGAAGCGCATATTGCCAAAACCGCCGTCGCCCCCTTTGGCAATGGTGATCACTTCACCGGGTGTCAACAACTCAAACAGCACTTCGCCGGTTTCGGCGTCGGTGATGATTGTGCCGACCGGCATTTTGAGCGTGATGTCGTCGCCAGCGGCGCCAAACATGTCCGAACCCATGCCGTGTTCGCCGCGCTTGGCATCGTGACGCCGGGAAAAGCGAAAGTCGACCAGCGTGTTCAGGTTCGGGTCGGCCACCGCAAAGACGTGGCCGCCACGGCCGCCATCGCCCCCGTTGGGGCCACCAAATTCTTTGTACTTCTCATGCCGGAACGACACGCAGCCCGCGCCGCCGTCTCCGGCAGAAACGTCAATATAGGCTTCGTCGACGAATTTCATGTCTTTAATCAGTTGGGGACAGGGCAAAGTTCACTTCGTGTATCTCTTGGTCTGTCCCACAAGGGCTCGTTTTACAAATAAAAAACCCCGCGCCATGCGCAGGGTCTTGGAGGAGCATTGGCCAGGCCTTAGGCCGTTGCAACGTTCACGGTCGACTTGTTCATGGCGCCTTTGGTGGTAAAGGCCACATGGCCGTCCACCAGCGCAAACAAGGTGTGATCCTTGCCGATGCCGACATTGGTGCCGGGGTGGAACTTGGTGCCACGTTGACGCACGATGATTGCGCCTGCGCTGACCAACTCGCCACCGAATTTCTTCACACCGAGCATCTTGGGCTTGGAGTCGCGCCCATTGTGCGTAGAGCCGCCGCCTTTTTTATGTGCCATGACCGTTGTCCTTATGCAGAGATGGTATTGACTAGCAGTTCAGTGAACTGCTGACGATGCCCCTGGCGCTTTTGATAATGCTTGCGACGGCGCATCTTGAAGATGCTGACCTTGTCGTGCTTGCCGTGTGCCAGAACCGTGACACTGACCGTTGCGCCGGACACCAAGGGCGTGCCAACTTTCAGTTCTGCGCCGTTGCCGACCGCCAGAACCTCGTTGAACACAATCTCTTGGCCTACGTCCGCAGCAATCTGTTCTACTTTAATTTTTTCGCCGGCTGCAACTCGATATTGCTTGCCGCCGGTTTTTATGACCGCGTACATGTTGACCTCTTGAATTTAGCTCTGCAAACGGATTTTCGCAGAGCCCGTTACTATAACATAGGGGCCTGGCAGCATCCACCACCCCATTGAGCCCCATTTTCAGCAGCGCCACCTTTCTATAATCCGCGCACACAACTGGTCATTTGTCTTGCAAGTTAATCCATCGAGCCCCAACCCTTCCATGTCAGTCATTGCGCAAGACATGCGTGAAGTTGATCAGGTCATTGCCCTGCGACTTGACTCCGGGGTGCCACTGGTTGGCCAAGTCGCGCGCTACATCATTGCAGCGGGTGGTAAGCGTCTGCGCCCTGCCCTGCTGCTGCTGGTTTGTGGCGCGCTCGGGTTCAAAGGCGCGCAACGCTTCAACCTGGCGGCCGTGGTGGAGTTCATCCACACATCCACCTTGCTGCACGACGACGTGGTGGACGATTCGTCCCTGCGGCGCGGCAACCCAACGGCCAACGAGACCTTTGGCAACGCCGCCAGTGTGTTGGTCGGCGACTTTTTATATTCGCGCTGCTTTCAGATGATGGTGGATGCGCAAAACATGCGCATCATGCAGGTGCTGGCTGACGCCACCAACGTGATTGCCGAAGGCGAGGTGCAGCAATTGATGAACATGCACAACGCCGAGCTCGATGAAGCCGGCTACCTGCAGGTGATTCGTTCCAAAACCGCCAAACTGTTTGAGGCCAGCGCCCGAGTTGGTGCGATTCTGGCCGGCAGCTCGCCTGAACTGGAAGAAATCTGCGCCGACTATGGTCAGGCGCTGGGCACCGCTTTCCAGGTGATTGACGACGTGCTTGACTACACCGGCGAGGCGGCCGTCATGGGCAAGAACCTGGGCGACGATCTGCGTGAAGGCAAGACCACGCTGCCTTTGATTGCCGCCATGCAACGCGGCACTGCCAGCCAAAGCGCGCTCATCAAGGAGGCAATTGAGACCGGCGGCGTGGCCATGCTCGATCAAGTCGTCGACATCGTCAAAACGACCGGTGCACTCGATGTGGCCCGCCTGGCCGCAACCCAGGAAGCGCAACGCGCCATCGCCGCCGCCAAGCAACTGCCGGCCGGTCCGCACAGCGACTGTTTGCTACAATTAGCGACTCAGTTGTTGCAGCGCCAGTCATAAAACCGCAGGCAATAAACAACAGAAATTTCGGAATGTGGCGCAGCCTGGTAGCGCACTTCGTTCGGGACGAAGGGGTCGGAGGTTCGAATCCTCTCATTCCGACCAGACAAATTAATGGGTTACAGCAGTTTTGCTGTAACCCATTTTGTTTGTGCGCCGACTAACAAGATTTAGCCCCGCCGTCAGCCACATCGCTCACGATTGCGTTTTTTTGGCAGGGCGCAGCCCTGCCATGAATCAGCCCGCTGCCCCCAGCCCCCAAGTTCGGCTCTGAGGGTGCCCTCGCGGGGGGACGGACGGGTACACCGCGCTGCCGCGCAGCAGGCAAAGCCCAGGGGTGGGAGGTGTGAAGGTTGCCCAGGGTCGGCTTGCACCGGTTACGCGAGTGCAGAGAATCTGGTTGCGGTATCTACAGGCTGTTGACGCTTTAAATTAATGGCGTCACTCGACAGCCCGAGCCCGCAACGCCTCATACAGCTGCGAATGATTCAGCAAAACATCCAACATCCCGCGCAGCACGATCGGTGAATTCAGCGCCTGGGTGCTCATGCTGGTGTGTGCGTCATACGAATCCATGACGGCATTCTTGAGTTCCTGCGTCAGGTCGGGTGAGTTGGCGAACTGCTCTTTGGTGTTGTTGTCGGCCTGCTGCTTGAGCTTGCCTGACGCCATCACCTTGCCAAAAATGGTGCCGTTGACATAGCTCAACTGGTCTTGTTCGGTGGTGTCGCCGCCGAATAATTCGTTTAGTTTTTCGATCAGCTCGGCCATGTAGGTCTTTTGCTGCTCCTGCACCATGCCGCTACCCGCATCAAGGATGGGTGCCAGCTTCGGGGTGTCACCCGTGCCCAGCGGCAGCGTGCGTTCGCCCTTGTCGGTCAAGTGGTGGCGTATCAGCACCAGTTTGGACAGGTCGATGCCCTCGCGCTCCCGCCCAAACTCCAGCAGTGGCAGCAGGCGCTTGTAGAAGATGGCGCGCTTCTCGATGGCGGTGTTGCCATAGTCAAAGACTTGCGACAGAAAGGTGTACAGCCGCAGATACGCCCCCATATCGCCCTTGAACAAGACCAGCGCGTCCAGTTCGTCTTGCGCGGCCTTGAGTGCCGTTGGATCGACACGGTCTGCGGCCTCGCGATGACGGGCCAATGCTGCTTTGTAGCGCCGCATGATGCGGTCCTGCACCGGTTCAAGCGCGGCGACCAGCGCGCTTTGCTTGGCATTGGGGTTCAGTTCAACCGCCACCACGCGTTCCACTTCAAAGTCGTCATAGTGCCCTGCGGCGTCCAGCTTGGCGCGCAGGTTGAACACCAGGTTCGGGTCGGTCGTGGCCGAGAGTTCGGCCGTGGTGTGGTAGGTCTTGAACGCCGCCAGCACCTCTTCGGTGTCGTTCACAAAGTCCAGCACATAGGTGGTGTCTTTGCCGGGGTGGGCGCGGTTCAGGCGGCTAAGCGTCTGCACTGCCTGAATACCTGCCAGGCGCTTGTCCACATACATGCCGCACAGCAGCGGCTGATCAAAGCCGGTCTGAAACTTGTTGGCCACCAGCAAAATTTGGTACTTATCACCCTTGAAAGCTTCGCGGATGTCGCGGCCTTTGAGCTTGGGGTTGAGTGCCGGGCTGTTTTCGGTGAAGCCATCCGGGCCAGATTCCGGATCGTTGATCTCGCCAGAAAATGCCACCAGCGTGCCGATGGCGTAGCCGTGGGTCTGGATGTATTTCTCGATGGCGATCTGCCAGCGCACCGCTTCCAGGCGGCTGCCGACCACCACCATGGCCTTGGCTTTGCCGCTGAGCAGCGGTGACACAAATTCTCGGAAGTGCTCCACCACCACTTGCACCTTCTGTGCGATGTTGTAGGGGTGCAGCTTGACCCAGCCCATGATGCGTTTCATGGCGGCATTACGCTCCACCTCGGTCTCAGTCACTTCCCGGACGCCATCCACGCCATGGTGCGCCAGCTTGAACGCCAAGCTGTACGGCGTGTAGTTTTGCAGCACGTCCAGAATGAACTCTTCCTCAATGGCTTGCCGCATCGAATACACATGAAACGGCTGGGGCAGGTTGCCCGGTCCGGCGGGCTGCGTAGGGTCTGGGCGGGTGCCAAACAGCTCCATGGTCTTGTTCTTGGGCGTGGCGGTGAAGGCCACGAAGGTGATGCCCCCGTCATCGGCGCGGGTCGCCATCTGGGCGGCCAAGAGGTCGTCCATGCTGACTTCGCCACCGTCGTTCAGGTCCTTCAGCTCATCCAAGCTCAGCACCGCCTTGAGCTTGGATGCTGCCTCGCCGGTTTGGGAGCTGTGCGCCTCGTCGGCAATCACCGCAAAGCGCTTGCCCTGCGTGGCGGCCAGCTCGCGCACCGCCTCCAGCGCAAAGGGGAAGGTCTGGATGGTGCAGACCACGATCTTCTTGGTGCCCGACAAGGCTTCAGCCAGCGCGGCGCTTTTTGATCCATCAGTGTTTTTGATGGTGGCTACCACGCCGGTGGTGCGCTGGAAGTCGAACAAGGCCTCTTGCAACTGCGAGTCGATCACGTTGCGGTCGCTCACCACCAGCACGGTGTCAAACACCTTGGAATGATCTGCGCGGTGCAGCTCCGCCAGAAAGTGCGCCGTCCAGGCAATGCTGTTGGTCTTGCCCGAGCCGGCAGAGTGCTGAATCAGGTATTTGCCGCCAGGGCCGTCAAGCAGCACCGCCGCCTGTAGCTTGCGCGTGACATCCAGTTGGTGATAGCGCGGAAAGATGATGCGCTCAATCTGTTTCTTCTTATTCCGCACCGCGATCAGGTAACGCCCCAAAATCTCCAGCCAGCTGTCCCGCGCCCACACCTGTTCCCACAAGTAGGCAGTGCGATGGCCGCCAGCGGTATTCACCGGGTTGCCCGCCGCGCCCTCGTCACCCAGGTTGAAGGGCAGGAACACCGTGGCCGGGCCGTCCAGCCGGGTGACCATCGCCACTTCTTTATTGCTCACCGCAAAATGCACCAGCGCCCCGTGCGGAAAACTCAGCAGCGGCTCGGCAAGCTGACCCTTGTTGCGTGGGTTGCGGTCAAAGCGGTACTGGTCGATGGCATCACCAATGCTCTGGGTGAAGTCGGTTTTGAGCTCCACGGTCGCCACCGGCAGACCGTTGAGGAACAGCACCAGGTCAATGCTGTTCTCGTTGTGCAGCGAGTAGCGCACCTGGCGCACCACGCGCAGCCGGTTGGCGGCGTGGCGGGCCAAAATGTCCTCATTTATCGCCAGCGCCGGTTTGAACTCGGCCAGTCTCAAAGGCGTTTTGAGGCCCAGAAGCTCTATGCCGTGGCGCAGCACGTCCAGTGTGCCGCGCTGGTCCAGTTGGTCGCGCAGGCGGGCCAGCAGGGTTTCGTCGGCCTTCCTGCCGTGGTTCTTGGTCAGCGTTTCCCAAGCCTTTGGCTGGGTGGCTTGCACCCAGGCCAGCGCATCGGCAGGGAACAGGGCGCGGGCGCGGTCATACACTGCGGCGTCGCCCTCGGCATACAGCCAGCCTGATTGGCTAAGGTGCTGGCAAATCTCGCTCTCGAAGCTGATTTCTTTGTGCAGGCTCATTCTTGTGTTCTCCCTGGGGCGCTGCCGTCGGGGCAGTTTGTCATTTTTATAAGCTAAATTGGGCTGTAGCCCTTGTATCATATGCGTATGTAGCTATGTAAATAATAGCTTTTTGCATTCACGCAACCGCCAGCATCAAATGACCCACCGGCTGCGCCGCTATGCGTACCTTGATTTCAATGTCATAACCCAGCCGGTTCAGGCAATCCATTAGCTTGCGCTCGGACAGGTTCGAGAAGTCGCCGCGCAACATGCTTGAGACCTTGGGCTGGGGAATGCCCATGCGCTCGGCGGCGGCTTTTTGGGTGAGATTGAGTTGTGCAATCGCCCGGGTGATTTCAATCACCAGGCCGGACTTGATCTTGAGTTTGTCGGCGTCAGGCAGGCCCACGTCGGCAAACACATTGCCGGAACCCATTTCCACCTCGATGCCGTTGATGGTGCGTGTTGTTGCTTGCTTTTTCATGTCACAGCTCCTTGGCAAGCGCTTCGGCCACCTTGAGCCGTGCGCGAATAATGTCCAGCACACCCGCGCCGCCAAAAACCCTTGAGCACCTTGGCCGCGTCGTGCTTGCTGCCACGCTGGGCAAAATCCAGCGCATGGCCAAAGAACTTGCGCACCTCCAGCGGCAGGGCCATCAAATCCTTCTTGCTGCTGCCTATCCACGCGAGCGGCTTGTCTTGTTGAGACATGGTCAATCTTACCTGAAAAGGTATATTTTGATGTTGGAGTTGTAGCTGCGCGGCGGACCTTTGCGGCAGAGAATACATGCAAAATCGATCTGTAGCCCTCGTGGAGATTGCGCAAGCAGCTATTGTTTTAATAGCATTTGCGTTCATGCTGAAACCGCGCCCCGCACGTCAATCTGGCCGGTGACGGCGGCGGAAATCAGCGCGGTGCGGCGTTCTTGCAGTAGGTCGATGGCGCGTTGGGCTTCGGAGGTGAGGGTGTCGAAGCCACCAAGTTCACGTTCAAGGAATTCCGAAATTTCAGCTTGTTCTGTAGCTGGCGGAGATGGCACCACAAACGACCGAATCTCTTCCACGTTAATCCGCTTGAAAGTTGAGCCAATCATCATGTTGGCGAGTTGCAGGATGATGATCGGTGATCGAATGACGTGCTGAAGGTAGTCTGACGAATATTCTGGCGACTGCTTGCGAAGCAGCACAACGTCTTGGCCCATCGCAAAGCGGGGATGGTCTGCACTGACCTGCGCCACTTCCCCTACGGTCGCATTTCTAGAGAAGATGAGGTCACCCGGAAGTGGGCAACGGCCACCCTCGATCAGCAGTTCGTAAAAATGGTCGGTTGTGCATTTGGCGTTCTCCAATGACACCCATCGACTTTGAACTTCACGGATGCTTGCCAAGGGGATGCCTTCGTCTACAAACTCTGCGGTCACGTGCTTGCAGTCAGTAACGCTCCAGTAGCGTTTGAGTGGACCAACCTCCCAATGCTCCGGAACATCCCCCAGCCATTCGATGCCAGACGGCTTCAGGGGGGCGTCCGGGTTCAGGCCCAGAGTGACGGCGTGGGAGATGACGGCCTGGCGCTTTTCTTTCAGCAGTTCCATCAGCCGCCGCTGCTCCGCCACCAGTTCGTCAATCTTGGCGGTTTCGCGGTCGAGGAAGGCGGCGATTTGGGTTTGTTCGGTTGCTGGTGGTAGCGGAAATGCCAGCTCTTGAAACTGTTCCGTCGGAAGTCTCCACCGGCCTAACTGGGAGCTTCCTTGTCCATAGGCGTAGAAAATGCGATTCTTGTAACCCATTTGGAACAGGTACAGAAGGTACTTATCAAAGCACACCCCTGGATCGCGAATGGAAAACACACGGTAATCTGGACTCGTAACGCCACGGACAGACGCAATGTCAACATAGCCTGTCAACAAGTCCATGTGGTTCATTGCAAAGTCTCCGACTTTAACAAACTGGTACTTGGAGTAGTCCATGGAAAGTTGACCGTTATTGCTCTCCAAGTCACGCACCCGAATTCCCTGCTGTGTGATGGATAAAACATCGTGGCCAAGTTCACCTGAGATACGTTTTTTTATCTCACATAACCAGCGGGACTTTCGTACAGCCCAATGCCCCGGCACCTCCCCCAGCCACTCCACGCCGCTGTCCTTGTAGTTCGGGTAACGCGGCAAGCTCATTCGATGACCAACGATTCAAGCATGTGCAGACGGAGCGTTCATGGGCAAAACGGCAAGCCGCAGGCCCATGGCTTTGAGAATGGCAGAAAGGCTGCTCAAAGCAGGATTACCCTCCGGTGAAAGGGTGCGATACAGCTGCGTGGGGTTCAGATGCGCTTGCGCTGCAATCGCCGGCACACCGCCAAAAGCACTGGCCATCTGCCGCAGGATGACCAAAAGCTCCCCTTGGTCGCCGTTTTCGTCTTCCAGAATGCTGTTGATCACCTGGCGCGCGAACTCGGGGTCTTTGCGATACATCTCGATCATGGCGTCGTCATGCGGTTTGTCGTTCATTGCCCGTTCTCCTGTTTCCAATGCTTCCAATAAGCGCAGGCGCGGTCAATGTCCGCGTCCTGCGTGCGCTTGTCACCACCGCACAGCAGCAGCACAAGCTGTTTGCCCGCCATGGCGTAGTACACCCGGTAGCCAGCACCGACATCGATGCGCAACTCTGACACACCGTCCCGGCAAAATTTGTGGTCGCCGAAGTTTCCCGACTCCATTCGGGCCACGCGCCTGACCACAGCAATCTTGGCGGTGACGTCTTTGAGCTTTTCGAGCCAATCGACGTAAATGTCTCGTCGGGCCTCTGAGGTGACGTAGTGACTGATTTCGTACATGAATATTTTCGTCTAAAAACGAATTTCTTGCAAATCCTGCACCACGCTGGTGGCGGCGCTCATGCCGTACGCCCGCTGATCGAGCGCAGGTGATGTCGGCATGCCGCCAACTTTTTGCCGCAGCGTGCGGACGTTCCAGCGCTCGATTCGGCACATTTCGGCGTAAAAATCACGGGCCAGTGGGTCTTTGATGGGTAATAAGGCCTGGAAATGCGACCAGCTCAATTCTTGTGACAGCGTTGCAACTATTGCCTGGTCGGCCATGCTCTCGGCAAATCTCACCATGCGCGTAAGCGACGAGTAGCTGTAGCCCTCACCAAAATCCGCCACCAATTGTTGCGCCACTGTTGCAAGAATTTGTTTGCCGTAAGCGCCCCTGCCGTCCTGCAGATTTTCTCTCAGCAGCCGCTGGCCCACATGCCAGCACAGCATGGTGTGGGTCGAATTGGCCGCCGTCGCAATCCGCAGCCGTGCCGCTTGAATGAGACCACGCAGGTCGGCAAGCAAGGCGACTTCATTGACTGCGCCTGGGGCCTTCACTGTGAGGTTTGATTTTTTTGTCATTTGATGTATTTTCCCCAATGCCCTGGCACCACCCCAAGCCACTCCACGCCGCTGTCCTTGTAGTTGGGGTAACGCGGCAAGCTCATGCTGCAGCCTCATTCGGCGTCAAACCCGCTGCTATCAGCGTTTGCAACAAGCTGTAGTCGGCGCGCTGCACGCAATGGATCGAGGCGCGTATGTAGTTGTTGTCCACCTCGGGGTCGGTCTACAGGGCCTTGGCGTAGTCAATGGGGCCGTAGCCGTTGGCAATGGCGATCAGGTCGAAAAACAAGCGGGTGATGCGGCCGTTCAACTCATAAAAAGGATGCAGGGCAATCAGCTCACTTTGAAAGTAAGCCAAGCGGTCTGCAAAACGGCCAGGGGGCCATGCGGCAGCACCGCGCAAGAAATCTTCTTTTTCCAGTTCGGCGAAGATACGGCGGGATTCGTTCGGCAAAAAAATGGCGCGGCAGAACATCGATCCGCCTTTGACCATAGCCTGTGTGCGGTAATGGCCCGCCCAGGCATACAGGGACTCAAAGGTGCGCAGGTGCAGGGATTAGAAGTAGGCCTCATCAAACCGTGTGTCTGCCGTCAGCTCAAGCACAAAGGTTTGGTACGCCTGTTGCAGGAGCTGGGCCTCTACTTCCTGAAGGATTTCGGTATCGCCGATATTCGGCCGATTGATGGGGAGGTCAGTCCCCGGTTGGTAGATGTCACTTTGTTGGAATTGATACTTGGACACGCTGCTGCTCCATCAGTGCTTTGGCGCGGGCCTGAACCTGGAGCGATGGGCTGGGGCGGTAGCCTTCAATGCGCATGGAAACACGCACAGCCTGGTCGAGGCGTTTTTTAAGCTGCTGCGTAACTTGCATGGCCCCATTTTACCCCGCCTCATGCAGTCAGCCCGCCGATCATCGTCAGGATGCGGTCGGTCACGCCCTTCAGCTCGGCATCAATCTCGGCCAGCGGGCGCGGTGGTTTGAAGACGTAAAAGTGGCGGTTGAACGGTATCTCGTAGCCCACCTTGGTTTTGTCGGGGTCGATCCAGGCATCGGGCGCATGGGGCAACACTTCGCGCTTGAAATACGTGGCAATGTCCTGGCTCAAGGGCACGTTTTCTGTATCGCGCAGGCTCGCATCTGGCATGGGTTTGCCCTTGGCCTTGCCTTTGAGGCCTAGCACCACCGCGCCAGCGGCGTCGCGCTCGGGCCGCTCGACGGTGATGGTGTGGTAGCCGAACTCGTCGTTGTTGAAGATGCGGCTGATCGGCAAACCGTCACGCGTGGCTTCTTCAAAATTCCCAAACAGGCGGGTGATGTCGTCAATGTGCTCGGGGCTGAGTTCCTTGCGCTTGGAGCCCAGGCTTTTGCGCATCTTTTGCCAGAAGCTGCTGGCGTCGATCAGCTGCAGCTTGCCTTTGCGGCTGGCGGGTTTGCGGTTGCTGACGATCCACACGTAGGTGCTGATGCCGGTGTTGTAGAACATGTCGGTGGGCAGGCCGATGATGGCTTCGACCAAGTCGCTTTCCAGCACGTAGCGGCGAATCTCGCTCTCGCCACTGCCGGCGCCACCGGTGAACAGGGGCGAGCCGTTGAGCACGATGCCAAAGCGGCTGCCGCCATCGACTGCGGGGCGCATTTTGCTGATGAGGTGCAGCAAAAACAGCAGTGAACCGTCGCTGACGCGGGGCAGGCCGGGGCCAAAGCGGCCGTTGAAGCCCATTTGCTCGGCCTCTTTGCGAATTGTGGCTTCGATCTTCTTCCACTCCACGCCAAAGGGCGGGTTCGACAGGCTGTAGTCGAACACCTTGCCGTTCAGGCCGTCGTTGGAGAGGGTGTTGCCAAAAATGATGTTGGCAATGTCCTGGCCCTTGATTAGCATGTCGGCCTTGCAGATGGCATAGGACTCGGGGTTGAGTTCCTGGCCGTACATCACCAGGCGGGCATCGGGGTTCAGGCTAGAGAGATGTTCACCCGCCACGCTGAGCATGCCGCCGGTGCCTGCGGTGGGGTCGTACAGGCTGCGCACCACGCCGGGCTTGGTCAGCGCCTGGTCATCTTCGATGAACAGCAGGTTGACCATCAGGCGGATGACCTCACGCGGGGTGAAGTGCTCGCCCGCAGTCTCGTTGGACAGCTCGGCAAACTTGCGGATCAGCTCTTCAAACGCCGCGCCCATTTCGGCATTGCTGACGGCATCGGGGTGCAGGTCGATGTTGGCGAACTTCTCTGTGACCATGTAGAGCAGGCCGGACTTGGCGAGCTTGTCAATCTGGGTATGGAACTCGAAGCTCTCAAAAATGTCGCGCACTGCGGGTGAGAAGGCTTGCAGGTAGGCGCGCAGGTTCTCCCCAATGTGGTCCTGGTCGCCCATGAGCTTTTTGAGGTCTAGGGGCGAGGTGTTGTAGAACAACTGAGCGGCTTTGCGCAGCAGGAAGGGTTCGGGGTTCAGGCCTGCGGCTTCGCGGGTGGTTTTCTCGGCCAGTACGGCGGCTTTGGTGGATTCGAGCACGCAGTCCAGGCGGCGCAGCACGGTGAAGGGGAGGATGACTTTGCCGTATTCGGATTGCTTGTAGTCGCCACGCAGCAGGTCGGCGACCGACCAGATGAAACTTGAGAGGTTGGAGGTTGCCATGCGGGGAGTGTAGGGCGTGGACCGGGGTGACAGGTCCACGGACCACAACCCTCAGGGCTTACAAAAAGACAAGCTGTCATCAAAATGCCCTGTCAATAAATTACATGCTTTTAATGACTCTAGCCCTTATGGAATATGCGCAAGCAGCTATCTAATAAATAGCGTTTGACGAATCCGCTGACGCGCAGACTGGATCGCCAGCAGGCGTAGCACCTGCGCCCCGGTCAGACAGCACCTATTTTCCCTGTAGGACATGCGGTTTATCAAAAAAAGCGACGATAGGGCTGCTATAAAGACAAACATCGACAACCCAACTGGAACCAACATGAAAACTATCAATACAAAGACGCGTGCCTTTATTCTGAGCGTGGGCGCCGTTGCCGTGCTCGCCAGTGGCTGCGCCAACATGAGCGATGCCCAGCGCAGCTCCGCCATCGGGGCGGGTGTTGGCGCCTTGGCCGGTGCCGCCATTGGCGACAACCGCCAGTCAACTGCGATCGGTGCTGGCGTGGGTGCATTGGGTGGTTACATCTGGTCGACGCAGATGGCCAAGAAGAAGGCGGATATGGAACGCGCCACGGTCGGCACGGGCGTTGACGTCATGCAGACCTCTGACAACCAGCTCAAGCTCAATATTCCGAGCGACATTTCCTTCGACGTCAACCGCTTTGACATCAAGCCCAATATGCGCCCGATCCTGGATCAGTTTGCCCAGGGCTTGGGCAACCAGCCCAACACCGAAATCCGCATCATCGGTCACACCGACAGCACCGGTTCGGACGGCATCAACAACCCGCTGTCAGTTAACCGCGCTGCCAGCGCGCGCGACTACTTGGTCGCCCGTGGGGTGGACGGCCGGCGCATCCAGATCGATGGCCGCGGCTCCTATGAGCCTATTGCCGACAACAACAGCGAGCGCGGCCGCGCCCAGAACCGTCGCATCGAGATTTACCTGGCCGAGCGCTCCGCCAGTCGTTATTGATTTTTCGGCCCGGTTTTCCGGCCGGGGCTGCACCGACCGTGTGCAGTTCGTTTCCGGCATGTAACCGTTTCCGTGTAAAAATAAAAAATTAATTACAAGGAGACCGTTTCATGCCGCGTCGTGCCACCAAAATTGTTGCCACTCTTGGTCCTGCCTCCAGCGACCCCGCGATGCTGGAGCAAATGATTCGCGCCGGTGTCAACGTGGTGCGCCTGAACTTCAGCCATGGCACGGCGCAGGACCACATTGACCGGGCACGCCTGGTGCGTGAAGCGGCCAAGCGTGCCGGACGCGAGATCGGCATCATGGCCGACTTGCAGGGGCCGAAAATTCGCGTGGGCAAGTTTGCCGACGGCAAGGTGTTTCTAATGCCGGGCCAGCAGTTCGTGCTCGATGCAGCGCGCACCGAGTTAGGCGACATTGACGCTGTTGGACTGGACTACAAGTCTTTGCCCAATGAGGTCAAGGCAGGCGATGTGCTGTTGCTCAACGATGGTCTGATCGTCATCACGGTCGATGCCGTCAAAGGCGCGGCGATTCACACCACCGTCAAGCTCGGTGGCGAGTTGAGCAACAACAAAGGCATCAACAAGCAAGGTGGTGGCTTGAGCGCGCCCGCACTCACTGCCAAGGACATGGACGACATCCGCACGGCGATGAGTTTTCATGCCGATTACGTGGCGGTCAGCTTCCCTAAGAACGCGACCGACATGGAGATGGCGCGCCAGTTGTGCAACGTGGCCTCCGAAGATGGTCACCGCCCCGGCTTGATTGCCAAGATCGAGCGTGCAGAAGCCATCCCAAAATTGGAAGAAATATTGCTCGCCAGCGACGGCATCATGGTGGCGCGCGGCGACCTCGCGGTAGAAGTTGGCAATGCGGTGGTGCCAGCGCTGCAAAAACGCATGATCAAGCTCGCCCGCGAGCACGACAAGGTGGTGATTACCGCCACCCAGATGATGGAGTCAATGATCACCAACCCGGTTCCAACTCGTGCCGAAGTGAGCGACGTGGCCAATGCAGTGCTGGACGGCACCGACGCTGTCATGTTGTCAGCCGAGACGGCAGCGGGCAAATACCCCTTGGAGACCGTCATCGAGATGGCCAAGATTTGCCATGCGGCCGAAGGCGGCGAAGACTTCAGGCTCGAAGCAGACTTCACCGGCAAGACCTTCAAGCGCATCGACCAGTCGATTGCCATGGGCGCCTTGTTTACCGCGCATCACCTGGGCGCCAAGGCGATTGTGGCCATGACCGACAGCGGCTCCACCGCGCTGTGGATGAGTCGCCACCTGATTCAGGTGCCGATCTACGCGCTCACTTCGAAAGTGGTGACGCAGCGCAGGATGACGCTGTACCGCAATGTGCGGCCCTTGTTCATTGACACCAGTGCTGACCGGGACACCGCGCTGAGCGAGGCTGAAAATTATCTCAAGATACGTGGCATTGTCCAGACCGGCGATATTTATGCCATCACTTGCGGGGAGCCGATGGGCTCGCCTGGGGGAACCAATATGCTCAAGATCTGCCGGGTCAGCTAGTGGGCCTGCCCGGCCGCGTGTGCCGTATCAATGCGCGATGTTCTGGCGCACGAGCCGGGAAGTCACTGGGTTGAAGTAGGCCTCCACAATGCGGCCTTCGCGGTCAAAACCATAGATTTCGTAGCAACCGCCTTTGGCCAGCTTGAAGGTCTTGATGCGGTAGCCGCGGTGCTGCGCCAACAGCTTCATCTCGTCCTGGCTGAGCCACTCGCTGCGCGGCGCGGTGGTGCAAATGTCAGTCGCCTTTTCGCGGCTGAAGCCCATGGGCGCTGGGGATGCAAGGGCTTTGACGGGTGCTTTCACGGGCGCGTGGTCCTGCGCCAAAGCCAGGCCAGGCAGCAGGATGAGCAAGGCAAAGAGCGCTGTGATTGAGAGTTTCATGGTGATCAGGTCGTGTGTCGAAAGTATGATTGTCATCTGCGCTGATTAACACCAGCTTAAGGGAATCTGGCCAAGAAGCTGGCCTGCATTTCAAGGGCGCCGCTAAAATCAATGCCAGTTACTAATCAGTTACCAACTCTTGAAGGACACACCATGGCACTTGTTTCAATGCGCGAACTGCTCGACCACGCGGCGGTTAACGGCTACGGCATCCCGGCTTTCAACGTCAACAACCTGGAGCAGGTGCAGGCCGTCATGTCGGCCGCCGATGAGGTCGGCGCGCCGGTGATCCTGCAAGCCAGCGCTGGCGCTCGCAAATACGCCGGCGAGGCCTTCATCAAGCACCTGATCCTGGCGGCGATTGAAGCCTACCCGCATATTCCGCTGGTGATGCACCAGGACCACGGCCAAAGCCCGGAAATCTGCCAGGGCGCGATCAACCTGGGCTTCAGCTCGGTCATGATGGACGGTTCCTTGATGGCGGACGGCAAGACCATTGCCAGCTTTGACTACAACGTGGAAGTCACGCGCAAGGTGGTGGACATGGCGCACGCCGTGGGCGTCACCGTCGAGGGTGAGCTAGGCTGTCTGGGTTCGCTGGAAACCATGAAAGGCGACAAGGAAGACGGCCACGGCACCGAGGCCACCATGACGCGCGAGCAGATGCTCACCGACCCCGAGCAGGCGGCCGAATTCGTCAAGCGCACGCAGCTCGACGCGCTTGCCATTGCCATTGGCACCAGCCACGGCGCCTACAAGTTCACGCGCAAGCCCACCGGCGATATTCTGGCAATTGACCGTGTCATGGCGATCAACAAGCGCATTCCCAACACCCATCTGGTTATGCACGGCTCCAGCAGCGTGCCGCAAGAATCGCTGGCCCTCATCAACCAGTTTGGCGGAAAGATGCGTGAGACCTACGGTGTGCCGGTTGAAGAGATTCAAAAAGCCATCAAGTACGGCGTGCGCAAGATCAACATCGACACCGACATCCGCCTGGCCATGACTGCCGCCGTGCGCAAGTTCATGTTTGAAAATCCCGAAAAATTTGATGCCCGTGATTGGCTCAAGCCCGCACGCGAGGCCGCCAAGGCCCTGTGCAAACAGCGTTACCTGGAGTTCGGTTGCGAAGGCCAGGGCGCCAAGATCAAGGGTCATTCACTGAGCGTGGTGGCCGGGCAATATGCACGCGGTGAACTGGCGCAAGTCGTGAAGTAAGCACGTCCAGTTGTCTGGGTGAAAAAGGCCACCTTCGGGTGGCTTTTTTGTATGAACTGAGCTCTGGCCCACGTCATTGCTGTGTATGTAGCTATAAAAAACAGAGTTACTACGGTGGCGACAAGGCAAGCTGGCCACGACCTTGAAGCCAAAGCGCACCTGGGTTCTTGCGGCCGCACCGACTTGAACCATGCCACTCGACATTTGCAAGGACAGCCGCGCTGAGGGCCGGTGAGCGGGTTCGCTAAAATTGAGGCTCCTGGAATCACCACGACTTGCCCCGACCACCATGACTACGCCACAACCCGCCCTTCACACCTCCATGCTGACCTCTTTGCCTTTGCTGGCGCGTGGCAAGGTGCGCGACAACTATGCCGTCGGCGATGACCGCATCCTGATGGTGGCCTCTGACCGCCTGAGCGCCTTTGACGTGATCATGGGCGAACCCATTCCCGGCAAGGGTGCGCTGCTCACACAAATGGCGCTGTTCTGGTTTGACCAGCTTGGCCCCAAGGGGCTGAACTTGTGCCCGATTCACCTGACGGGCGACGCGCCCGAGAGCGTGGTGACGCCGGCCGAAGTGCCGCAGGTGGTGGGCCGCTCGATGCTGGTCAAACGCTTGAAGCCTTTGCCCATCGAGGCGGTGGTGCGTGGCTATCTGGCCGGCAGCGGCTGGAAGGAGTACCAGCACAACGGCGCCGTCTGCGGCGTCAAGCTGCCAGCGGGCCTGAAGAATGCATCCAAACTGCCCGAGCCGATCTACACCCCGGCGGCCAAGGCGCCAGCGGGCGACCATGACGAGAACATCACCTTCGAGCAGACGGTCCAATTGATTGGCCTGGACCTGGCCACCCGGGTGCGCGACATCAGCCTGGCCATCTACCAGGCGGCGTCGGAAATCGCGCTCGCCAAGGGCATCATCATTGCTGACACCAAGTTCGAGTTTGGCCTGGATGCGCAGGGCACCCTCACGCTGATGGACGAGGTGCTGACACCCGATTCGTCGCGCTTTTGGCCGGCAGAAAGCTACCAGGAAGGCATCAACCCGCCCAGCTTTGACAAGCAATTTGTGCGTGACTGGCTGGAGCAGGTGCAAGTCAACGGACAGCCCTGGAATAAAACCCCGCCGGCGCCGCGCGTGCCCGATGAGGTGATCGCAAAAACGGCGGCCAAGTATCAGGAAGCGTTGACGCGTCTGATGGCTTGATCCGCACGCCGCAGGGCGCTATCATACAATTGGTCTTACCAATTTAAAACCCTCATGCTGCCACGCCGCCCTGCCATCACCCGCCTTGCCGACACCGTCGCGGGTGAACTTGAAAAGCGGATATTGGAGGGGTCGCTCAAACCCGGTGATCTCTTGCCCTCCGAGCGCGATCTCGCGCTGGAGTTGGGTGTATCGCGCCCTTCGCTGCGCGAGGCCATCCAGAAGCTGGTGGCCAAAGGGCTGCTGAGCACGCACCATGGCAGTGGCACTTTTGTGACCGATCGCCTGGAAGCACACTTTGTTGACCCCTGGCAGGACATGCTCAATGGCCACCCCTTGTTGCAGCAGGATTTGCTCGAATTTCGTCAAATGCTGGAAAGTCAGGCCGCCTACCTGGCTGCCGAGCGGGCGCTTGATGTCGATATTCAGCGCCTGGACCTTGCCTATGCCGCACTGGAAAAAACCTATGCCAACGATAACCTGCAAGCCTGTATTGACCAGGACGTTGCCTTTCACCAAGTGATTGCAGAGGCCGCGCACAATGTGCTGATCGGGCATCTGAGCGCCAGTCTGATGCGGGTCATTCACGGTCACGTGTCCGGCAACCTGGTGCATCTTCATGCGCAGCCACAGCGCTGGAATCAGTTGCAATCACAACACCACGCGATCTGGCAGGCGATCCGTGAACGCCGGCCTGAAGATGCCGCGCATGCCGCGCGCAGCCACATTGAATTCGTGCGCCAGAGCATGCAAGATGGCGCCCGGCAAGAGGAGCGCCGCCTCAGTGCCATGCGCCGTTTGGGAACACTGGCGCCCGCGAGCGCCTAAGACAGCAGACGGGCCTCGGGGTCCGCGTAAATGCAGTTGATTGTTGACTAGGGTAAACACCTATTGTTCGATTTCGCTTGTTTTTTTACAGTTGTTTTAACTGGTAAGACCAATTTACCAGTTAAATAAGAACTACTGAGGAGACAGTCAGCATGGAGCCCAATGCTCAATTCACGCGCCAGTACCCGCCCAAACCCAGTGACGTTTATCTCTTTGCCACTTGCCTGATCGACCAGTTCACGCCCGAGGCCGGTCTTGACACGGTTCGCTTGCTGGAGCGCGAAGGCATCCGGGTGCATTTTCTGGAGCAGCAGACCTGCTGCGGCCAGCCGGCGCACAGCAGCGGCTTCCCCGACGAGGCGCGCGCGGTGGCCTTGCAGCAGCTGAATCTGTTTGTGGAGCCCTGGCCGGTGGTGATTCCGTCAGGCTCGTGCGGCGGCATGATCCGCAAGCACTATCCGCAGCTGTTTGCCAATGATCCCGTCTTGCATGCCAAGGCGGTGGATCTGTCCGAGCGCGCCTATGAGCTCAGTGAATTTTTGGTGCACGTGGTCAATTTCAGCCAGCCCGATCGGGGCGCGCCCTGCACCGTGGCGCTGCACACCTCTTGCCATGCGCGACGCGAAATGGGATCGCACGAAACCAGTGTCGCGCTGCTCGACAGCCTGATGCAAGTGAATGTGGTGGAGCAGGCGCGCATTGAAGAATGCTGCGGCTTTGGTGGCACCTTTGCCATGCGCTACCCCGATATCTCGGAGGCGATTGCGACCGACAAGGTCGCCGCGATCAAGGATACCGGGGCCGAGCGGGTCGTCAGTGCCGATTGCGGCTGCCTGCTCAATATCACCGGGCGCGCTGCCAAACAGGATGAATTGGCGGGGCGCACGACGCCGACCTTGCCGGGGGAGCATCTGGCCAGCTTTTTATGGCGGCGCACGACGCAGGGCGCAGCATGAGCGCCCGCGACAGCATCCTGGCCCGCCTGCGTGCCACCCCAATTGCACAAACGCCCCCACTGCCCGACGTCAAAGCCTGGTTTGATGCGCACCGGCGCAACGAAAATTTGGCGCAGCGCGTTGCCCGCCTGCGCGCCGCGCTGGAGGCGGTGAAATCCGAAGTGCATGACGTCAGCGCCACCGATTGGCCTGAGGTGCTGCTGCGCATCGCCGCAGCCAAGGGTCTGCGCAACCTGCTGATTGGCACCGACACGACGCATGGGGCGGCGCTGCAAGCGTGCCAGCCCGAGAATCTGCAGCTGATCCGCTACACCGATTCGATCGATTCCTGGCGCGATGCGCTGTTCGATGACATCGATGCCTCGCTGACCCTGGCCAAAAGCGCCATTGCCGAAATTGGCAGTTTGATTTTGTGGCCGGACGCATCGGAGCCACGCCTGATGTCCCTGGTGCCCTCGGTGCACTTTGTGTTGCTGGATGTGGGCACCATTCATTCCGATCTTCATTCAGCCATCACGACCGAAGGCTGGAAAGACGGTTTGCCCACCAATGCACTGCTGATTTGCGGCCCATCCAAGACCGCCGATATTCAGCAGACCTTGGCCTACGGCGCGCATGGGCCGCGGGAACTCGTGGTGCTGTTGCGCCATGCAGAAAATGCCGACCAAGGAGCAGCCGCATGAGCCAGGTCATCAAGATTCACCCGATGGAAGACTTCAAAGAGCGCAGCCGGGGTGTGCTCAATGACCCGGGTCAGCGAAAAAACTTTCGCGGTGCCATGGACTTCCTGCAAGCCAAACGCCGTGCCCAGTTTCCTGACGAGGACGAACTTCAGGGCCTGCGTGATCTGGGATCGGCGATCCGGCGTTACAGCCTGGCGCATCTACCGCGCCTGCTGGAAGAACTGGAGAAAAATCTGAGCGCCAACGGCATTCAGGTGCATTGGGCGCAGACGCCACTTGAAGCCAACACCATCGCGCTGGATATTGCCAAGCGCGTGAATGCCAAACGCATCATCAAGGGCAAATCGATGGTGAGCGAGGAGGTGGGTTTCAACCACGCCATGGAAGCGGCCGGCATTGAAGCCTTCGAGTCGGACATGGGCGAATACATCGTGCAGCTCGCCGGTGAAACCCCGTCGCACATCATCATGCCGGCCATCCACAAGACCAAGCAGGAAATCGCCGAGCTCTTTGCCAAAGAAATCCCCGGCGTGGCCTACACCGAGGATGTGGACGCGCTGATCCGCATTGGCCGCAAAGTGCTGCGGCGCAAGTTTGCTGATGCCGATATTGGCCTTTCAGGCGTGAACTTCTGCGTCGCAGAGACCGGCACCTTGTGCCTGGTCGAAAACGAAGGCAATGGCCGCATGTGCACCACCGTGCCGCGCGTGCACATTGCGATTACCGGCATCGAGAAGGTGGTGGAAAAGTTGGAGCACGTGCCCCCGCTGTACAGCCTGCTGTCGCGCTCAGCCACGGGGCAAGCGGTCACCACCTACTTCAACCTGATCAGTGGCCCGCGCAAACCGGGTGAAAAGGATGGGCCCGAAGAGGTGCACCTGATCCTGCTTGACAACGGTCGCACCCAGGCCTATGCCGATGAGGAACTGCGCGAGACCCTCAAGTGCATCCGCTGTGGCGCCTGCATGAACCATTGCCCGGTCTATGCCCGCATTGGCGGTCACGCCTATGGCACCACCTATCCCGGGCCGATCGGCGCCATCATTTCGCCGCACATGCTCGGGCTCGATGCCACCTACCCGTTGGCTTTTGCCTCCACCCTGTGCGGCGCCTGCGTCGAGGTCTGCCCGGTCAAGATACCGATCACCGACATTCTGGTGCGACTGCGCAATGAAGCGATGGCGCGCCCCGACACGCAGGACGCCACCCTGCGCGGCAGCGGCGCCGCGCGCACCACCTCCGGCACGGCGGTGTGGAGTGTCTGGGCGCAGGTCTACAGCAAGCTGGGCCTGTACAAATTGGCCTCGTGGTTCATGAGCCGCGGCCGTGCCTTGTCGCCGACCGAACAGGGCGCCTGGACGCGCAGCCGCACGCCGTTGATTCCGGCGCCCAAGCGCTTGCGTGATTTGTTGAAAGCCCGCAAGCCATGAGCGAAATCACTCAAGCCTTGGCGCGCATCCTGCCGCCCAAGCAAGTTATCACCGACAGCCTGCGCCGCCTCGCTTACGGCACCGATGCCAGCTTTTACCGGCTGACACCAGAAGTCGTGGTCGTGGTCGAATCTGAGGAACAAGTGCAGGCGCTCTTACAAGCCGCGCAGGCACAGGGCCGCCCGGTGACTTTTCGGGCGGCCGGCACCAGCCTGTCAGGACAAGCCGTCACTGACAGCGTGCTGGTGCTGATCGGCGAGGGCTTTGCCACCTGCGAAATCGGCCCTGATGCCGTCACGGTGCGGGTAGGCCCAGGCATCATTGGCGGCGAAGTCAACTACCGCCTGGCACCCTTTGGCCGCAAGATCGGCCCGGACCCGGCCTCCATCAATGCCTGCAAGATTGGCGGCATTGCGGCCAATAATGCTTCGGGCATGTGCTGCGGCACGGCGCAAAACAGCTACCGAACTTTGGCTGGCATGCGCGTCATCTTGGCCGATGGTGCGGTGCTCGATACCGAAAATCCGTTCAGTGTTGCGCGTTTCCAAAAAAGCCACGCCAGCTTGCTCGACGATCTGCATCGCCTGGGCACCCGCACGCGGGGCGATGAAACACTGGCTGCTCGCATCCGTCATAAGTACAAGATCAAGAACACCACCGGCTACAGCCTCAACGCACTGCTCGATTTTGAGGATCCGGTTCAAATACTCGCGCACCTGATGATCGGCTCCGAGGGCACGCTGGGCTTTATCTCGCGCATCACGTACCAAACCGTGGTGGAAGACCCATTCAAGGCCAGCGCGCTGGTGTTCTTTCCGAGCATCGAGAGCGCCTGCCAGGCGGTGATTCGGCTGAAGACGCAACCAGTGTCAGCGGTCGAGTTGCTGGACCGCCCGGCGCTGCGCTCGGTACAGGACAAGCCCGGCCTGCCGCCTGTCATGCGTTCGTTGAGCGACGACGCGGCTGCGCTCTTGATTGAGGTGCGCGCGCAAACCGCCGCCGCACTGCAACTGCGGATCAATGCGTCGCTGGGCGCCCTGACAGGGATCACCACCGTGGGGCCGGCGACGTTTTCCACCGATCCCGCGACCTGCGACATGTACTGGAAGGTGCGCAAAGGCACCTTCCCGTCGGTCGGGGCCGTGCGTCGCACCGGCACTACTGTCATCATTGAAGACGTCGCCTTCCCGTTGGCGTCGTTGGCCGCAGCCACGCTCGATCTGCAAGCCCTTCTGCGCAAGCACGGCTACCTTGAGGGCATCATCTTTGGCCACGCGCTCGAGGGCAATCTGCACTTTGTGTTCACGCAGGATTTCTCGCATCAGGCCGAGATTGACCGCTACGCGCGTTTCATGGAGGACGTCTGCACGCTGGTGGTCGACAAATATGACGGCTCGCTCAAGGCCGAGCACGGCACCGGGCGCAACATGGCACCTTTTGTTGAAAGGGAATGGGGCACGCAAGCGACCGACCTGATGCGCCGTATCAAGCAGCTGTTCGACCCACAAAATCTGCTGAACCCCGGCGTGATCCTGAACGACGACCCGCAAGCGCATCTGAAGAACCTCAAACCCATGCCAGCGGCTGAGGAACTGGTGGACCGCTGCATCGAATGCGGTTTTTGTGAACCGCTGTGCCCTTCGCACCAGCTCACGCTGTCACCGCGCCAGCGCATCGTCAGTTGGCGCGAACTGTCGCGCCGCACTGCCGCCAATGAGAGCGTGGCCGGCCTGGACGCCGACTTTGCCTACTATGGCCTGGACACCTGCGCCAGTTGTGGCCTGTGCTCCACCGCCTGCCCGGTTGGCATCGACACCGGCGCGCTGACGCGGCTGCTGCGCGGGCGCGGCATGGGCAACACGCAGCGCAAGGTGGCCCAATGGACCGTCGGCAACTTTGGCAAGGTGGCGACGGCCTCGCGCCTGGGCATCGGACTGGGCCATGTTGCATCAAGCGTGGTCGGCGATGGGCTGTTGGCACGTCTGTCGGGCGGCAAGTGGAAGCGCGGTATGCCCCAGGCGAGCAAAGTGCCAGAAGCCTACGATGGCACGGGCGACCCGGTTGTGTATTTTCCGGCCTGCGGCGGCCGTATCTTTGGCGCCAACGCCAAGGACGAAGCGACGCTGCCCGAAGTCATCATGGAACTGCTGGTGCGCGCCGGTTATGCGCCGCGCCTGCCGCAAGGTTTTGACAAGCTTTGCTGTGGCCAGATGCTGGAAAGCAAGGGCATGGCAAAAGAAGCCGATGCGATGGCCGATGCCGTGACGCAGGCCCTGTTAGAGGCTGCCGACAACGGTCAAGGTGGGTTCTACCCGGTCATCATGGACGCCAGCACCTGCTCGGTGCGAATGCAAAAAAAACTCGCCAGTCGCTTGGAACTGCTTGACTTTCATGAGTTTGCCCACGATGCGCTCTTGCCACGCCTTCGCCTGAGCAAAAAGGCCGAGCCGATTGCGCTGCACATCAATTGCAGTGTGCGGCGCACGGCCTCAGACGCCAAGTTGCGCGCCGTACTGGCGGCTTGCGCCGAGCAGATCGTCGAACCCGCTGGCGTGAGCTGCTGCGGTTTTGGTGGTGACCGCGGCTTTGTGGTGCCCGAGCTTAATGTGCATGCGCTGCGCCGGGTGCATGAGGCCTTGCCCAGCAATTGCTGCGAAGGCGTCTCGACCAACCGAACCTGCGAGATTGGCCTGACGGCCGAGACCGGTCGCCCGTACCACTCGATCGCCTACCTACTTGAAGAATGCAGCCGGGTGGACACGATAAACACCTGCTAAGGCACTTTCCCGTCCCGTCGTTTTCCTGATTTTTCACTCGTGCAAACGAATGGCGGGAAGAGCCTCGGCCATTTTTAACGCACTCATTTCAATTCAACCAACGAGGAGACTCTCACCATGAAACCCGGTCGCGCATTGATGACTCATCGACTATTTTTAAACCCCAGGAGTGCAGCATGAATCAGACACTACTTTCCTTGTTGGCCTTTGCGCCATTGGTGCTGGCGGCGGTGCTGCTGGTTGGTTTCAACTGGCCGGCCAAGCGAGCGATGCCCGCCGTGCTGGTGCTCAGTGTGATCATCGCACTGACGGCCTGGGGCATGTCGGTCAACCGGGTGTTGGCGTCCGTGCTGCAGGGCTTGATTCTGACCGGGGCCGTTTTGTGGATTATCTTTGGCGCCATTTTGCTGCTCAACACCCTGAAGCATTCGGGGGCTATCAAGGCGATCCGTGGCGGTTTTGCCAACATCAGCCCGGATCGACGGGTCCAGGTTCTCATCGTGGCGTGGCTCTTTGGCTGCTTCATTGAAGGCGCCTCTGGCTTTGGCACGCCAGCGGCAGTGGCGGCGCCCTTGCTGGTGGCGCTGGGCTTTCCTGCCATGGGAGCCGTCATGCTCGGCATGATGGTGCAATCAACACCGGTTTCCTTTGGCGCGGTGGGCACCCCGATTGTGGTGGGTGTGACGGGCGGTCTGAACAAGACGGGAATTTCCGAGCAATTGATCGCCAAAGGCTCGGACTGGGAGACCTTTTATCGCCTGATCACCTCCGAGGTCGCCATCACCCATGCCATTATTGGTGTCCTGATACCGCTGCTCATGTGCACCATGTTGACACGCTTTTTTGGCCGCAACAGGTCCTGGGGCGAAGGATTGGCGGTTGCACCGTTTGCCCTCTTTGCCGGCCTGGCCTTTGTTCTGCCCTATGCCGCTGCCGGTGTCTTTCTGGGCCCCGAGTTCCCCTCCATCATTGGTGCACTGGTGGGCCTGAGCATTGTGGTGCCGGCTGCAAAAATGGGCTTTTTGCAGCCCAAGAACACCTGGGACTTTGCCGATGCCAAGGATTGGCCCGTTGCCTGGATGGGCAGCATTGAAATCAAACTCGACCAGTTGACGGCCAAAGCGCCAATGTCGGTCGGCCTGGCCTGGTTTCCCTACCTTCTGCTGGCAATTTTGCTGGTGCTCTCGCGCGTCAACCCCACGGTCAAGTCCTTCTTCCAGAAAAATCTGGTGTTGGGCTGGAAGAACATTTTGGGTGAAACGGGCTTGTCCGGCAGCATCGAATTCTTGTACCTGCCCGGGGGCATCATGATCATGGTGGTGTTGGCTACCTTTTTGCTGCAGCGCATGAAGTTCTCGGAACTCAAGGCAGCCGTCAGTGAGTCGTCCCGCACCTTGCTGGGCGCTGGTTTTGTGCTGGTGTTCACCATACCGATGGTGCGTATCCTGATCAATTCGGGCGTCAATATGGCCGATCTGCCCTCCATGCCACGCGCCATGGCCGAATTGGTGGCCAGCAGTGTTGGCAGTATCTATCCATTTTTTGCACCGTCGGTGGGAGCCCTGGGTGCCTTCATTGCGGGTTCCAACACGGTGTCAAATCTGATGATGGCGCAGTTCCAGTTTGACACCGCGCAATTGATTGGTGTCTCTGGCGCCTTGCTGGTGGCGGTTCAGGCGGTGGGTGCAGCGGCGGGCAACATGATCGCCATTCACAACGTGGTAGCGGCTTCAGCCACGGTCGGGTTGCTCGGGCGCGAGGGTGAAATTCTGCGCATGACCATTTTGCCGACCCTCTACTACCTGGTCATGGCTGGCCTGCTGACGATGCTGGCAATTCACGGACTGGGTGTAACCGACATGCTGATGTAAAGCGAGCTGGTGGCGTCTGAGGGTAAGCCTGGGATCAGATTCAGCCTGGTTTGATTTAAAGTCTAACCATTGCAGACGCAGACCATGACTATTCAATTCGACACCAAATTTGGCCAAGCGCTGTGTGACCTGCTGGCCACTGAGCTGGGCCTGGTTTGCAGCTTCATGGGCGAGCAAGGGCGCATCGTTGCGTCCAGTGAGCGAAATCGCATTGGCAGCAGCCACGCCATCGCCGCACAGATCATGTGCGGCGAGATCGACGAATACGCCGTTTCGCGGCAAGAGGCCGCCCAGTGCGAAACCATGCGCGAGGGCCTCAATATGGGGATCGACTTTGAGGGCGCGCGCTTGATCAGTTTTGCCATCGCCGGGCCGCTGGAGGTGGTGCGGCCAGTGGCCCGATTGGTGCGCTTTAGTGTCATGTCCTTGCTGCGCGTTCGCCAGCAGGAACTCGCCGTAAATGTGGTGCCGTGCAGCGACCTGACAGGCGCGAGCGCCACCAGTGTCCATGACGCCTGGGCATTGCCTGGCGCCAATCTGGCGGCGCTGCTCAGCCAGGCCAGTCAGCGGCAGGTGGTGTGGGACCTGCAGAACCAGTACGAACAAAAAATGCTGGAAAGCCGCACGCAAGCCTTGCAAAGCGCGCATGACGAACTCGAAGCGCGCGTTGCCGAGCGCACAGCGGCGCTGTTGCAGCAACTGCATTTCATGCAGCAACTGATCGAGGCGATTCCCGGTCCGGTTTATTACAAGGACACCGAGTCCCGGTATCTGGGGTGCAACCGGGCCTACGAGACCTTCATGGGCAAATCGGCCAGTGACATCATTGGCAAGACGCCGCGTGACATTGCCCCGGCGGAACTGGTCCAAAAATACCTCGCTGCAGACCGCGAACTCTTCGGCCAGCCCGGCACTCAGATTTACGAGAGCGAGGTGCGCAACGCGCAGGGTGAGTTGCGTAACGTGATGTTTCATAAGGCCACTTTCACGCGGCCAGACGGTGCCGTGGGTGGTCTGGTGGGCGTGATGCTCGACATCACCGAGCGCAAGCGCATGGAAGAAAACCTGCGCCAGGCAGCCACGGTCTTTGACAGCAGTGCACAGGGCCTGACCATTGCCGCCGCCGATGGTGCCATCATGGCGGTCAACCGTGCCTTCACCGAGATCACCGGCTATGAAGAGCACGAGGTCGTTGGCAACAACCCACGTATGCTGCAGTCCGGTCGCCACGACAAGGCCTTCTACAGGGCCATGTGGGACTGCATCGCCAAACACGGGCGCTGGCAAGGCGAGGTCTGGAACCGGCGCAAAAATGGCGACGTTTTCCCCGAATGGATATCCATCACGGCGGTCTATGACCAGCAGGACCGGGTCAGCAACTACGTCGCCACTTTTTCTGACATCACCCAGCAAAAGCAGACCGAAGAAAAGATCCAGCTACTGGCCTTCACCGACCCCCTGACGAGTCTGCCCAACCGGCGTCTGCTGCTTGATCGGCTACAGCATGCCCTGGTCACCAGCTTGCGCAGCCAACGTCATGGCGCACTGTTTTTCATTGATCTTGATGACTTCAAGGCGCTCAACGACACGCGCGGTCACCATGTGGGCGACCTGCTGCTCAAACAGGTGGCGCAGCGCCTGACGGACTGCGTGCGTGAGGGTGACACAGTGGCGCGCTTGGGCGGCGACGAGTTTGTGGTGATGCTCGAAGACCTGGACAGCAACTTGGCGCAGGCCATCAGCCAGGCCGAATCAGTTGGGGCCAAAATACTCGCCGCGCTCAATCATCCCTATCAGTTGGCCGCTGGCCACTACCGCAACACGCCCAGTATCGGCGTCACGCTGTTCGGCGACCAGAAGAGCTCTTTGGAAGAGTTGCTTAAGCAGGCTGATCTGTCGATGTACCGCGCCAAGGCTTCGGGTCGCAATGCGCTGCGTTTCTTTGACCCCGAGATGCAGTCGGTCGTGGCCGCCCGGGTCGATCTGGAGGAAGATCTGCGCCAGGGCTTGCTGTGCCAGCAATTCGTTCTGTACTACCAGCCGCAGGTGGACCACGCCAGCCGAGTGACCGGCGTGGAGGCACTGGTGCGCTGGCAGCACCCGGCGCGCGGCTTGGTTCCACCAGCTGAATTCATCCCTTTGGCCGAAGAAACCAAACTGATTTTGCCGCTCGGACTGTGGGTGTTGCAGACGGCCTGCGCCCAATTGGGCGTCTGGGCCGGCCAGCCTGAGACCGCGCACCTGAGCATGGCGGTCAACATCAGTGCGTGTCAGTTTCACCAGGGCGACTTTGTCGAGCAGGTTCTGGCCGCGCTGGACAGCTACGCTTTTGATGCCAGTCGGCTCAAGTTGGAGCTGACGGAGAGTCTGCTGCTTGACGATGTGCAGGACGTCATCGCCAAGATGAGCGCGCTAAAAGGCCGCGGCGTGAGTTTCTCGCTCGATGATTTTGGCACTGGCTATTCGTCGCTGGCCTACCTGAAACGGCTACCGCTGGACCAGCTCAAAATTGACCAGTCCTTTGTGCGCGACGTGATGCTTGACGCCAACGACGCTGTGATCGCCCGCACCATCGTCACGCTGGCGCGCAGTCTGGGGCTGGGGGTGATTGCCGAAGGGGTGGAAACCGAAGAGCAACTGCTGTTTCTGGTCAGCAACAATTGCCATGCCTTTCAGGGCTACCTGTTCAGTCGCCCGCTGCCGCTGGCAGACTTAGAACAATACCTTAGCTCAGCACCACGCTGCTCAGGCGACGCCGGTACGTTGCCACCACCGGGTCCACGGGCGGAATCTGCCCGTCTGCCACTTTGATTGGGGCGGGTTCGATGATGTCCAGAATCGCGATGTAGGTTTTGCGCGCGAGTTCGTCGGCCCAGCTTTTGTCGCGCATCAATATCTCAAGCAGCTCGTCCATGGCGGCGGTCCAGTTCTGCTGCGCCATCAAGGCCTGGGCCTTGCCAAAGCGGGCGTCAAAGTCGCGCTTGTTCGCTGCAATTTTTGAATCAAATCCGCCCGTAGCCCCCGTCAAGTCTGCTCTATCAGCTGCGAAATCTATAGCATTCATCCAGCGCTGCAGCGAGTCAAAACGGCGTACCAAAGCGGTCTTGGCGATCACCGGGGCGAACGCCACTTTGGCATCGTCGCTGCGGCCCTCTTGCAGCAGCAGTTTGACGTAGTTGAAGCGGGCCTCCTCGTCATCCGGGTTCTTCAGCATGGCCTGCTGCAACGCTTCGCGAATGGCGTTCGGGTCGTTTTCAAGGGGCGCGTCCGACACCGTTTCGCTCATCACTTCGGCCTCCAGCACGTCAGCGGGGGGCAGGTGTTTGTCCAGAAAAGCCTTGATTTCGCCCTCTGGCAGTGCGCCCATGAAGCCATCAACCGGCTTGCCCTGGTCCATCAGAACGCAAGTCGGAATGCTGCGCACGCCAAAGGCCTGGCTCAGTTCCTGTTCCTGGTCGGAGTCGATCTTGACCAGCTTGAAGCGCCCGCCATAGGCCGCCTCAATCTTTTCCAGCAGCGGGCCAATGACTTTGCACGGGCCACACCAGGGCGCCCAAAAGTCAACCAGGACGGGAACCGTCATTGAGGCGGCGACCACCTCGGCGTCAAAGTTTGCAATCGTTACGTTCATCATGGGGGGCAATTCGGGGTTGGTAAGTAAAATTGAGTTTAATCAACTTGCGCAGCAGAGCGCAGCCAGCGTAGCGTAACGCACTGGCCGCCACTGTCATCCATACTATGAAAATTCAAATCGGCGTCGTCATGGGTTCCAGCTCCGACTGGGACACGATGCAGCACGCAGTGCATATTCTCCAACAGTTTGGCATCACGTATGAAGCGCGCGTGCTCTCGGCGCATCGCATGCCCGACGATATGTTCGCTTATGCAGAGGGTGCGCGCTCGCGCGGCCTGCACGCCATCATTGCCGGCGCCGGTGGCGCGGCGCACTTGCCGGGCATGCTGGCGGCCAAGACCACGGTGCCGGTGCTGGGCGTGCCGGTGGCGTCGCGCCATCTGTCGGGCGTGGATTCGCTGCACAGCATTGTGCAAATGCCCAAGGGCGTGCCGGTGGCCACCTTCGCCATCGGCGCAGCTGGCGCTGCCAATGCGGCCCTGTTTGCGGTGGCGATGCTCGCCAATCACGACAGCGCCTTGTTGGCGCAACTGGACGCCTTTCGCGCAGCGCAGACCGAAACCGCCCGCGGCATGACGCTGCCGCCTGTGCTATGAGCGCCAACGAGGTACGCGCAGCAACAAGCGTGGGGGCGGCCATGCTGCCCGGCACCACGGGTAGCAACGCCGGCGCCGGCAGCGGCCAGCAGACCACGCTGGGCGTCATGGGTGGCGGTCAATTGGGCCGCATGTTTGTGCAGGCGGCACAAGCCATGGGCTACTTCACCGTGGTGCTTGATCCGGATGTGATCAGCCCGGCCGGGCTGGTGAGTCATTACCACATCCAGGCCGATTACCTCGATGAGCAAGGCCTGGCGCAACTGATGCAGCGCTGCGCCGCGATCACCACCGAGTTTGAAAACGTGCCAGCGCCGGCGTTGATCACGCTCGGTGCGCACCGGCCGGTGGCACCGAGCGCCGAGGCGGTCGGTATCGCGCAAGACCGCATCAAGGAAAAAGCACATTTTGTTCGCTGTGGCGTGCCGGTGGCGCCCTATGCGGTGATTGAAACGCCGACACAACTGGCAGAAGTGGCCGACGATCTGCTGCCCGGCATCCTCAAAACCGCGCGTCTGGGTTATGACGGCAAGGGTCAGGCGCGCGTCAACAACCGCGCGGAACTGGACGCGGCCTGGGCCGAGATGAAGAACGTGGCCTGTGTGCTGGAGAAACTGCTGCCTTTGCAGATGGAGTGTTCGGTGATCGTGGCGCGCGGCTGGGACGGCGCTTGTGTCAACTTCGCACCGCAGCTCAACCTGCACCGTGACGGCATTCTGGCAGTCACCCAGGCTTATGAAGGAAATATGGCACCAGCCCTGGTGCAGCAAGCGGTTAAAGCTACTAAATCAATAGCTAATGAATTGCAGTACGTGGGCGTGTTGTGCGTCGAATTTTTTGTCTTGCAAGACGGCGCCGCGGCGGCGCAGACCTTGGGCACCTTGATCGTCAACGAGATGGCGCCGCGCCCGCACAACAGCGGCCACTACACGCTGGACGCCTGCGATCTGTCGCAGTTTGAGCTGCAGGTGCGCACACTGGCCGGCTTGCCGCTGGTGCAGCCGCGCCAGCACAGCCCGGCCATCATGCTCAATTTGCTCGGTGACTTGTGGGCGGGCGGGGTGTCGCCGCCGTGGCATCAGGTGCTGGCGCTTCCCGGGGCGCACCTGCACCTGTACGGCAAGCTCAAAGCCAGCAAGGGTCGCAAGATGGGGCACCTGACCATCACCGGTGCGACCGTGGCCGAGGTGCGCGCCACCGCGCTGGCCGCAGCCCGGTTGCTCGGCATCGACCCCTTCTGAATGCAGCACCAAGCATGCTTCTGGATGGTTCAACTGCGGATTCAATAGCTGTTGCCGCCCAATGCATCAGGGCTGGCGGGCTATTGGGCTTGCCCACTGAGACGGTGTACGGTTTGGCCGCAGATGCCGAAAACGACACTGCGGTGGCACACATCTTCCGGGCCAAGGGCCGCCCGGCCGACCACCCGCTGATCGTGCATGTGGCTGGCGTCGGCTGCGTGGACCATTTTGCGGCCCAGGTGCCGGATTTTGCAGCCCAGCTGATGCAGGCCTTCTGGCCCGGTCCGCTGACGCTGATCCTGCTGCGCCGCCCCGGGGTGGCCAGTGGTGCGGCTGGCGGTCACGACACGATCGGCCTGCGCTGCCCGTCGCACCCGGTGGCGCAGACGCTGCTCAAGGCCTTGCTCAACAACGCGGGGCGAGCGGCCATGGATGGCGTCACCTTAAAGTCCGAAGAAAAAGAATTGGAATCTGACCCCAATTCAGTTGCCCAAGGGGTCTGGGGCCTCGCCGCGCCCAGCGCCAACCAGTTTGGCCGAGTCAGCCCCACCACCGCGGCCCACGTGCAAACTGAGTTTGGCCCGGACCTGCTGATTCTGGACGGTGGCGCTTGTGCGGTTGGCATTGAGTCCACCATCATCGACTGCACTCGCGGCCAGCCGGTGCTGCTGCGCCCGGGCGCGATCACGCGGGCGCAGGTACAGGCGGCGTGTGGCTTGAAAGTGCTGTTTAAGGATGAACTGGCGGCGCCCGCGCCAAAGGCCTCCGGCACCCTCGAGTCGCATTACGCACCCAAGGCCACGGTTCGGCTGATGGATGAGCAAGCCTTGCAGGCGGCGCTTGTCGAGCGGGCTGCTACCGAGCATGTCAATGGCGTGGCTGGCTCAGCGCCCGGGCACGCTTCAGAGTTGCCGAATCTGGCCGTCTATGCCCGCAGCCTCACCCCCAGCAAGTTGCCCCGGTTGCTGCTTCAACGCATGCCCTTAGATGCCGCAAAGGCAGCCCATGAGTTGTTTGCCGTGCTGCGCGAGCTCGATGCCCAGGGCGTGCAACAGATCTGGATTGAGGCGCCCCCGGCAGACGCCGAGTGGGACGGCGTGCGCGATCGCCTGCAGCGGGCATCGGCAAGCTGACGATGGAATAAATGCCGACCGGCTTGAAAAAGTTCGCCTTGCCAAAGGTGCGCACCGCGTCGGTGGCGATGGAGGCCACTCTAACGACCGACTGCGCGAGCAACCGTCGCGCTTACAACGCACCCCCCCGGTTTCGACCCGAACGCCATGACGCGGCTTAACACGAACGCCACGTTGATGCCCAGCAGGGCTAGAAAGAGCCCCAGCAACACGAGCCAGCTCAAGGAACTGGCCGTCAATTCGCGCATGATCAGAACTTCTCCGGTTGCAGAATTTCAACCTCTTGCAAAAAAGCGACCATGGCATAGTCGGTGTAATAGCGGGTCTGGATGTGGCCGAGCAAGGTCTGTGCCTGCGCGCGCGGGCAGATCACCTCGATACGGATATTGGCCGCTTCACCCCACGCCGCATCGCGCACGCCACGGCTACCGCGGCCGCGGGCATCCGAAACGGTGTAACCACGCACGCCCAGCTGTTCCAGATCGCGCAGCAAAGTTCTCTCAATGGCAGCCTCGGTGATGACGGTGAGCAGGGTTCGTTTCTCGGTCAACAAGGTCATGGTGGCGCTCCGACGAGTTGCAAGGCCAGCCAATAGTAAAACGGAATGCCAGCCAGGATGTTGAAAGGAAAGGTCACGCCCAGCACGGCGGCCAGCGAAAGCGTTGGGTTGGCCTCTGGCACCGCCAGTCGCATGGCGGCCGGTACCGCAATATAAGACGCACTCGCAGCCAAAATGGCGAGCAGCGTGACGCCGCCGACCGACAGTCCGAGCAGCACGCCGCAGCCCAGTCCCAGCAGCGCCGACAAAAGCGGCATGAGCAGTCCAAAGGCGATCATGAACACGCCGCGCTGGCGCAACTCACCCACCTGGCGGCTGACGATCAGCCCCATCTCCAGCAGGAACAGTGCCAGCGCGCCCTTGAAGAGGTCATAGAACAAGCTCTTGATGGGCGCCAGCCCCTCCGGGCCAGCCACCCAGCCAATCGCCATGCCACCCAGCAGCAGGGTCACGCCCTTGCCCAGGAAGGTCTCGTGCGCCAGCCCGCGCCAGTCGGTTTGCTTGCCTACACCGCGTGCCAATACGATGCCGACCATGATGGCGGGGACTTCCATAATGGTGAGGAAAATCGCCATTTGCGGCTCGAAACTGATGTTTCGGGTCAACAACCAGTTGACCCCCACGGCAAAGGTGGCCACGCTGACCGAGCCGTAGTGGGCCGCCATAGACGCTGCGTCTGCGCGGCCCAGGCGGCCCAGCGCACGCAGAATGGCAAAGGCTAGCAGCGTCTGCAGCACCCCCAGCAGGATCACCGCACCCAGTTGCGGCAGCAGCGGCCCGAGTGCCTGTTTCGCCAGGCCTTCCCCGCCTTTTAGACCGATGGCCAGTAACAAAAATACCGACAGAGAGTCATAAAGCGCCGCGGGCAGTTTGAGCTCCGAACGAAGCAGACCTGCCGCCAGGCCGAACAGAAAAAACAGGACGACGACATCGATCATGGTGTGCCGACACGATCCCTGATCAGTCGAACAGTTCGCTCAAGAAAGATTTGCGCGGCTTGCCCCGGTATTGGTCATCGTGGTAGGGGCGTTCTTGTCGCGCGGGCTCCCGTGGCCGCTCGGGCACATCGTTGCGCGGGCGCTCGGCGCGCTCGATCAGCTTGTCCAGCTCACCGCGGTCCAGCCACACGCCGCGGCATTCAGGGCAGTAGTCGATTTCGATGCCTTGTCTATCGGTCATCGCCAGATTTGCGTCTTTGCATACCGGACACTTCATAATCATTCTCCTTCAGGGGGTTGAACTTCATGCTTGTCGCATGGTGTTGTCATGCGCATCTTTGGCATCGCGCCGCCGTTGCCACCATTTTTCCAAACCGACCACCGGCAAAATGACGGCGCCGACAACAACACTTGCCAACACGTCGACAGGGGCGAGGGGCGCGGATGCAAAGATTGTGTGCATGAACGGGGCGTAGATGAACATCGCCTGCAGCGCGATGATCGCCGCGATCCCGACGAACACCGTTTTGTTGCTGAATATTCCGATACTGAGGATCGAGTTTTGCAGCGAGCGGCAATTGAGCAGGTAGAAGATCTGGAACATGATCACCGTGGTGACGGCCATCGTCTGCGCTTTGGCCAACGCTTCGGGCCCGCCGCCTGCCGCACCCCGAAAGGCGTACAGGAAAAGCCCGATTGCGCCAGCGGTCATAAGGCTCGCTACAACAAAGGTGCGCATGATCAAAAAGCCGCTGAGTACCGGCGCGTTCGGGTCGCGGGGAGGGCGGCTCATGAGGTTTGGCTCTTTCGCCTCGAACGCCAGGGGCAGCGCCAGCGCCACCGCCGCGACCAGATTGATCCACAGCAACTGCGCGGGCGCCATCGGCAGCAGCAGCTCGCGCACCGTCTGCGTCGCGCCGTCGATGAGATAAGTGACATCGGCGAACGGAAAAAACGCCACCGCCCACATCAGGATCAGCGCCAGCCCGAGGTTGGTCGGCAGCACGAAAGCCAGGGACTTGATGAGGTTGTCGTAGACGCGCCGCCCCTCCTCGACGGCTGCAGCGATGGACGCAAAATTGTCATCAGCCAGGATAATTCCCGCCGCCTCCTTGGAGACGCTGGTGCCAGTGATGCCCATCGCCACGCCGATGTTGGCCTGCTTGAGCGCCGGGGCATCGTTGACGCCGTCACCGGTCATCGCCACCACCGCGTTGCCACTCTGGAGCGCGCGCACCAGTTTGAGCTTGTGCTCCGGCGCGACGCGCGCAAAGACGTTGCACGCGAGCGCGGCAACGCGCAACTGCGCGTCCGACATTGCAGCAAGCTCGGCGCCGCCATAGGCCTTGGGCGCGCCAGGCTCTGTGGGGAGGATGCCGAGTTGCGCTGCGATCGCTTGCGCCGTCGCCTGGTGATCGCCGGTAATCATCTTGACCGTGATTCCGGCCTGATGACAGAGCTCGATTGCCGCAATTGCCTCCGGACGCGGCGGATCGATCATGCCCTGCAGTCCGAGAAAGGTAAAACCGGTTTGTGCATCGCTCATCTCAAGAACGGTCTGCGCACGCGCGGTCTTGGCGGCAAACGCCAGCACCCGCATGCCCCGGGCGGCAAGCGCTTCGACCTCGCGCAGCACTGCTGCTGCGTCGAACTCGCCGCCGTCTTGCGCGCCGGTGCAGCGCTTGAGCACCGCCTCCGGTGCGCCTTTGAGCAGGATGCGCCCCCCGTCCTGTGCGTGCAGGGTGGCCATGAACTGGTTCTCGGACTCGAACGGAATCGCATCCAGACGCGGGTGCTGTGCGCGTGCCTTTTCCACGTCGAGTCCGGTCTTTGCGGCGGAGACGATAAGCGCACCCTCGGTGGGGTCGCCATGGATCTTCCAGCGCCCCTCTTCGTTCGCCAGTGAGGCGTCGTTGCACAGCACCCCGGCCAGCAGCAGGTCAGCCACTGCCACTGGCACCGTTGCGGCAGGCGCACCATCGCGCAGCAGTTGCCCTTGGGGTTCGTAGCCGACACCCGACACCGCAAAGGCGCTAGACGCGGGTGTCCAGATTTCCTGCACGGTCATCTCGTTGCGGGTGAGGGTGCCGGTCTTGTCGGAGCAAATAACGGTGGTGGAGCCAAGCGTCTCGACGGCGGGGAGCTTGCGCACCACGGCACGGCGCACCGCCATGCGCTGCACGCCAATCGCCAAGGCGATGGTCACGATCGCCGGCAGTCCCTCGGGGATGGCCCCGACCGCCAGCGCAATGGCGAAGATGACCGACTCTCGCAAGGCCGTGACCCAGGGGACTCCGGTCTCGGCCATGGCCCGCCAGGTCCCCAGCGCCAGCATGACCAGGGCGATGACGACGATCGCGATGGTGATGTACCAGCCGATTTTGGCTAGCGCTGCGGTGAGCGGGGTTTGCAGATCGGTCGTCTCCTTGAGCATGGTGGAGATGCGGCCAAGCTCGGTACTCGCGCCGGTCGCGACGACCACCGCGGTCCCGGTTCCGTAGGTGACGAGCGTGCCGCCAAACACCATGCAGTTGCGGTCGCCAATGCCCGCCTCCAACGCTGCGGGGGCGAGCATTTTTTGCGTCGCTACCGACTCACCGGTCAGCGCTGCTTCCTCAACCTGGAGGCTGCGCAACTGGATCAGGCGCATATCCGCAGGCACCTTGTCGCCGCTGGCGAGCAGAACCACATCGCCGGGGACGAGATCCGCTGCGGCGAGGGTTAATTTGCGTCCGTCGCGCAAGGCCACAACATTCTCCGGCACCATGCGGCTAAGCGCCTCGATAGCCTTGCCGGCCTTGAACTCCTGCACAAACCCGATGATGGTGTTAAGAAGCACAACGGCCAGGATCACCAGTCCGTTTTTGATCCCGCCGGTGGGGTCCACAACCATCGCCACCACTGCCGATGCGATCAGCACCCAGATCAAGGGGTTGTGGATCTGCCGCCAAAGCAGGCTCAGCACAGTGTCCCCTTTCCCGCGGGGGATGACATTGGCGCCGTGGGTCTTGCGGCGCTCAACCGCATTAGCGTCATCGAGGCCTTCGGGACGCGTCTCGAGATGGCGCATCACATCTTCGGCACTCAGGGCGTGCCAGGGTTGCTGCTCTGGTGCAAGCGCGCCAACAGAGTCACCCTTCAGGGGTGACGCTGTGCTCGCGGCAAGTACGTCGCGCTGGCGTTCAGGATTCTTGGTTGAAGACTGCATGGGATCCTTGTGTTAGTGGCGTGGTGCGGAACCACTGCAGGTGGCAATCAAACTGGCGATGACGCTGGACCCGATCAAGACCGTAACGACAGCCAGCGAGGCCGCCACGGGCATGTGGTACCACGGCACGATGAGCATCTTGGTACCGACAATGGTAAGCACCATGGCCAGGCCGTATTTCAACAGATGGAACCGGTCCGCTACATCGGCCAGCAGGAAATACAGGGCACGCAAGCCCATGACAGTGACCTCGATCAGTATCAACACAAGAAATAGCGGTGTGAAGTGTCGCACGCCATCTTTGATCACAGTAAATTTTTCACCGTGGTCACCGTCTGCAATGCGAAGATGTCGGCGCGCGAACCGCAGCACCGGGTTCTTGGTGAGGTCGGGTTTCTTCTCCGCCAACGCCAGACTCACCCAAACCAGCGACCCTAAGGCGGCTTCCTTGACGCTCACCTTGTGCGCTTTTCTGCCGCCGAGCACGAACAAGTCCAGCGCCAGCATAAACAGCACGAAAGCGATAAAGACGGCCCACATCCAGGGCGCTCCAATGGAGATCGAGGCAGTCATATCAGAGCTTCTTTTAAAACACAGTCAAGGGGCGGCGCGCCACGCAAGGGGTGAGCAGGTGGCGTTTTGCGCCAGCTTGGCATCCGCTGTATCGGCGCCTTGCAGGCGTTCATGGGGATGCTCAGGCAAGCCAACCGTCAGAAGGAATCTGCGGGTTTGAATGACGATGCGCATGGGTGTTTTCTCTCGCTCCTTTGAACACAGCGGCCATCTTAGAAGATCGGTAAACATCTTACAAATCGAATATGATGAAACTTACCATCGAATAAAATGATGCTTTAAGTTGCACCCGACAGCGTCAACGTTGCGCTTGTGCTCACTTGGGATGCATTGATGAACAGGCCCGCATGTCTTCACTCAACTACAAACATTTGCGCTATTACTGGATGGTCGCCAAAACCGGCAGCATTGCGCGCGCTGCCGAGCAGTTACACCTCACGCCACACGCCATCAGCGGACAGCTGAGCGAGTTCGCGCAAACGCTGGGCGTAGAGTTGTTTCGTCGCTCCGGTCGCAAACTCGAACTGACCGACACCGGGCAACGCATTCTGAGTTATGCGGAAACCATCTTCACGACGGGCGACGAACTACTCGAAGTCCTGCGCGACCAAACGGCCGCCAGGTCGGCACCGTTCAGGGTTGGGATTGCCGATTCCGTGTCCAAGGCCATCGCGTACCGGATCCTGGAGCCCGCGCTCAAGCTTGCAGAGCCGGTTCGACTGGTTTGCCGCGAGGGACGGCTGGCGCCGTTGCTGGCTGAGCTTGCCGTGCATCGTCTCGAAATGATCCTCGCCGATCGGCCCATGCCAACCCATCTGAACGTGCGCGGCTACAACCACTTGCTGGGCGAGAGCGGACTCACAGTGTTTGGCAACTTGCGCTTGACCAAGGCGCTCTCAGGCAGCTTTCCGGCCTGCCTGGACAACGCCCCATTTTTGCTGCCTGGCGAAGACGTCTCCCTGCGCTCCAAGTTGCTCCAGTGGCTGCAAGCGCGCGACCTGCGGCCCCGTATCGTCGGTGAGTTTGACGACAGCGCCCTGATGAAGGCATTTGGAAAAGCGGGTGCCGGACTGTTTGTTGCCCCCACTGTGACGGCGGACCATGTTTGCGAGCAATACAAAGTTGTGGTCATCGGCCGCATCGATTCTGTGGTGGAGCAGCTTTACGCCATCACGAGTGAACGCCGCCTCAGTCACCCGGCGACCGTGGCGATCAGTCAGGCGGCGCGGCAGCATATTTTTGGCGCGACCCAACCGGCCTCGTGAGCATGAGGGCAGTACACGGTACCAAGAGGTCTAGCGCACGCCCTGAAGGGTGTGCGCGCATCGTCGATCCTCATTGAGCGGGAAGCCGCCACACAGAAAAAAGCCCCGCAGAGCGGGGCTTTTCAGATACACGGTTCAAAGACTAGAACTTGTAGCCAACAGCGATGCCGTAGGACTTGGGATCAAGTGCGATATCCTGCGTTTGCCCGGTTGACAAGGTGGTCTTGGTGCTCAGCTTGGACTTGCTGTAGAACACGTCCACAAACCATTTGTCACCAATAGCCAAGGTGGCGCCAATTTGTGGTGTCAGGATGAACTTGGAATCGACCTCGAGTTTGGTCGGGTTGGCGGGTGTGCCACCCGTCAACGCAGTCAGGGCTGCGCTACCCTCTGGATTGAAAAAGTACACATAGGTGGCGCCCAGGCCGACGTAGGGGCGGAATTTTGCGCTAGCTTCCAGAAAACGGTACTGCACCAACACCGTCATCGGCAAGACTTCCACGCTACCGATCTTGCCAACACCCGCAATGGCGCCGGCGCCATTGATCTTGTGCTTAAAGGGCAAAGCCAGGGGCAGGTCGACCGAGATGTTGTCGGTATACATGTAGCTGATGCCGCCGCCGAGTTGGGTGTCGGCTTCCACATCAGACTTGGTGCCTGCGAAGCTGGGGGCACTCAGGTCGCCGCTGGTAACCTGCGGCGCCACCGTCACGGCGCCTGCGCGCACCATCCAGGTGCCGGCACTCTGAGCCTGGGCGATGCCGCCCAAGCTCAGCAGGGTTGCTGCCAATAGCCATTTATTGCTGTTATTTTTCATGATGATTCTTTAGGTTGTGTGCGGATCAGAGCCAGCCCGCTTGGGCCAGTGAACGGGCGACCAGTTGACCCATCAGTTGATAACCGTAGGGGGTTGGGTGAAAGCCGTCCGAGAATGCGTAAGTCTTCCACCAATTGGCGCCACCCGTGGCACCTGCAGGCGGTGTTTGCATTGACAGTGCATCGCCTGTACACGTTTCAAAGTTGTAGGTAGGCAAGCCGTCTGTTCCCGCTCCGCTTATGGGACAGGCAGGTGTCTTGACGTTGGTCAAACCAAATTGCTCTGGATGAGCGATCTGGTCATTGAAGCTGGTGTAAAAGTCAACCACCACCACGGCGCTGTTGCCAGCCGCGCGGCTGCTGAGTTGGGTGTTAAAGGCTTGTACCCAGCTTTGGAACAGGGCTTCCGATTGGCCGCGGGCGGTTGCACCCGCGGTCGCGGCAGCGGCTGCAGACGCACCCGCAGCCAGGTTTCCAGCAATGGTGGCTTGCGCAATGCTGTCAAGCACCATCTGAAAACGAGGCGTGTTGGTAATTCCTGGCGTATTCAAGATGGCAACATGAGCAGCACCTTTGTTCAGCGCACTGGTTTGGATGGCATCGTAAAAGCTGTTCGCCAACGTCGTCATGTAGGACGCGCCTGCTGCCGGAAAACCGGCCGCCCCGGTTGGCATCGTGGTGCCCGGCAAGGAGCCCAGTAAAGCCATAAAGGCCGCGCCGCCATCGGTGGATGCCTTCAAATAAGCTCCGACCAGATCAGCTGCATCGTTGCCGCCACCGTCAATCAGCAGCAGGTCGCTGGCCTGGTGGTTGGCGGCAGCGCTTGCGTCGCCGAGCTGTTTGATGATCGAGAACGGGGCTGCCGTGCCGCCGGCGCTGGCGGGGTTGTTGATGCGTGCACCGCCGACCGCAAAACTGGTGCAGCCGGGCATTGGGTTAGCCACAAAGGTGGCGCCCGTGAATTGGTACACATTGCACAAGGGGGTGGAGATACCCAGCGACACTGCCGTGCGTTCTGTCCAGATCTGATGCGTGCTGCCTTGAACTGAAAAAATACGGCCATAGGTTGAACTCGCTCCCAGCGCGCTGAAAGTGCCGCTGTCGGACAGGCTGTCCCCCATCACCTTTACGGCTTTCAGGCTCACCCGGGGCGACTGATCCCCATCGCCGCCCCCGCCGCAAGCGACCACCAGCAAGGCAGCGCCTAAAGCGCTCGCCAGAATTTTGAAACTTCTCATCCCGTGACTCCAATATGAACAATGAAAGAAATAGAACAGCCGTGCTATTTGCAAGTCAAATCATAGGATGCCGACCTTGAACAGAATACTGGGGTAAACCCCGCTGCGATGTTCCCTGGCAACGCCTACAGGGCGCGTCAGGCTTTGCTGTGCACTGCCAAGGCGTACGCACAAAAATGGCAGATATTAATATTAAGGCAGAAATTTGACTATATTACAGTTAAAAATTAGACTGTTATTGATATAATTTTGCCTGTATGAATGAGAGCTGCACGGTCGAAATTTTTTCCCAGGGGCGTTGGCTTGAGATGGCCAGCGTGGGCTTGCTTGGCAAAAAGGAGTCAGGTTGGCGGGCCAGGAGCTATTCGGGGTATGCGGTCGAATGGGCCTTGAGCCACGAGGGGGCCAGAGACGCCTGGGCGCTGTGCAGTGCATTCCCCGTTTCACTGGAGCCGCTGGAACTGCCGCACTGGCCGGTGTTCCTCGTGGACATGCTGCCCCAGGGCTACGGTCGCCGGGAATTGCTGCGTCAGTTTGGTTTGCCCGAAATCAGAGAAGAATCGGCCGACTGGCAGCTCTTGCTGGCGGGTGCGGGCAACCCGATCGGGCATTTGCGCGTCAAGGAAGCGGCCCAATGGCTCAAGACGCAAACCGGGCCTCGAAAAGGGTTTAGCGACGCGCAGGTGGCGCAGCGCTCAGAAGGGTTTATTGAGCATCTGAGCAGTCATGGCCTGTTCGTCGCAGGCTCCTCGGGCGTTCAGGGCGAGTGGCCCAAAATTCTGCTGACGCGCAGCCGAGATGGCCTGCTCTATCTCGACCACACCGTGGACGATGCGGATGCCACAGAGCACTTCATCGTCAAGTTTGGCCGCGGGCCCAGCGCTGACCTGGCGCGCATTCTTCGGCACGAGGCGCCCTATATGGCGCTGGCCCGGGTTCTTGGCTTGCGCGTGCACGCGCCGCTAAAGCCGCTTGGCACGGCCTTGTTCATCCCCAGGTTCGATCGGCAGATTGAAAGCGGGTCGGTGCTGCGCCTGGCGCAAGAAAGTATTGCCACGCTCACTGGCAAGGTGGGTTTTGAGCAGGTGCCATCACACAACGAGGTGTGCCGCGCCCTGGTTGCGGTGGTTACTGACCCTCTGACAGAGGTGCTGGAGTACATCAAGCGCGATGTGGCCAACCTGGCGCTGGGCAATAAGGACAACCATGCGCGCAATACGGCGGTGCAGCGGCGTTTTGACGGCCATATTGCTCTGACCCCGTTGTACGACTTCGCGCCGATGTATTTGCATCCAGACGGTATCGCCCGGCGCATTCGATGGGAGGGCAACGACGGCGGCGCGCCGGATTGGGCTCGGGTTCTGGATGTCGTGGCCAGCGACTGCCAGCTGGACCGGGGCCAACTGGCGCAAGGGCTCAATGCGATGGCGCCGCAGTTGCAGTCTGTGCTGGACGTCGGTGCAGCCCTGGGCGTGGAGCCTGAGGTGCTGTCTTTTTTGACGCCAAACGTCCGCAACCAGGCCGATGCCCTGGCCCGGCTCTGAGCCTCGCATGGACAAGCGCTTCAAGCCTTTGTCGCTGCCCGAGCAGATGGCGCTGCGGCGCCAAGCCATTGAGGACGTGCTGGCCCATCCAGAGTGGACGGTGGCCGAAAGCGTTCGTTACATCAGAACAACACTGCGTCTGACGGTGCCCGAGTTTGCCCGCCTGGCAGGTGTCTCGGTGCGCACGCTGCTCGACATCGAGGCGGCAAGAAGCACGGGAACCGTCCAGACGCTGGAGCGCTTGCTCGGCGTGGTCGGTTTGCGTCTCGGTGTTCAGCGCAAGCGACTACCCGGCGCGCCCGACTCGACGATGGAAACTTCAAGCGCATAGCGAGCGCTTGGCCGCGAATGCAGGGCGGCTTGGCAGGGCGGGCGGGGCGATTTACCGAAACCGCAACTTCATCACCAGAATGCCACCGGCCAGCACCAAGGTGATGACGTTGGCGATCACGATCGGCCAGGCGCCCAGCAGCAGGCCGTAAATCAGCCAGCACGCCACGCCTGCGGTGAAGACGCTGTACATGCCCAGCGAGACGCCGCGCACGTCGCGCGTTGTGAAGGTGTGCCAGGCTTGCGGCACGAAGCTGACGGTGGTCAGGATGGCGGCGCAGTAGCCAAAAAATTCAGTCAGGTCCATGGACGCCATTGTCTCCTACGGTCCAGTCCAGCAGCGCCTCCAAGGCCGGGCGCGCGGCATTGGCGTTGGCATGGTTGATCAGGGCAACCAGCACATAACGCTTGCCGCTGGGCGCGTGCACATAACCGGCCACCGCCAGCACGCCGTTCAGGCTGCCTGTCTTGAGGTGAGCCCGGCCCATTGACTGCGCCCGGCTGCGTTTGAGCGTGCCGTCGACACCGGCAATCGGCAGTGAATTCATGAGTTCGGGCATCAGGGGCGAGGCCCAGGCGGTCTGCAGCAGCCGTGCCAAGGCTTGGGCGCTGATGCGCTCCTGGCGCGACAGCCCCGAGCCGTTGTCAAGCAGGGGCGCATCACGCGTGCCGATGCGTGCCTGCCACCAGCGCTGCAGCGCCTCGCGCGACGCGGCGGGCGTGGCGGGCGCCTGCTGCGCCAGGCTCAGCGTCAGAAAGACCTGCTGCGCCATCACGTTGTTGCTGTATTTGTTGATGTCGCGAATCACCTCGCCCAAAGGCGGCGACGCGATGTCAAAGGTGGGTGGCAGTCCCAACATCGAAGGCGGCACGGCGCCAGAGCGAACACTGCCACTGAGCTGGCCGCCCATCTGCTGCCACAGGCCTGCCACGGCCCGCGTGCCATAGCTGGCCGGGTCGGCATAGGCCAGCGCCCAGACTTTTTCCAGGCAACTCGCCGGGTAGCTGCCCGCAAAGCGGATGCGCGTCGGGTCAGAAAAATCGCCCTTGAGCGCGGTGCGGTAGTCGCCACACGCGGCGCCCATGCCGTTGGTGCCCGTGGGCGCGCTGGCCAGAGGCACACTGGCTTGCATCTGCACGCCGGCAAGCGCCGGCTCATACTGCACCGATGCGGTGTTGGCCGCCAGATCGGGCACAAAAGTCATGACGATGGTTTTGAAGTTAATCAAAAGCGCCTCGGGCGCGGCGTTGTAGGGGCGCAGCGGCTCGCCGTCAAAGCTGGCCGGGTCAAAGTCCAGGGGTGCAAAAGCGCTTTGGTCCAGCACGATGTCACCCGCTATTTTTTGAATTCCCAAACCCTGCACCCGGCGCAGCAGCAGCCACAGGCGCTCGGCCACCAGCTTGGGGTCGCCCTGGCCCTTGATGTAGAGATTGCCAAACAGGGTGCCGCCCTTGACGGCGCCATCCAGATAGACCGGCGTGCGCCATTGGTAGGCGGGGCCCAGCAGGTCGAGCGCGGCGTAGGTGGTGACCAGTTTCATCACCGATGCCGGGTTCATCAGCGCGCTGGCGCGGTGGCTCAGGCGCGCTGGCGCCTTGCCGGCGGCGTCCACGACCAGCAGCGCTACCGCCTCGCGTGGCACCTTGGCGCGCGCCAGTGCCGCCTCCACTTCGGGAGGCAGGTTTTGCGCCAGGGCGGGCCATAGCAGCACGGCCCCGATCAACGTTAGCAACAAACGATAGGGTAGAGTCATTCGCTCATTATCGAGCCGACGCTGGGCGCCAGCGTTGCCACGGATAATGGGGCGATGCATGCTGCCTCGCCCTTTCATTTCACGCGCTTGTCACCGCGCGCCATCGGCATCGCCGCCGCAGTGGTCACGGTGCTGGTCTGGACCTCGTTCATCCTGATCGCGCGTGCGTCAAGCGACCCGGCGCGCGGTGGCACGTTGAGCCCCTTTGACATTGCCTTTTGCCGTATCGTCGGCGCCAGCCTGATCTTGTTGCCATGGGGCGCGTGGCTGAGCTACCGCGATCGCGCGCGCGGCATCGTCGGGCAGTCCTCATTGCTGGGCGTGTCGCCACTGCCCTGGCGCGTCACGGCACAGGTCGGTTTTTTTGGCGGTCTGCTGTATGCGATGGTGGCCTACAACGGTTTTGTCTTTGCCCCGGCGGCGCATGCCTCGGTGCTGTTGCCGGGCAGTTTGCCGCTCTGGACGGCACTGCTGGCGGCGTTGATTTTGCATGACCGCATCACATTGGCGCGCGCACTCGGGCTGGGTCTGATCGTGCTGGGTGACCTGCTGGTGGGCGGGCTGAGTCTGATTGGCGCCTTTGACGGCGGCGAGGTCTGGAAGGGCGACCTGCTGTTCATGGCAGGCGCCATGAGCTGGGCCACCTACAGCGTGCTGGCCAGGCGCCATCACCTGGACGCCGTGCGCGCCACCATCGCCATCACGGCCTTTGCCTTTGTTGCTTTTGTGCCGCTCTACACCGTGTTGGTGCTGGGCGGCTTCGTCCCCGGCCGGGTGTTCAGCGCGCCGCTGAGCGAGCTGTTGTTCCAGGCGGTGTTTCAAGGCTGGGGCTCGGTGGTGATCTCCGGCATTACCTTTACCCAGATGATCCGGTACTTTGGCCCGGTGCGCTCGACCATGATCACGGCGCTGGTGCCCGGCCTGTCGGCCCTGGGCGCAGTGTTGTTTCTGGGCGAGCCGCTGTACTGGAACCTGGCCGCCGGCCTGGTGCTGGTGACGCTGGGCATTTTGTTCGGGGTGCGCGCGGCCGCATCGATTGACAATAAAACAATAGCTGCTCACGAAGGTGGTACGCGGGCTAGAGGCTGATTTGATGTATATTTTGTTTAAATTGTCCCTCAGTCACGACGCTTACCTTGGCGCCAGTACCGTGCGATTCTTTTCGGAGACGCCGCGATGAATTTGCTCGCCTTTGACACCAGCACCGACCTCATGTCGGTTGCGGTGCAGCGTGACGGCGCAGGTGCCGGCGCGCCGCCCCAGGTCTGGCAGCACAGCGGCCCGGGCGGGGCCCAGACCTCCAGCCAGCTGATTCCGACGATCCAGCGCCTGATGGCGCAGGCCGGTCTGCAGTTTGCCGAACTGGACGCAATTGCCTTTGGCAGCGGGCCGGGCTCGTTCACCGGTTTGCGCACCGCCTGTGCGGTGGCACAGGGCCTGGCTTTTGGCGCGAATTTGTCAGTGCTGCCGATCGACACCTTGCTGGCGCTCGCAGAAGAAGCCCGCTTTCACGAGGCCAGTCACCTGGCCCAGTGGCGGGTGAGCGCACTCTTGGACGCGCGCATGGACGAGCTGTATGGCGCTGACTATATGTTTGACAGTGGCCACTGGAAGCAGATTAAGGGCTACCGCCTGATTCGGCCTGAAGAATTGAGCCTGGACAGCGACTGCCCGCTGGCTGGCAATGTGTTTGCCAGCTACGGCGCGCGTCTGCCGACCGGCCTCGCGCGCATCGACGCTCTGCCCACGGCCAGTGCGCTGTTGCGCCTGGCGCCCTTTCTACTGGCCCATGGGGGCGCCGTCGCGCCCGATCAGGCGCTGCCGCTCTACATTCGCGACAAAGTGGCCAAGACCACGCTGGAACGCGCGGCCGAGAAGGCGGCGCTGTGAACGCGGTTCTCAAGATCGCGGAGGCGCGCTTCGAGCCGCTGACGCCAGAGCGTCTGGACGCCGTGCTGCGCGTGGAGCAGCAGGCCTACGCCCACCCCTGGGCGCGGCGCAACTTCGAGGACTCGCTCGCCAGCGGCTACCAGGCGCAACTGCTGCTGGCTGACGACACCTTGCTCGGTTATTTTGTCGCCATGAAAGGCGTGGACGAGGTCCACTTGCTCAACATCACGGTTGCGCGGGACTACCAGCGCCAGGGTTGGGCCCAGGTGCTGCTGGACGCACTGGCGCTCTGGGCGCGTGGCCAGGGCGCCCAATGGATCTGGCTGGAGGTGCGCATGGGCAATGCGCGTGCCATTCGGGTCTATGAAGCGCAGGGCTTTCGCCGCGTGGGGCAGCGCAAAAACTACTACCCCAGCGGGCCCGGCCAGCATGAAGATGCGCTGGTGATGAGCCTGGGGCTGTGACGGGTGATCAGTCTGTGAAAATACAGCCATGAGCCTTGATCTTGATACCCGCCAGCGCACCATCCTGCAGGAAATGGGGCTGCGCATCTGGCTACCGGCGCCGGTCGTGGCAGACGCCATGCCAGATGCCGCTGCTGCGCCGTTGGCGGCACGCGCGTCGCCCAGTGCCGCGCGTATCACGCCGGCAGCGCCGGAAAAAACTATTGAAAGAGTAGCTACTAACGCAGTAAATACGGGGGTTAAAGCTCAATTTGGCCTAAAAAATTCAACATTTTCCGATGTTCAGGCAACGGCCGCCAGAGCAGGCGGGATCAAAGCTGAGTTGGCACATCTGGCATGGCCCGAGCTGGCGCAAACCATCGCTGCGTGCCAGGCCTGCGCTTTGTGTGAGGGGCGCCGCGCCGCCGTGCTGGCGCCTCTTGATGCACCGCAGCGGGCCGATTGGCTGGTGGTGAGCGAGCCGCCCGACGACGTCGACGAGCAGGCCGGGGCGCCCTTGGCCGGGGCGTCGGGCCAATTGCTCGACAACATGCTCAAAGCGCTGGGTTTGAGCCGCCACGGTGGCGACGCCGCAAGCCCTCCCACGGCAAAAGCGGCCAGGGCGGCCACAGTGGCGTACCTCACCCCGGTCGTCAAATGCCGACCGGCGCAGCCGCGCAACCCGAGCTTGGGCGAACTCGCCACCTGCGAACAGTACCTGCGCCGCGAGGTGGCGCTGGTGCAACCCAAAGTCATCCTGGCGCTGGGCCGCTTTGCCGCGCAGAGTTTGTTGCAGGGCAGTGTGCCCGACCTGGCAGGCGTCCCGCTGGGCCAGTTGCGCGGCCAAAGCTACCAGTACCAGGGCGTCCCGGTGATCGTCAGCTACCCGCCAAGCTACCTGCTGCGCAGCCCACAGAACAAGGCCATGGCCTGGGTGGATTGGTGCCGGGCGCAGGCGGTGCTGCGGGGCGGCGGCTAGACCACCGAGCGCCTTGCCCAGGATCGGCCAACGCCAAATCAAGGAAAATCGACGCTCCTCTGCGTTAACTGAAAAGAACCTACCCATGAACGAAGCTACTGAACGTCCACCGCTGCCCGACCACCTGTCCATTGACCCGCGCAGCGCACACCACGTCGCTGCCGTGTTTGAACATGACATCGGCATTCGCTTCAATGACAAGGAGCGCCTGGATGTCGAGGAATATTGCCTGAGCGAGGGCTGGATCAAGGTGCCCGCTGGCAAGGCGTTGGACCGCAAGGGCAAGCCGCTGCTGATCAAGCTCAAGGGCAGAGTCGAAGCGTTCTACCGCTAGCCGCTTTGGCGGGCGGCCGCCTTATTGCTTTTGCGAGCCTTTCATGTTGGTCGGCCACCCAGACTCGCAACGTGGTGTCGATCAAGGCAAGCGCGATGGCCCCTACCTTGTTTCTTGCACTGAGAGCGGCTTGACGTTGGCCCTATGCAGCCAAATCAAGAATGGATTGATGAAGGGCTAGAAATAAGGCATTTATAATGCCTCTTTAACGTCGCACCGATTGATCCAGGCAACCCATTTGAAAGACCGCTTCATGTCCGCTCCCTTGGCCCGTTCCATTGACCTGCATCAGGGGACTTGGCGGTGAGCTCTGCTAACCTCGCTGTCTTCAATTTGCCTGTCTTTTTTGGCGGGCGATAACGCACCCGTCAAGGTGACCCACCATCCCTCAACCATGATGAAACCGATTTCGGACAATTCACTTGTTACCGCGCAGGCCGCGCCCGGCGCCTCCTCCATGGAGCTGGTTTGCCCGGCTGGCAGCCTGCCCGCGCTCAAGGCGGCGGTTGACAACGGCGCCGACTGCGTTTACCTCGGCTTTCGCGATGCCACCAACGCGCGCAACTTTGCCGGCCTCAATTTTGATGAAGCCGCCATTGAAACCGGCATTCGCTACGCGCATGAACGTGGCCGCAAGGTGTTCGTGGCACTCAACACCTACCCGCAAGCGGCCAAGGCCGAACTGTGGCAGCGCGCAGTCGACCGCGCCGCGCACAGCGGGGTTGATGCCGTTATCCTGGCCGACCCGGGCATGATGGCCTACGCCGTCAAACAGCAGCCGCAACTGCGCCTGCACTTGTCGGTGCAGGGCTCGGCCACCAACTACGAGGCGCTTGATTTCTATTACCAGCACTTTGGCATTGCGCGCGCCGTGTTGCCGCGTGTGCTGTCGCTCACGCAAGTGGAACAAGTGATCGGGAAAACCCCGGTCGAGATCGAGGTGTTTGGCTTTGGCAGCCTGTGCGTGATGGTGGAAGGGCGCTGCGCCCTGTCCAGCTACGTGACCGGCGAAGCACCCAACACCAATGGCGTGTGTTCGCCACCCAAAGCGGTGCGCTGGGTTGAAACGCCGCAGGGCCGCGAGTCGCGCTTGAACGGCGTGCTGATTGACCGCTACGCCGCCGGTGAAAACGCCGGCTATCCGACGCTGTGCAAGGGCCGTTTTGATGTCGGTGACGAGAAAAATTATTACGCCATTGAGGAGCCCACCAGCTTGAACACGCTGTCCTTGTTGCCTGAACTGATGAAAATCGGTGTGCGCGCCATCAAGATTGAAGGGCGCCAGCGCAGCCCGGCCTATGTGGCGCAAGTGACCAAAGTCTGGCGCGAAGCGATTGACAACTGCCGCGCCAACCCGCAGCTCTACGCCGCCAAACCGGCCTGGATGAGCAGCCTGGACAAAGTCGCCGAAGGCCAGCAGCACACGCTAGGCGCCTACCACCGCCCCTGGAAATGAAGGACGCACGAAGAGCCACCCCAGCGTCGTTGCGCTGCCTTGCCGTACGGGGCGTACTGTCTGCGTCAGCGCGCCTAGCTGGGACAGTTTTTCGCGAGTCCTCAAACATCTGAAAACTAGTTTATGAAATTAGCTCTTGGCCCTCTCCTTTACTACTGGCCGCGCGACGAGGTGCTGGCTTTTTATGCGGCCGTGGCGCAGTCGCCGGTGGACATTGTTTATCTGGGCGAAGCGGTTTGTTCGCGCCGCCACGAGGTGCGCCTGAGTGACTGGCTGGATATTGCTGCCGCACTGCGCGACGCCGGCAAAGAGGCGATTCTGAGTACGCAGGTGCTGATCGAGTCCGGCGCCGATGTGACGGTGCTGCACAAGATCACTGCCAATGGACAGTTCATGGTTGAAGCCAATGACATCGGCGCGGTGCACTGCCTCGAAGGCAAAGCCCCGTTTGTGGCCGGGCCGCACCTGAACATCTACAACGTGCCGACGCTGCAATGGATGGCGGCTCTGGGCATTCAGCGGTGGGTCATGCCGCTGGAAATGGGGCGCGATGACTTGGCGCTGCTGCTGGCGGGCTGCCCGCCTGGGGTGCAGACTGAAGTGTTTGCTTACGGCCGCATGCCACTGGCTTTTTCCGCGCGCTGTTTCACCGCGCGCCACTGCAATTTGCCCAAGGACGATTGCCAGTTCAAATGCATTGAGCATCCAGATGGCTTGGCGATGCGCACGCGCGAGAGCGAAGAGTTTTTGGTGCTCAATGGCATCCAGACCCAATCGGCCCGAGTGCATAACCTGTTGCCCGAGTTGTCGGCTATGCGCGACATGGGCGTGGAGGTGGTGCGCATCAGCCCGCAGTCGCAGCACACGGTGCGTATCATTGAACTGTTTCAGGATGTGATCCAGGGGCGCGCTGAGGCCGGCGCTGCCAATGCCGAGCTGCTCGGTCTGATGCCCGAGAAACCCTGCAACGGCTATTGGTACGGGCAACCCGGGCTGGAGCAAGTGGCGCCCGCTGCTGTTCCAATGCCTGCTTAAAGGAGCCTCATATGAGCGAAAAGACATGGACCATTCCCGCCCCGGTCGGGCAACTGTTGGGGCGGCTGCCTGCGCTGCCGGGGTCAATGCTGTTTGTGACCGGCCTGAACCTGGCGTTGGCCAAGAAACTCAACCCTGACGTGACGCCGCTGCTGATCGGCAAAAAGCTGCGCCTGTGCGTGACCGACGCGCAATGGGCCTTTGATTTTGAGTGGCGGAACGACCGCTTTGTGGCCTGCGCAAAAGGCGCCACCGCCGACCTGACCATCAGCGCCAGTGCGCATGATTTCGTCAAACTGGCACGGCGCCAGGAAGACCCCGACACCTTGTTTTTCAACCGCCGCCTTGCGATGGAAGGCGACACCGAGCTGGGCCTGCTGGTCAAAAACACCATCGACGCGATCGAGCTGCCGGTGCTTGACCTGGAGCCCTTCAAACCAGCACAGGTGCTGGCCAGGTTGCGCGCCCGGCTGGTGCCGCATTGACCACGGTGGCCCCAGCAATGATACGGGGATGATGGATTTCATCGATGCCTGAAGCTGCGCCCGTCAAACGTATCATCGTTGCGATTTCGGGCGCCAGCGGCGCCGTCTATGGGGTGCGCTTGCTGCAGATGCTGCGGGGCCTGCCTGGCGTGCAGACCCATTTGACTGTGTCCGAGGCTGGTTGGCTCAATCTGCAGCAAGAACTGGACATGGCCCGCGCGGATGTAGAAGCCCTGGCCGATGTGAGCTACCCGGTGCACAACGTGGGCGCGGCGATTGCCAGCGGCTCCTTTCAGTGTGACGGCATGGTCATCGCACCGTGCTCCATGCGCACGCTGGCCGCTGTGGCGCTGGGCCTGTCCGACAACCTGATCACGCGCGCTGCCGATGTGATGCTCAAGGAGCGGCGTCGCCTGATCTTGATGGTGCGTGAGACCCCCTTGAACCTGGCGCACCTGCGCAACATGACGAGCGTGACCGAGATGGGTGGCCTCATCTATCCGCCAGTGCCCGGCTTCTATCACCGCCCGCAGACGATTGACGAGATGGTGGGCCACAGCGTCAGCCGCGTGGTCGATTTGCTGGGCTTGCCACAACCCCATGCGCCGCGCTGGGCGGGGCTGACTCCCATCTCCAACTGCCACCCCGATCGATGAAATTCCCCAGACGGCGGCCAGCGGTGTGCGTTGGGTATCCGACGCAGCGAAGTCAAGGAGGAGGCTGCGGCGAAGCCGAAGCCGGGGGACATTCGCGGAGTCGGATACCCGACGTGCGCTGCGGGTCAATGCTGACTGCGCTGGCATCTTGCACAGTTGTTTCACGTTAACTGGACCCCACTAAAGACCATGGCCTACCGCGACCTCAGAGACTTCATCAGCCAACTCGAACAACTGGGTGAGCTCAAGCGCGTTCGGACGGAAGTCTCACCGCATCTGGAGATGACCGCCTTGTGCGACCGCACCTTGCGCGCTGGCGGCCCGGCCTTGCTGTTTGAGAACCCCACCGGCCACAGCATGCCGGTGCTGGGCAACCTCTTTGGCACGACCCGGCGCGTCGCGCTGGGCATGGGCGTCAATGATGTGAGTGAGCTGCGCCAGTTTGGCCATGTGCTCGCCACCCTGAAGGAGCCTGAAGCACCCAAGGGCTTCAAGGAGCTGATCGGCATGGGCAGCTTGGTCAAAACGCTGTGGAACATGGCGCCCAAAGAGCTGCGCAGCGCACCGTGCCAGGAGATCGTCTGGGAAGGCGCGGACGTGGACCTGTCGCGCTTGCCGGTTCAGCACTGCTGGCCGGGCGATGTGGCGCCGCTGATCACCTGGGGGCTGGTGATCACCAAGGGCCCGAACAAGGCACGGCAAAACCTGGGCATCTACCGCCAGCAGGTGCTGGCGCGCAACAAAGTCATCATGCGCTGGTTGGCACAACGCGGCGGCGCGCTCGATTTTCGGGAGCACTGCGCCGCCAACCCTGGCCAGCCCTACCCGGTCTGTGTGGCCCTGGGCGCAGACCCAGCCACCATTTTGGGTGCGGTGACGCCGGTGCCCGACTCCTTGAGTGAATACCAGTTTGCCGGTCTGTTGCGCGGCAGTCGCACCGAGCTGGTCAAGGCCCTGGGCAGCGAGTTGCGCGTGCCGGCCTTTGCCGAAATCGTGTTGGAGGGCCACATCTACCCCGACGCGCTGCATGCCAGCGGCTTCGAGCACGCCTTGGAAGGCCCCTTTGGCGACCACACCGGCTATTACAACGAGCAGGCCGAGTTCCCGGTCTTTACCATCGATCGCATCACGCAGCGGCGCGACCCGATCTACCACTCCACCTACACCGGCAAGCCGCCTGACGAGCCCGCCATGCTGGCGCTGGCGCTCAATGAGTTGTTTGTGCCGCTGTTGCAACGCCAATACCCGGAGATCACCGACTTCTACCTGCCGCCCGAAGGCTGCAGTTACCGCTTGGCCGTGGTGCAGATCAAGAAGTCCTACCCCGGCCACGCGCGCCGCGTCATGTTTGGCATCTGGAGTTTCCTGCGCCAGTTCATGTACACCAAATTCATTGTGGTGGTGGATGACGACGTCAACATCCGCGACTGGAAAGACGTGATCTGGGCCATCACCACCCGGGTCGACCCGACACGCGACACACTGCTGGCCGACAGCACGCCGATCGACTACCTTGACTTTGCCTCGCCCGTGAGCGGCCTGGGCAGCAAGATGGGGCTGGATGCCACCAACAAGTGGCCCGGCGAGACCAGCCGCGAGTGGGGCCGCCCCTTGACCATGAGGCCTGAAGTGACAGCGCGTGTCGATGCGCTCTGGCAGACCCTGGGTTTATAAGTAAAAATTCCCTCTAGCCCTCTTGGATATTGAGGATGAAGCTATATTATTAGTAGTGATATTGGTGTCGTATCTGCCACCGACGGCTCGCTTTGGGTGTGCCTGGCCCCAGTCAACTTCAGCAGCGCAGACCGTGAGACGTGTCGGATTGGTTTACAGGGCTGCCGGCACATCGGCTCAAGACAGCGCCTTCGGGTCGTTCATTTTTTTTAAGGTATTGATTTGTAACGACTAATCGATTGCTCCCTGTTCTGGGCACGGTTTTCGCTTGGTGCACGGGTCGAGCAGCTTGGTTTGTCGTGCGGCGGGCCTTGGTTGTTCACTTTTCTGTATGAGTCACCGACCTTGGCACAGCATGAAGTACCTGAGCGCCCAAAACAAGAAACTACCGTTCAAGCCTGAGCGGCGGGCGGTCCGTTTCGAGACCGTGTTGCCCGTCGAAATCGGCAATCTTCATGGTCTGGCGCGCAACATCAGTGCCACCGGTATCTATTTTGAAACTGAAGCCGCGCCCGCGCTGGGCTCACACGTGTACTTTGCGGTTGAGTTGACCGTTCGCGGTGAAAAATTGAAGCTGGTGTGCGACGGCAAAGTGCTTCGGGTTGACTACAAGGACGGTGTGCAAGGGGTTGCCGCTAAGCTCGATGGTTCGTTTTTCTCCAATCCTGCCGACCTGATCGAGCTGGGTTCCGGCTGGGCGCAGCACAGCCATTAAGATGCACTGACCAGCAACTTCTGATCGGGCATCAACTCATGAAAATTCTTCTGACGGGGGCGGCCGGCTTCATTGGCATGACGACGGCGCTGCGCTTGCTCGCGCGCGGCGACGAAGTGCTGGGGCTGGACAACCTCAACGATTATTACGACGTCAGCCTGAAAGAAAATCGCCTCAAGCGCTTGAGCCCACAGCCGGGTTTTCGCTTCCTCAAAATGGACGTCGCCGATCGGCTAGGCATGGCCGAGCTCTTTGCTGCCGAAAAGTTTGACCGTGTCATTCACCTGGCGGCGCAGGCCGGGGTGCGCTACTCCCTGCAAAACCCGCACGCCTACATTGACAGCAACATTGTGGGCTTCATGAATGTGCTGGAAGCCTGCCGACATAACCAGGTGCAGCATCTGGTTTATGCGTCCAGCTCCAGCGTGTACGGCGGCAACACCCGCATGCCCTTTTCCGAGCACGACAGCGTCGACCATCCGGTCAGTCTGTACGCCGCCACCAAGAAAGCCAACGAGCTGATGGCGCACACCTACAGCCATTTGTACGGGCTGCCCACCACCGGCCTGCGCTTCTTCACGGTCTATGGGCCCTGGGGTCGGCCCGACATGGCCTTGTTCCTGTTCACCAAGGCGATCCTGGAGGGGCGCTCAATTGACGTCTTCAACTATGGCCAGATGCAGCGCGATTTCACTTTTGTCGACGACATCGTTGAAGGCGTGCTTCGGGTGTTGGACCGTGTGGCCAGCGCCAGCCCGGTTTACGACCCGGCGCTGGCTGACCCTGCGACCAGCAACGCGCCCTACCGGGTGTTCAACATTGGCAACAACAAGCCGGTTGCGCTGCTCGACTTCATTGCCTGCATCGAAAACGCACTGGGCCGCACGGCCGAGAAGAACCTGTTGCCCCTGCAAGATGGCGATGTGCCCGCCACCTACGCCAACACCGATGCCCTGAACGACTGGGTCGGTTTTGTACCCGGCACGCCGATCGAGCAAGGTGTTGGCCGTTTTGTGGCTTGGTACCGGGACTACTACGGGGTCTAGCTCGTTGCCCAATGTCTTTAGGCTTTCTGGCCTCTAGCCCTCGCGGAATAAGGGTGTGTAGCTACTATTTTTATATTATTGAGGAATCCCGGATGATCGACTTCACCCGTGGCCGGCCGGTGCTGCTGCGCCCATGGCCTCTGACACGCTGGTGGGTGAATCAGCCGGGCGATACGCTTTGCTACGTGTCCCGGCGCCCGCTTCGCGTGCTCCTCCTTTACCTGCGCAAAGCGTATCACCCGGCTGATTTTGCCAGCGCTTGGGTACGCCGCAGGGGAAAGTCAAAAGTTGCTTGCGTTGTATATGGCACGAGTTGATGTGCGCCGTTTGCTGCAGAAATTCTGACTTCGACGGCGTTAGGCCCGGTGATTGGGCTATGCGACCGGGCCCCAAAACCGCATGCACATGGCCCAGTCGCCGGGCCGGGTTTAACACGCAAAGCCGGGTTTGACGTAATGCCTTGATTTCTTCCGGGTGCCACATCACTTTGAATTGCGCCCGTCACCGTCACCACTTCTGACTTGAAGTCGTGAATCTGTAAAAGATTGCCGTCTTACCTTCATAGATTTTGGATTGCCAATGCAAACTACCAAAATGTCCAGCAAGGGGCAAATCATCATTCCGAAGGCCATGCGCGAATCCCGTCACTGGCGCGTTGGCACTCGGCTTGCGGTCTATGACACGGCTGAAGGGCTATTGCTGAAGCCGCTCGTCGATGGCGACAAGGTGCCGCTGGCGCAAGGCTTGGCATCCATTCGCCAGCGCATTGCATACAAGGGTTCTTGCGTCAGCATTGAAGACATGAATGCAGCCGTGCTGGATGAAGCAGCCCGCAGGAATCCCCCGCGCTGATGGCTGCGCTTGACACCAATGTGGTGATTCGCCTCATGACTGGCGATGATCTGCGACAGGCTCGGGCAGCCTAAAAATGGGTCGCTGGCGAGCCCTGTACGGTGTCGATGTCGGTTTTGCTGGAGTGCGAATGGGTGTTGCGCGCTTGCTATGCCCTGCAATCGTGCGACATTGAAGCCAGCTTTCGGGAATTTTTGAGACTGGAAAACATCAGTGCCGCAGACAATGCGCTGGCCCAGCGCGTTTTGGATGCGTATGCAAGCGGTCTGGATTTTGCCGATGCGCTGCATGCTGCGCAGTGTCCGGTTGGAGAACGATTCGTCACATTTGACAAGCGGCTGGTTCGCGGTGCGAGCAAGGCTGGTTTGCGGGGCGTGACCTTGCTGAAAGCATGAGGGCCATTGGCGTCATGAAAAGCCCCGGCTGACGGGGCTTTTTGGGGTGCATGCTGGCACGCGCAATACATCAGAACTTGTAGCCCACCTCAATTCCGTACGGTGCTGGGCCAAGCGCCACAACTAATTCGGATGTAGGCTATTTCTGGCCTCTAGCCCACGCGGTATAAGGGTCTATAGCTCTCATTTTTACAGTATGTTTTAGCTGAAAGGGTGTTCGTGTTGCCACAGAAGATGCTGGATCAGGCTACTGATGCCCGCTTCGCACAGCACCAGCACCTGCTCAAATCCCTCCTGATTGCCGTAATACGGGTCAGGAACCTCGAGCTCCTCGATGTCTTGAGCAAATTCCAGAAACAGGTGCAGCTTGTACGCGTACTGCGCCGGGCAAAGTCGGCGCAACTCAGCCAGGTTAGGGTGGTCCATGGCCAGGATCAGGTCGAAGGCCTGGAAGTCCTGCTCTACGATCCGGCGCGAACGGGCGCGGCCCATGTCATAGCCGTGACGCGCCAGCGTCAGCACCGCTCTGGGGTCGGGCCGTTCGCCCAGCGGGTCGGCATGGGTGCCGGCGCTATCGACCTCAAATGCGGGCGCCAGAGCGGCTGCAGCGGCCAGCTTGCAGGCTATCGCCCGCGCCATGGGGGAGCGGCAGGTATTGCCCATACACACCATCAGCAGCTTGGTCATAGCGCCTGATTCTAGGGCGACATCGCCGCACAAATGCCCTCATTTTGGCCCTGTCAGGTGCTTGGGCAATGTGCCTCGTTTCTTGAGAAATATCAATTTAGCAAGTACCGATCAGCGCAAACTTCAAAGCGTGATTCGGGGGCTGGTGCCTGGGTTGGTACAGCAAACAAGTTTCAGTATTCAAGCCCTCGAACGCATTCAACTTGTACAGGGGATACGCTTTGAAAAGTTTTTTTGACATGGCTAAACGAGCGCTCCGTTGGGTCGCTCTGGGTTCGATGACTGCGCTGGTCGCCGCTTGTTCCGGCTATGGGGCCTACCCGCCGGCGCCAATGGCCGCAGCCTCCACCGACTACAACTATGTGGTGGGTGCGGGCGACACGCTCAACATCATCGTCTGGCGCAATCCTGAGCTCTCCTTGTCGGTGCCGGTGCGCCCCGATGGCAAGGTCTCAACACCGCTGGTCGATGAGCTGGTGGCCCAGGGCAAGACCTCGGTCGAGATAGCGCGCGATGTCGAAAAGGCGTTATCGAAGCTCGTGCGTGACCCGGTGGTGACCATCATTGTCACCAGCTTTGTCGGCCCCTACAGCGAGCAGATCCGGGTAGTGGGCGAGGCCGCTCGCCCGCAAGCCCTGCCGTACAAGCAAAAAATGACGGTGCTTGACGTGATGATTGCCGTGGGCGGCTTGACCGACTTTGCCGATGGCAATGCCGCCTCGATCACGCGTGCCTCAGAGGGTGACAAACGCTATTCGGTGCGGCTCAAAGACCTGATCAAGCGCGGCGATATCTCCGCCAACGTCGAGATGAAACCTGGCGACGTTCTGATTATTCCGCAGGGCTGGTTCTAAGCCGTTTCCCCTTGACTGCGTGCCTGCGTCGCGTGACGCTGGCGCTGTGGCGTCTCAACTTTGACCACAAAGATCAAATCGTATGGATGAGCTCATTAGCCAATTAGCCACTGCTGCCCGCGGCATGTGGAAGCACCGCTGGCTGGGCCTGCTGGTGGCCTGGGTGGGTACCGCCGTCGGCATGTTCGTGGTGCTATCTGTCCCCGACAAATACGAGGCGACGGCCCGCATTTACGTGGACACGCAGTCCATCTTGAAGCCCTTGATGTCGGGCCTGGCGGTGCAGCCCAATGTGGATCAGCAGGTGGTCATGCTCAGTCGCACGCTGATCAGTCGCCCCAATATTGAGAAGCTGATTCGCATGGCCGACCTGGATCTCAAGGTCCAGTCCAAGAGTGCGAAGGAGGGCTTGATTGATGGCTTGATGCAAACGCTGGAGATCAAAAATGTGGGGCGGGACAATCTCTATGTCTTGTCCTACCGTGATTCAAGTCCTGACAAGGCCAAGCGGGTGGTGCAGTCCCTGGTGTCAATTTTTATTGAGTCCAGTCTGGGCGATAGCCGCAAGGACTCCACGACGGCGCGCAAATTCATTGACGACCAGATTCAGTCCTACGTGACCAAGCTCGAAGAAGCCGAAACACGCTTGAAGCAATTCAAGCTGCGCAACCTCGAACTGCAAAATGCCGAAGGCCGAGACATGGCTGGGCAGATTGGCGTGGTCAGTGCTCAATTGAGTCAGGCACGCCTGGAGCTGCGCGAGGCTGAAAACGCGCGGGACTCGGCCAAGCGCCAGCTCGATGCTGAAAGAGATCAAAACGCCAACATCACGTCGCGCAGCCTGCTGCAGGAGTCGGCCATGCAGATTTCGACTCCTGAAATCGATGCGCGCATTGACGCGCAGAAGCGCCAGCTCGATGGCCTGTTGCAGCGCTTCACAGAGCAACACCCCGATGTGGTGGGGACGCGCCGCTTGATCCAGGAGCTGGAGAGCGCAAAGCGCAAAGAATTGGCGGAACTGCGCAAGACTGCGCTGGCCAATCCCGCGTCAGCGTCCGCCAACAGCCTGGTGTACCAGGAGCTCAATCGGCTGCTGGCGACCTCGGAGGTGCAAGTTGCGGGCTTGCGTGCCAGAGTGGGTGAGTACGAGGCCCGCTTCGCCCGGGCACGCGAGCTGATGAAGACTGCCCCGCAAATTGAAGCCGAACTCGCGCAATTGAACCGGGACTACGACATCAACAAGAAGAACTACAACGACCTGGTAACCCGAAGAGAGTCGGCCGCCATGTCGGGTGATCTTGACAGCGCCACGGGCATGGCCGACTTTCGCTTGATCGATCCGCCGCGCGCATCGCCCCAGCCGGTCGCGCCAAATCGTTTGCTGATGATGCCTTTTGTTTTGTTGGCCGCCCTGGGTGCCGGCTTGGCCGTGGCCTTTGCCGCCAGTCAGTTGCGGGCCGTCTTCTACGACGCGCGCTCTTTGAAGGAGACCCTTGGGCTGCCGCTGCTGGGTGTGGTGACCTTGGTGATGGACGATGCGTCGGTCCTGAAGAAAAAATTGGAATTGAAGAAATTCTGGGCCGCCTCCGGTGGTCTGGTTGGTGTTTTTATAACCGGAATGGTCATGTTTTCCGTGATGTCCGGACGGCCAGGATGAACCAACTATGAGCAGCTTGATCGAGCAGGCGGCAGCGCGCCTGGAACAACTTCGCCAGGCCGGGGCCGAGATGCCCGCCGCAACACCCGCAGCACACGCCGCTGATGCCAACTGGAAGCTCGTGGCCGACACGCCCCGGGCGCCAGAGGCCGCCCTGGCGCCTGGCTCACAGTTTGGCGTCACGTCACAGCGGGTTGAAATCAATCTGGAGGCGTTGGCCAAAGCGGGCATCGTGAGCCCGCATGCGCCGCGCTCGCAGATTGCCGATCAATTCCGGGTCGTCAAACGCCCGCTGATCAGCAACGCCATGGGCAAAGGGGCCGGTGCCATCGCCATTGGCAACCTGATCATGGTGACCAGTGCCTTGCCAGGTGAAGGCAAGACCTTCACCGCCATCAACCTGGCGATGAGCATGGCCACTGAACTCGACTACACGGTCATGCTGGTGGATGCGGATGTTTCGCGTCCGGCCGTGATGTCCACGCTGGGCCTGCCTGATGGTCCGGGTTTGCTCGATCTGGTGCTCGACGAGTCAAAAGATATGTCCAGCGTGCTGCTGAGAACCAACATTGACAAGCTGACCTTGCTGCCCAGCGGCACGCCACACGCCCGCGCAACCGAATTGCTGGCCAGTGATTCGATGACCCGCCTGCTCACGGACATGGCCACGCGGTACCCAGACCGCATCATCATTTTTGATTCTCCGCCCTTGCTTCTGGCCACCGAGGCCCGCGTACTGGCCTCCAACATGGGTCAGGTTGTGGTGGTGGTGCAGGCTGAAAAAACGCTGCAGTCGGATGTGGTGCAAGCGCTCGCCACGATCGAAGCTTGCCCAGTGAAGTTGATGTTGCTGAACCAGGCGACAAGTGCTTCCAGGGCAGGCTACGGTTACGGTTACGGTTACGGCCATGAACAGGCGCGCACAAGCCTGTCGCCCTTGTCCATGCAATCGTGATGCGCAGCCCACATACATTGCGAACATGGCGCACGCGCGTGGCACGCGTGCCGAGCGCCGGGCTGTTGCTGGTGGCTTCGGTTGGCGTCTGTGCGCCGGGCGTTGGTGCACAGGAGGGGCCACAGCGTGTGGTGTCGGTGGTGCCGCGTATCGGGATCACCGAGATATTCACCGACAACGTGAGCCTGGCTTCTGCTGATCCCCGCTCCGAACAAATTACCCAGATCAGTCCTGGCGTGCGCGTCGCCGTGCAAGGCGCTCGGCTTCAGGTGTATTTTGACTATTCACGCAATGAGTTGCTTTACGCCCAGGATTCATCGCCCCGGCAATCACAAAATGCCCTCAACACATTTGGCACGCTGGAGTTTCTGGAGGATTGGGCATACCTCGATTTCAACGGCCTCATCTCGCAACAGGCGATCTCTGCATTCGGCGCTCAGTCCATCGATAACACGGCGCTCAACCCCAACCGGGCCGAGGTTTCGACCTACCGGCTATCCCCTTATGTTCGCGGGCGCGTCGGCGATGTTGCCAACTATGAGGCGCGCTACAGCCGCAGCGTCACCAGCAGCGATGCGTCTGCTTCTGATGTGACAACGGGTGACACCGCTGTCAGGCTCGGACAAGACAGTGCTTTCGGAAAGCTTGGCTGGTCCCTTGACGCGAGCCAGCAGACGGCTGATTACAGCGGCGGGCGCCAGACCGACTCGCAGCAGGTCAACCTGGGCTTGTCTTATGCCATCACGCCCCAACTCAGCGTGTCAGCACGGGCCGGGCGCGAAAGAAGTAATTACACCAGTGTCGACATGCAAGGAGACGACACCAGCGGTGTCGCCGTGAATTGGTCACCGTCGGACGTGACCAAAATGTCAGCATCGCTGGACCGGCGTCCTTTTGGCGATGCACACAACGTCAGTATCGAGCACCGCACGGCGCGCACCGCCTGGAAATTCACCGATGCCAGGGATGTCTCAACGACGCCTGGGCAAAGCGCTGGCGCCAGCCTGGGCGTCATCTATGACCTCTTGTTCAGCCAGTTTGCGTACCTGGAACCCAACGAGGTCGCACGGGCCCAGTTGGTCAATGCCTATTTGCAGAGCAATGGCATTAGCCCCGACGCGCTGGTACTGAGCAGCGCCCTGACTTCAGCGCTGTCCTTGCAGCGGCGCCAAGACATTTCATTGGCCTTGTTGGGCGTGCGCGACACCATCACCTTTCTGGCCAGCCGAAGCGAAAGTCGCCGGCTTGACACGGTGTCAAGTGGTGTTGATGACCTCAGCACTTCAGCCGTGCTGCGTCAGCACGGCTTCAGCGCCAATTATTCCCATCGTTTGACGCCCGAGTATTCGCTCGGTGTTTTTCTGTCACAGCAAAACACAAGCGGGGCAACGAGCCTGCAAGATAGCCGCTTGCGCCTGCTGAGTATCCAGATCATGGGCAAAGTCGGGCGAAAAGCCGCGGTTTCGGCTGGCGTTCGGCGTGTGGTCTTCAGCAGTGTCGCAGCGCCCTATGGTGAAACCGCCCTGACCGTCAGTTTGACCGTTCAATTTTGACCCATGTATGAAACCTATTACGGGTTGAACAGCAAGCCCTTTCAGCTCAACCCTGACCCGAGCTTCTATTTTGGAAGCAAGCAGCACCGCCGTGCCAAGGCTTACCTTGAATACGGCGTGCAGCGCAACGAAGGCTTCATCGTGATCACCGGCGAGGTGGGCGCTGGCAAGACCACCATCGTGCGCGGCCTGCTCGCCAGTCTGGATCCAGACAAAGTGGTGGCGGCCAACCTGGTCACCACGCAGCTTGATGCCGAGGACACTTTGCGGATGGTCGGCGCGGCATTTGGCGTGCGGGTCAAAGATGTGTCCAAGGCCGATGTGTTGATGGCGCTGGAGGCCTACCTTGTGAACCAGACCAGCCAGGGCCGGCGCTGTCTGTTGATCGTTGACGAAGCGCAAAACCTGACGGCCAGGGCGGTCGAAGAATTGCGCATGCTGTCGAACTTTCAATTTGGTCAACAAGCCTTGCTACAGACATTTCTGGTCGGCCAGCCCGAATTCCGCACGATCTTGCAGAGCCCCACCATGCAACAGCTGCGCCAGCGCGTGACCGCCACATGCCATATTGGTCCGCTGGACAAGGAAGAGACACGGGGCTACGTCGAGCACCGCCTGAAGTGCGCTGGCGCCAACGGTCGCCCCCGCTTTGCTGACGCTGCGTTCGAGGCCATCTTTGACGCCACCGGGGGCATTCCCCGGCGCATTAATTTGACCTGTGACCGTCTGTTGCTACTTGGCTTTTTGGGCAGCAAGGACGCTTTTGGTGCAGAGGACGTCAAAGAAGTTGTCAATGAACTCCACGATGAATCAACCGTCTCGGCCAACGGGGTCGCTCCAGCAGCAGCTGGGGGGGCCGACACTGGCGCACCGTCCGAGGACGCCGCTGCCGCCACCAAACTACAGCTTTCATCGGCCTTGGCAGGGGCCCTGTGCAGCCAGATCGAAGGCTTGGGCGCCGAGCAATACGATGGCCGCTTGCGCCGACTTGAACTGAGCATGCTGCGAATTGAGCGAATCAATCTTGAAGTGCTCGCCATGTTGCAAAAAATGATTTTGACAGCGCGAAAGTCAAACCAGGAGACCTCGTCATGAATGGGCCGGCGCCGGGGCGCGTATTAGAGGGTGATTTGCGGCCCGTGATTTGCGTGGTCGGTGCACGCCCCAACTTCATGAAAATGGCGCCCATTTTGCGGGCCATGGCAGCCCATGTTCCTGCGCTGCCCGTGCTGCTGGTGCACACCGGCCAACATTACGACAAGGACATGAGTCAGCGCCTGTTTGAAGACTTGCACCTGCCCACCCCGGATGTCAATCTCGAAGTCGGGTCGGGCACGCACGCGGCGCAGACGGCGGAGGTCATGCGCCGCTTTGAACCGGTTGTGGACGCCTGCCAGCCCTCGTGCGTTGCGGTCGTTGGTGACGTGAATTCCACGCTGGCTTGCGCCTTGGTAGCGGTCAAGAAAGGCGTTCCCGTGGTGCATATCGAGGCTGGGCTGCGCAGCTATGACCGCGCCATGCCGGAAGAGATCAACCGCATACTGACCGACCAGATTGCGGATCGGCTCTACACCACGGAACGCACGGCCCAAGACAACCTGGTGCGTGAGGGCATCGCGACAAGCCAGGTGTGCTTTGCTGGCAACGTCATGATTGATTCGGTGTTCTTTGGCCGGGCCAACGCCCGCAATGCGCGCGACACGCTGCAAGCCTGCAACATCGACCCCGCGTTCTTCAGCCATTCATCGGGGCTGGGCGTGGTGACCTTGCACCGACCCTCCAACGTCGATCAAGCTGAGGCCCTGCGTGCCATGCTGGGCGTGCTGGGCGAAGTCGCCTCTCGCTTGCCTTTGGTGTTTGTGCTGCATCCGCGCACCCGCAGCAACATCGAGCGCTTTGGCTTGATGGACTTGATTGATCCCGCGCGCATGGCGATGTTGCCGCCACAGGGCTACCTTGACATGCTGGGGCTGATGGCACAAGCCACCGTGGTGCTGACGGACTCCGGCGGTCTGCAAGAAGAAACCACGGCCCTGGGGGTTCCCTGCCTGACGCTGCGCGAAAACACCGAGCGTCCGATCACCGTGGAGCAGGGCACCAACACCCTCGTCGGGTGCAGTCGCGAAGCCATTCTGGGCGCCGTCGACGCCATCTTGTCGGGCAATGGCAAGCGTGGCCGTTTGCCCGAACTCTGGGACGGGCGGGCGGCACAGCGCATCGCGGCTGACATGTACCCGTGGTTGAAGCAGCGGCAAGCAGCCTTGGCAGTAAAAGCGGTCGCCCTATGAAAGTCGCTGTGCCCTTAGCCCCCGTCACCAATGCCTTGACCATTGATGTGGAAGACTACTTTCAGGTCTCGGCGTTTGCGCCGCACATCGCTCGCTCCGAGTGGAGTCTGCGCGAATGCCGGGTTGAACGCAATGTCGATTGCATCCTGGAAATGCTCGCCGGCACTGACACCAAAGCGACGTTTTTCACGCTCGGCTGGATTGCAGAGCGATATCCCGAGCTGGTGCGGCACATTGTGCGAGAAGGGCATGAACTGGCCAGTCATGGCTATGGCCACGAGCGGGCTAGCGATCAGACCGAGGCGGCTTTTTTCTCCGATATTCAATTGGCAAAGATTGTCCTGGAAGACCTGGTGGACCGCGAGGTCACGGGCTACCGCGCACCGAGTTTCTCCATTGGCAGCGGCAATCTCTGGGCCTTTGACTGCCTGGCGCGGGCCGGCTACCGCTACAGTTCCAGCGTCTACCCGATTCAGCACGACCATTACGGCATGCCGGATTCGCCGCGCTTTGCCTATGAAGTGCGTCCCGGCTTGATGGAAATCCCGATCACCACCTTGCGGCTGTTCAACCGCAACCTGCCGTCCAGTGGCGGGGGCTACTTCCGCTTGTTGCCCTACGCCTGGTCACGCTGGATGCTCAGCCGGGTCAATGGCCATGAGAAGCAGGCAGGTGTCTTCTACTTTCATCCGTGGGAGATTGACCCTGGCCAACCGCGCATTGAGGGTATCAGTGGCAAGACGCGCTTTCGCCATTACTTCAATATTGACCGCATGGAGGGACGCTTGACTCAACTCCTGGGTGACTTCAAGTGGGGTCGCATGGATCGCGTATTCCTGGACCGGTTCCCTCAACGCGCGAGCGACGCCTGAGCAGTCCATGTTGACCATCAAGCGCCTCATGCCCGCAGACATTGCCGCCGTCGAGCGTTGGGATGCCTTTGTGATGGCCTGCCCGCAGGCCACTTTTTTCCACCGTGCAGGCTGGCAAAAGATCGTGCGCGATGTTTTTCATCATGACACCTATTATCTGTACGCCCAGGCCGATGACCGCATCTTGGGTGTGCTGCCACTCGGTCATGTCAACAGCTGGCTGTTTGGCAACTCTCTGTCAGGCCTGCCGTTCGCGGTCTATGGGGGCGTGGCAACTGCCAACGAGGAAGTGGCCGTAGCCCTGGAGCAGGAAGCCCAGCGACTTGCCATGCGACTGGGTGTCTCGCATCTGGAGTGGCGCAACATCAATGCGCGCCATGCAGACTGGCCCAGGCAAGACCTGTACGTCACGTTCCGCAAGGAAATTCTTGCCGAGGAAGAAGCCAATTTGCTGGCCATTCCGCGCAAGCAACGCGCCATGGTGCGCAAAGGCATCAAGAATGGCCTGGTGAGCAGCATTGACCCGGATGCTGAGCGCTTCTTCGCCCTTTACGCCGACAACGTGCGCCGCCATGGTACGCCCGCGCTGCCCAAGCGCTATTTCCAGGCCCTGCTGGCCGAGTTTGGCGCCGACTGCGAGGTGCTGACGGTCAGTAGCACCAATGGCAGGGCACTGAGCAGTGTGCTGAGTTTCTATTTTCGCGGCGAGGTCCTGCCTTACTACGCCGGCGACTTGGAGTCGGCACGTGAATTGGCAGCCAACGATTTCAAGTACTGGGAACTGATGCGCCGCGCCTGCGCGCGCGGTCTCAAGGTGTTTGACTATGGCCGCAGCAAGCAGGGCAGCGGCTCCTACGCCTTTAAAAAGAACTGGGGTTTTGAGCCCACACCGCTGCACTATGAATACTGCCTTTACAAGCGTGCTGACGTGCCGCAAAACAACCCATCCAATGCCAAATACAGGTTGCTGATTGCCACCTGGCGCCGCCTGCCCCTGCTGGTTGCCAATTGGTTGGGCCCGATCGTTGTGCGTAACCTGGGCTGAATTCATCATGGCTAACCTGCTCTATCTGGTTCACCGGCTTCCCTTTCCGCCCAACAAAGGCGACAAGGTTCGTTCCTACCATTTGCTCAAACACTTGAGCGCCGGGCACCGTGTCTTTCTCGGCACTTTCGTGGACGACCCGCAGGACGAAGCCTATGTCGAGACGGTGCGAAAGATGTGCCCGGATCTGCATGTGGCGCGGCTTCACCCCCGTCTGGCCAAGCTGCGCAGCCTGTCTGCCTTGATGACTCGGGATCCCTTGAGCCTGCGTTATTACCAGGATGCCGGTTTACAAGCCTGGGTCAACCAGACCCTCGCGCAACACGCGATTGATGCGACGGTGGTTTTCTCCTCCGTCATGGCGCAGTATGTGCAGGTCATACCCGGCGTTTCACGCCCGCCGATGCTGGTCGATTTTGTAGATGTGGATTCAGCCAAATGGACGCAGTACGCAGCCAGCCACCGTTGGCCCCTGTCCTGGTTGTACCAACGCGAAGGCGCGCGGCTGCGTGAGTTCGAGCGTGCGGTGGCAGCGCGTTCGGAGAAATCATTTTTCGTCACTGAAAGTGAAGTTGCCCTGTTCCAGAAAATGGCGCCAGAGTGCGTCGATTCGGTCGTTGCCCTGAGCAATGGCGTGGATACCGACTACTTCTCTCCTGATGCGGCCCGCCCTTCGCCCTTTGCCGGGCGCTCTGAGCAGGAGGCGCAGATTCCCGTGGTGTTCACGGGCGCCATGGACTACTGGCCCAATGTCGATGCAGTGACCTGGTTTGCGCGCGACATCGTGCCGCTTCTGCGACGCTCCTGGCCAACTGTGCGCTTCCATATTGTGGGGCGCAACCCGCCACCGTCGGTCTTGGCCCTGGCGTCTGAGTCCGTCGTGGTCACGGGCACGGTGCCCGATGTTCGGCCCTATTTGCAGCATGCCGCGGTGGTGGTGGCGCCCTTGCGGGTAGCGCGTGGTCTGCAGAACAAGATTCTGGAGGCGATGGCAATGGGGCGGCCGGTGGTGGCCTCCCATACCTGTGGCCAGGCGATCAATGCCCGCAGCGGCGAACTGGTCTGTGCCTCAGGGGTCAATGGCTTTGTGCGCGCACTCGATGCCTTGCTGAAGGAGCCCGCTCGCGCTGTCGCCATGGGTCAATCCGCGCGGCTGCGCGTGCTGCAGAGCTACAGCTGGGGCGCGCACCTCGGTGGCATTGATCGTTATCTGAACGCAGGTCAACCAGAGCGGGAGATGCTATGAATGCGGTGGCCACGCCCTACGCCGGCGTGAGAGGCTCCGAGTTGAGCCAGACCTGGCGGCATGCGCTTGCGGCCCTGGTTCTGCTTTTGCTCTGGACGCTTTTGCTGTACCGCGACACGGGCTCGGCCATGGTGGCGATCTGGAGTCGGTCGGACACTTTTGCCCACGCCTTCCTGGTGCCACCGATCGTGCTGTGGCTGGTATGGCGACAGCGTCTTTTGATCGGGGTCGAGGTGCCGCGGGCCATGCCTGTCATGCTGGTGTTCGTCGCAGTCGCGGCCCTGGCTTGGTTGTTGGGTGAGCTGGCGGCGGTCAATGCGCTGACGCAACTGGCCTTCGTCGCGCTGCTGGTTCTCACGGTGCCGGCCGTGCTTGGGTGGCCGGTCGCGCGCCTGATTATTTTTCCCTTGGGGTTTCTCTTCTTTGCGGTTCCGATGGGTGAATTTCTCATGCCCCAATTGATGGAGTGGACCGCCAATTTCACGGTGCTAGCCCTGCGTTTGAGTGGCGTTCCGGTGTACCGCGAGGGCCTGCAGTTTGTCATTCCATCGGGCCATTGGTCGGTGGTGGAGGCCTGCAGTGGCGTGCGCTACCTGATTGCCTCGTTGACCGTCGGCGCCCTTTACGCTTACCTGAATTACCAGTCGACCCAGCGTCGCGTTCTGTTCGTGATGGTCTCATTGCTGGTGCCCATTGTTGCCAACTGGATGCGCGCTTACATCATTGTCATGTTGGGGCACTTGTCGGGTAACGAACTCGCCGTTGGCGTCGATCACCTGATTTACGGCTGGCTCTTTTTTGGTGTCGTGATGATGCTGATGTTCGTCATCGGCGCGCGCTGGACGCAGACTCCTCCACAAGTCAGTAGCCTTGGCCGGTCCACCGCTGACAACAAACCGGCGATGACTGCACCTAGGCTGTGGGCTGCTACCGCCGGCTTTGCGGCACTAATGGCGGTGCCGCATGTGGCGCTGTGGGCACTCGAGTCTGGCCCGCTCGAGGGCCCGGTGACACTGGCAGCACCGGCAGGGCTGGCGCCAGGTTGGCGAATCACGCGCCCGCTGGTGCCGCCATTCAAGCCCGCTTTTCAAAATCCGTCAGCTGAAATGAGCGCGAGTTATGTCAATCAGGGTGAAGTGGTGGGCTTGTACCTGGCCTACTACCGCCGCCAAGATTACAGCCAGAAGCTGGTCAGCTCCAATAACGTCCTGGTGCGCAGCGATGACCCCCAATGGGCTCGGGTGGCAAACGATAAGCACTCAATTGATTTGAACGGCCAACAAGAGCACGAGTTTCTCACTGTTGAGTTGCGCGGTAGCGCCAGCGACCGATCAGCGAAGCAGACTCGATTGATGGTTTGGCAGATCTACTGGATTAACGGAACGCTGACCGCCAGCGACTACCTGGCCAAAGCTTACAGCGCGTTCTATCGTTTGACCGGACGTGGTGATGACAGTGCCGTCATCGTGATTTACGCACCTAAAGAGCGAGCCGGGGACGCAGCGCCGCTATTGGAATCGTTTTTGACAGCCAATTACCCGAGCATCAATGCCTTGTTGTTGGCCGCGCAAAAGGCCAACTGATCAACCGAACAACAACAAAGAACTTTTTTTCAATCAATGAATGCCATGGAGGTTTCGTGATGAGTGTGATTGCCGTGATTGGTTTGGGCTATGTGGGCTTGCCGCTTGTGGTTGAGTTTGGTAAGCATTTTCGGACCATCGGGTTTGATATTTCCGAGGCCAAAGTGGCGTCCTGCCGCAAAGGAGTTGATCCCTCGCGTGAACTCTCAGACGAAGAAATGCAGGCATCAAGCCAGGCCGAGTACACCGCAGACCCCAGCCTGTTGGCGCTGGCCGACATTATCGTGGTGGCTGTGCCAACACCGGTGGACAGCGCCCATATTCCAGATTTTCGCCCCCTCATCGGCGCCAGCGCCAGCGTGGGCGCGAACATGAAGAAAGACGCCATCGTCGTCTACGAGTCGACGGTTTATCCGGGCGCCACCGAAGAGGTCTGCATTCCGGTGCTGGAGCGAGCATCTGGCTTGACCTGGAAGAAAGACTTCTTTGTTGGCTACTCGCCGGAGCGAATCAACCCTGGCGACAAGGAACACACGCTCACCAAGATTCTGAAGATCGTCTCTGGGGATTGCCCTGAAACCCTCGAAAGAGTTGCCGAACTGTACCAAACCATCATCCTGCCGGGCGTGCATCGTGCGTCCAGCATCAAGGCCGCAGAAGCCGCCAAAGTGATCGAGAACACCCAGCGTGACCTGAATATTTCCTTAATGAACGAGCTGTCCATCATCTTCGACAAGCTGGGCATCGACACCACCGAAGTGTTGGCAGCGGCCGGTACCAAATGGAATTTCCTGAAATTTCAGCCGGGGCTTGTGGGTGGGCATTGCATCGGCGTCGACCCCTATTACCTGACGCACAAGGCCGAGATGCTGGGGTACAACCCGCAGGTCATATTGGCTGGCCGTCGCATCAATGATGGCATGGGCAAATTCATCGCGGAGCAGACCATCAAACAGATGATTGCGGCCGACAGCTACATCAAGGGCGCAAAAGTCAACATCCTGGGGCTGACCTTCAAAGAGAACTGTAGCGATCTGCGCAACTCCAAAGTGGTTGACATCATTAACGAGCTCAAATCCTATGGTGTTGAGGTCTATGTAACTGACCCGCGCGCCGACGCGCTTGAAGCCATGCATGAGTACGGGGTAACCTTGTTGCGCTGGGCCGAGTTGCCCCGCGCCGACGCCATTGTGGCTGCGGTGGCGCACAGTGAGTATGCTGCTTTGACGGTCGAAGACTTTGGCAAGAAGCTGGTCAAGGGGGGGGCGTTCATTGACGTCAAGGCCGCGTTTGACCGAGGCGCTATTGAAGCGGCTGGCTACAGGCTGTGGCGCTTGTGAATGCGACTGGGAGTCTGAAAATGCAAGTCGATTCGCGTCCCCTGGTGCTGCATGTGATGTACCGCTTTGACATCGGCGGTCTGGAGAACGGCATTGTCAATCTCATCAACCACATGCCCGCAGGTGCGTATCGGCACGCGGTGCTGGCGCTCACGGAAATCACCGACTTCAAGCAACGCGTTCAGCGCCAGGATGTTGAGTTCATTGCCCTTCAAAAACCACCCGGACAAGGGTTTTGGCAATACGGCCGACTCTTCAAGTTGTTCCGGCAACTGCGCCCCGCCATCGTGCACAGCCGTAACCTCGCTGCGCTGGAGGTGCAGGCTCCGGCCTGGGCGGCCGGTGTGCCGGTGCGCCTTCACGGCGAACATGGCCGCGATATGGGTGATCTGGAGGGCAATAACCGTCACTATCAGCGACAGCGCCGCTTCTACAAGCCCTTTGTTCATCATTACACGGCGCTGTCGCGGGATCTGGCTGACTACCTGATGGACAAGGTGCAGGTTTCAAAACCGGCCATTACCCTGGCCTGCAACGGCGTCGATACTGCCCACTTTCATGCAGCGCCGGGTGGCCCGGATGCGATAGCGAACTGCCCGTTTAACCCGCAGCAGCATTGGCTGGTGGGCACGGTCGGGCGCATGCAGGCCGTGAAGGATCAGGTGATGTTGGCCCACGCTTTTGTGCAGGCCTTGAGCCTGGCCCCCGCGTTGCAGCAGCGCATGCGTCTGGTGATGGTGGGGGACGGGCCATTGCGGGCTCAGGCCCAGGCGGTGCTGGCGCAGGCCGGCGTAGCGCATTTGGCCTGGCTGCCCGGCGAACGCAGCGATGTGGCTTGCATCCTGCGAGGGTTGCACGCCTTTGCCCTGCCGTCCTTGTCTGAAGGCATCTCCAACTCCATCCTGGAGGCCATGGCCAGTGCGCTACCGGTGGTCGCCACCGCGGTGGGCGGCAATGCCGACCTCGTGGTACAGGGCAAGACTGGGTGGATCGTGCCTGCAGCCAATCCGCAGGGCATGGCTTACCGGCTGGTGGAACTGGCCTGCGATGCGCAGCGGGCGCGCGACATGGGACAAGCTGGCCGCCAGCGCGCGCAGTCCAATTTCAGCATGCAGGCGATGGTGTCGACCTACCAGTCGCTCTACGACCAGCAGCTACGCAGGCGTGGTCCTGTGCCTGCAACACTGCAACATCAATAAACATCATGTGTGGCATTACCGGCATTTTTGACACCCGTGGCCGTCGTGATATCGACCGCGCCGTGTTGCAGCGCATGAACGACTCGCAGTTGCACCGTGGTCCTGACGAGGGTCGCTTGCACCTGGAGCCTGGCCTGGGCCTGGGTCACCGGCGCCTGGCGATCATTGACATCGCCACCGGCCAGCAGCCGCTGTTCAATGAAGATGGCTCCGTGGTGGTGGTGTTCAACGGCGAAATCTACAACTACCAACAACTGATCCCAGAACTACAAAAGCTCGGCCATGTGTTTCACACCCGCAGTGACACCGAAGTGATCGTCCACGCCTGGGAGTCCTGGGACGTCAATTGCGTTAAGCGCTTTCGGGGCATGTTTGCTTTTGCGCTGTGGGACCGCAACCAGCAGACCTTCTTCATGGCGCGTGACCGGTTGGGTGTCAAGCCGCTGTACTACGCGTTGCTAGATGACGGCATGCTGCTGTTTGGCTCTGAACTCAAGTCGATGTTGGCGCATGGAGGTTTGCGACGCGACCTTGATCCGCTGGCAGTGGAAGAATATTTTGCGCTCGGCTATGTGGCCGAGCCGCGCACGATCTTCAAGCAGGCCAAGAAGTTGCCGCCGGCCCACACCTTGTTATTGCGCCGCGGCGAGCGCACCGGTGAGGCGCGCGCCTATTGGGATGTGTGCTTCAGCCTGAATGCAAAAATCAGCGACACGCAAGCATGCGAACAATTGGCCGAGAAGCTGCAGGAGTCGATACGACTGCGCATGATCTCCGAGGTTCCGCTGGGCGCCTTTTTGTCGGGCGGTGTTGACTCCAGCGCGGTGGTTGCAGTGATGGCCGGGTTGTCAAACGAGCCGGTCAATACCTGCTCCATTGCCTTTGAAGACCCGGCCTTCAATGAAGCGGGCTTCGCGCAGGCGGTGGCAGATCGCTATCGCACCCGACACAGTGTTGAGACCGTGCAAAGCGATGATTTTGATTTGATCGACACCTTGGCGCGTCTGTATGACGAGCCTTATGCTGACAGCTCGGCCATTCCCACCTACCGTGTCTGCCAGTTGGCGCGCAAACATGTCACGGTGGCGCTGTCGGGGGACGGAGGGGACGAAACTTTTGGCGGCTATCGCCGCTACAAGTTGCATTTGATGGAGGAGCGCATGCGCGCCGCTTTGCCGCTGGGCCTACGTCGCCCGCTCTTCGGGACCCTGGGGCAGCTCTACCCGAAGGCTGACTGGGCGCCCCGCGTCTTGCGCGGCAAGACCACCTTCGAGGCGCTGGCACGCACTTCGGTGCAAGCCTATTTCCACAGCATGTCGCTGATACGCGATGCCGACCGTTCCCGGTTGTACAGCAGCACATTCAAGTCGGCGCTAGGTGGGTACAGCGCGCGCGAGGTATTTTCCCAGCACGCGGCAAGAGCTGACACCGAGGACCCTTTGGCCTTGATTCAATACATTGACATGCACACCTATCTGGTGGGTGACATCAACACCAAGGTAGACCGCGCCAGCATGGCCCATTCGCTCGAAGTACGCGAGCCCTTGATGGACCACGAGCTGGTCGAGTGGTTGGCCACGCTGCCGTCGTCTCTCAAGATAAGAGGGGGTGAGAGCAAGTTCTTGTTGAAAAAAGCGATGGAGCCGCATTTGCCTCATGACATCATGTACCGACCCAAGATGGGCTTTGCCGTGCCGCTGGCAAATTGGTTTCGCGGACCGCTGCGCGAGCGTGTGCGCGGCGCACTGCTGGATGGACCGTTGGCCGACTCAGGCTGGTTTGATCACACCACGATACGCCAGATGATCGAACAACATGAGCGTGGCGCACGTGATCACAGTACGCCGCTCTGGACCTTGCTAATGTACGACGCGTTTCTGCGCAACACCTGCGGCGCTGGCCTTGCGCAAACTGCCGCTGCTTGAGCCCATGAAGATTCTCTATCACCACCGCACCGCGTCACGCGACGGGCAATCAACCCATATCGACGAGATGATTGCTGGACTGCGCGCCGAAGGCCACGACGTGCGCGTGAGCTCACCGCAGGTCGCGAGTCAAAACCAGTCTGGCGGTAGCCCCGGTTGGGTCGGGCAGCTCAAGGCCCGGATGCCCAGGCAACTCTATGAATTGGCAGAGTTGGCATATTCGGTGTTGGCTTATCGCCGGCTTTGTACAGCGATCAGACAAGACCGGCCTGATGGCATTTACGAGCGCTACAACCTGTATCTGCTGGCGGGCGTCTGGGCCAAGAAACGCTTTGGCCTGCCTTTGATCCTGGAGGTCAATGCACCCATGGCGCAAGAGCGCCGTCAATACGGCGGGCTGTCCTGGCCGCGCTTAGCCGATTGGGCCGAACGCTACGTCTGGCAGAACGCCGATGTGCTTTTGCCAGTGACCCAGGTGCTGGCCGACTCTTTGGTGAGCCAGGGCATTGAGCCGGCGCGCATTCGTGTCATACCGAACGGTATCAATCCAGACCATTACAAAAATCTGCCGTCGGTGGCGCAGGCCAAAGCACAACTGGGTCTGGGCGATCGCCTGGTGATTGGTTTTACCGGATTTGTGCGCGAATGGGATCGGCTGGACCGCATCATGGTTTGGGTTGCGCGCAGAGCGGCCCAGCACAATGTGCATCTGCTGGTGATTGGGGATGGGCCGGCACGGGCTGGGATCGAGGCCAGTGCAATTCGGCTTGGCGTGGCCGACCGGCTCACATTTACCGGCGCGGTGCCGCGCGAACAGGTGCCTGCATTGTCAGTGGCGTTTGACATCGCCCTGCAAACCGCATTGGTGCCCTATGCCTCGCCACTTTGTCTATTTGAGTATTTGGCCCTAAGCAAAGCCATCGTGGCGCCTGACCAGGCTAATCATCATGAGATATTGACATCGGGCGTAGATGCCTTGCTGTATGACCCGAATGACCACGCCGGCCTTGAAACGGCCTTGGACGCCTTGTGCCAAGAGCCGGCCTTGCGTGCGCGCATAGGGGCAGCTGCACAACAATTGATTGTGCGTAAGCAGTTGACGTGGCGCCACCACGCCCGCAAAGTGGCGGGCCTGGTTGACTGCGCGCGTGCTGCCGGTAAGTTCAAGGTTGGCGCGGTTGAAACCTTTCCAAGGAACCTGCTGTGAGTGCAAGAAAAGTCCGTTTGCCGACGGTTTCGACTTTGTACCCCAACAGCGTTCGCCCGGGTCACGGCATCTTTGTTGAAACCCGCCGGCGTGAGCTCCTGCGCAGTGGCGAGGTCGAGGTTCGGGTGGTCGCGCCGATACCGTGGTCTTTTTCCACCGACCCGCGTTATGGTGATTACGCGCGCATGCTGTCTCAGCGTGGGGGCGGTGCGTTCGCACAGGCCATCAGTGCCTTGCTTGCGTCTTCCCCTGACCGCGCTCAGGTTCGCTCTTATGCCGAATACTTCAGCTGGCAGAGCACCACCGATGCGCAGCTAGCCTTGTTCCAAAAAATCGCGCTGAAGTGCACGGAGGCCATCCATGCGTGACTATCTTCTGGGTTCGATCATTCTTGTGTTATCAGCCTATGGCTTGCTGCATCCCTGGGTCGGTATCCTGGGCTGGACCTGGATCAGCATCATGAACCCGCATGCCTACAGCTGGCAATTGAACAGTTTGCCGGTGGCGGCGGCCATCGCGGGTGCCACCTTGCTGGGCGTGCTGCTCACGCGCGATCGGCGCGAGTTCTTTGTTACGCGCGAAACCACCGTATTGATGCTCTTTATGTTGTGGATGTGCATCACCTTGCCGTTTTCTTTTTACTTTGATGAAAGCTTTGAATTGTGGAAGCGGGTCATGAAGATTGACTTGATGGTGCTGGTTGCCATGGTGGTCCTCTATTCCAAGAAACACATCACGTGGCTGGCCTGGATTCTGGCGGCGTCGATCGGGTTTTTTGGCATCAAGGGAGGATTTTTTACACTGGCAACGGGAGGTACCTATCGGGTTTGGGGTCCGACCGGAACCTACATTGGGGGCAACAACGAGGTTGCCCTGGCCTTGGTGATGATCATTCCCTTGATGCGCTTTCTGCACCTCACCACGGAGTCGGTCTGGATCAAGCGCGGGCTCATGCTGGCGATGTTGCTGTGTGCGGCGGCAGCGCTGGGGAGCCAGTCGCGTGGCGCATTGCTCGCTATTGTGGCGATGGCTGGCGTCTTGTGGTGGCGCAGTCACAAAAAAGCGTCGGGGCTGATCTTTTTGCTGACTGTGGGCGCTGTCCTGCTCACCTTCATGCCGGACAGTTGGTGGAGCCGCATGGGGACGATCAGTGAGTATCAAGGTGACGCCTCGGCGACGGGGCGCATCAATGCCTGGTGGATGGCCTGGAACCTGGCCAAGGCCAACCTGTTTGGCGGTGGCTTCATGATCTACATGCCCGACCTGTTTGCCAGGTACGCACCTAACCCTACCGATCTGCACGCCGCCCACAGTATCTATTTCATGGTGCTGGGCGAACACGGTTTCATTGGTCTTTTTCTGTTCCTGCTGCTATGGATATTTGTCTGGCGCTCTGCCGGGCGCTTGCGGATTCAAGGCCTGCAATTGCCGCAGACCCAGTGGCTGTCGCACCTGGGCGCCATGTGTCAGGTTAGCCTCGCGGGCTACGCGGTGGGCGGTGCCTTTCTGAGCTTGTCGTATTACGATTTGCCCTACAACATGCTGGTCCTGGTGGTGCTGGGTTGCCGCTGGATGGACGGTAAGGAGTGGGTGCGAGAGGCGCAGGAGGCGCAGCTGAAACCAGCCGCCGAGGTTCCCAAGCGGGCAAAAGCGGGCGTTGCCTAAATGCTGCTCAAGCCCATGCTTCAATGCCTGTCGCCCGGTGGTGCCCGAAGCCGCTTGTCGGTGCTGATCTTTCACCGTGTGTTGCTTGAGCCCGACGCACTTTTTCCGGATGAAATGTATGCCCGGCGCTTCGATGACCTCTGTGGCTGGCTGGCGGCGTGGTTTAACGTGCTGCCGCTGGATCAGGCCGCCGCGCACCTGAAGGCCGGTACGCTGCCGGCGCGAGCGGCCTGCTTGACCTTCGATGACGGCTACGCCGACAACTACCATGTCGCTTTGCCGATACTGCGGCGCCATGGCCTGAGTGCAACGTTTTTCATTGCGACCGGCTTTCTTGACGGGGGTCGTATGTGGAACGACAGCATCATCGAGTCGATTCGCGCCTGCCAACGCCCGTTTCTTGACCTGTCTGGCCTGGGCCTGGGCCGCCAAGCGCTGGCGGGTGTCCAAGAGCGCCAGGCAGCTATTGCTGCCCTCATCGATCAGATCAAGTACCGACCCGCCCCGCAGCGGGTTGCCATGACGGAGCAGATTGCTCTGCTGGCGCAGGTGGCGCTACCCCATGACCTGATGATGAGCTCGCACGAGGTCCGGGCCATGCACCAGGCGGGTATGCAAATTGGCGCACACACGGTCTCCCATCCCATCTTGGCGCGGCTCACCGATGAACAGGCGCGCGACGAGATTCTGGCAGGCAAACAATTCCTGGAGCAATTGCTCGATGAGCGCGTCAGCCTGTTTGCCTACCCCAATGGCAAGCCGGGTGAGGACTACACGCCCCGCAGCGTGGATCTGGTGCGTGGTCTGGGTTTTAATGCTGCCGTCAGCACCCGTTGGGGTGCCTGCGCCGTGGGCGATGACCTGTTCCAGATTCGGCGCTTTACGCCGTGGGACACGACCCGATTGCGCTTTGGCGCGCGCATGCTCGCCAATCTATGCAGCGCTTGATTGATAGAAACTAAATTTCAGGAAAACAATGAAAATCACCGTGGTTGGAACTGGCTGCGTTGGCTTGGTCGGTGGCGCCTGCCAGGTCAATGAAAGCGCGGTGTCCGTGGGCACAACCGACAAGGTGCGCGAAGCCGCCAGTCGGGTGCTGGTCGCCGACTTGCTGGCGGGCGGCGCCACCGTCACGGCCTACAACCCGGCCGCCATGCCCGAAGCGAAGCGCATTTTTTGGGTCTGGGCCGCGCCTGAGCTGCGCAGAAACCCCCATGCAGCCGCTCAATGGTGCCGACGCCCTGCTTAAATCGGTGTGCACACCGGGCCTTGAGTATTTCCCGATTGGGCGATAATTTATGAATAATTGGCCTCTAGCCTACGTGTAATCTATGTTAGTAGCTACATAAAAAGGAGCAATCTTCAGCCTCTCAGCCTGAAGCGAGGTGCCTTGACTGCCAGCCACTGTTCCAGCATGGTCAGAATCCAGACCATCTCGCCGTAGTAGCCCGGGTGCTCAGGCAGCCGTTGGTCCAGCAGATTCTTGACAAAATCATCGCGCACCACGCCACGCCCGGCCAGACTGTAGAGCGAGTCGGCAGCCAGTGCCTTGAGGGCAGGGTGAGCGTTGGCCCATACGCCAAATGGCAGGCCGAAGCCCTGCTTCTTCTTGGCAATGATATCGACAGGCAGAAAGTCGCGCAGTGCCTCTTTGAAGAACCAGCGCAGTTTGAGGCCCTTGAGCTTGTAGCTGGGGGGCAGCCTTTGCGAGAAGGCCAGCAACCGGTCGTCCAGGAGCGGAAAGCCCACCGCAACGCCCGCCAGGTCGGCCGTGCCCACCACCTTGGGCAGATCACAGTCGGCCAGCGTGTAGCGCCAGTCAAAAGCCAGCATGCGGTTGACCAGGTTGTCGGTGCGGGCCTGGGCCCAAACCCTGACTTGTTGGCGGCTGGGGTCTTGCTGATCAACCTGGGCCAGCAGCTCCGGGGTCAACATGGCGTCTAGCCCCAAGCGAAACAACAGGTTGTAGGTCATCATGCGATCGGGCATGGCAACCTGGGCCTGGTTCACATAGCTGGCGCCCTTGCGCAGCAGTGGAATCTGGTTCATGACCGAGGACCTTGACACGGGCTCGAGCAGCCCCGTTCGCAGGCGCGCGGGAACATGGTCATACCAGCCAAATACTTTCTGTTTGGCATAGCGGGTGTTGCCGCCAAAGAGTTCGTCCCCGCCGTCACCCGCCAGCAGCTTGCTCACGCCGTCTGCCCGCGCCATTCTTGCGCAGTAGTAGGCGGGCAGGGCCGATGAGTTGCCAAAGGGCTGGTCGTAATGGGCCGCCACAAGCGGGATGCTGCGCACCAGGTCGTCGGGGGTCACGTAGTACTCGTGGTGCTCGGTGTGGAAGTGCTTGGCTGCGAGGCGGGCAAACGCCATCTCGTCGTAGCCCTGCTCGTCAAATCCAATGGAGTAAGTAGCCGCCGGCTTGCCACTGGCCAGGGCCACCATGCCGGCCATGGTCGAGCTGTCGGTGCCGCCGCTCAAGAAACAGGCCGCTTTGCTGCCGTCCAGCTGGCGCGCCACGGCGTCCTTCAGTAGTTGTCGGAACTCATCTTTCAGGTCGCCAAAGGAGGCGCCTTGCTGCACTTCAAAGGTCGCGGTCCAGTAGGGCGCCACCGTCAGTTGGCCGTTCTCGAACACCGCGCAGTGGCCCGGTGGCAGCCGGAAAATGCCTTTGTAAATGGTGCGTGGTGACGGGATGATGTGAAAGTAGAGGTAGTCAAATATCGCCTGCGGGTCAATCTCCGTTAAGGCATCAGCGAGTTCATCGGCCCGGGCCGCGAAGCGCAAGGTCCCGGCGTCTACGCGGTAGCACAACGAGCGGATCGCAAAGCGGTCGACCGCCATCAAGGTGCGGCCACCGGGCTCATGAAAGGCCACTGCAAAGTCGCCAGTCACGCCAGCCAGGGCGCTGACGGCGTTGTAGGCCAGCGCCTGTCGCCACGCAGCCAAGCAGCCCTGGCTCCTGGCCAGATCATCCAACTCTGCATTGGAGAACTGAGGGGAGCCAAGATTCAAGGGGAAACCGTTTGCGGACACAGGGTCGCAATCGATTGAACGGGGAGATAACGCTGCCATCGGATCAATTTTCCGGGGCAAGGCGTGCAATCACTTGCGAAAAATCATGCGCGGTGTCTTTGGCGTGTTGCCACCGGGCTTTCTCTGGTTAGCATGGACCGACCCAGACCCCATGCCTTGCCATGACCCATACTGATGATCGCGAGCAGGAATCAAGCAAGCTACAAAACTGGCTTGTGTTGCTCTATTTGTCGTTTGTGGTCTATGGCAGCCTGGTGCCACTTCACTACGTGGATCGCGCGTGGGGCGACGCAATTCTAGCGTTCAGGAACATCCCCTTTCTGACGCTCGGCATTGATTCGCGCGCCGACTGGGTCTCCAACGGTGTGCTCTATGTCCCGGTCGGATTCCTCACAGCGCAGGTCCTGAGAAATAGATTCAAAAGCCTGCCACTTGCCCCTTTGCTCGTCTTCGCGGGTGTTTTCTCAATGGCGCTGGCGGTGGCGGTGGAGTTTGTCCAATTGTTCTTCCCGCAAAGAACGGTGTCTCTCAACGACATCCTGGCGGAGTGTCTGGGTAGCCTGGTCGGCTTGGCGTTGTGGGCCCGTTATGCCTCTTGGTTCAGCACCATGATCGCCTCCCTGGTGGGCAAGCCGCAGCGGCTGAAAGTGCTCGCGCTTGACGGTTATGCCTTTGCCTACCTTGCCTTTGCTTTGTTTCCTTTCGACTTTGTCGTGTCGTGGTCGGAGCTGGCTGCCCGGGTTGATTCGAACAGTTGGGCTTGGCTGGTCGCAGGCCATGCACCCTCGCCCATGCTGTTGGTGCTGCGCTTGTTAGCGGAAGTCGGCTTGACCTTGCCCTTTGGTCTCTTGCTGGCGCGCCACGCCGCCTTCGGTCTGGCCGGTTACAGGCAGGCTGTGCTCCTGGGCCTGTTGTTGGGAGGCGCGGTTGAAGCCTTGCAGTTCCTGATGGCCTCGGGAGTCGCGCAAGGACTGTCGGTTCTGACCCGATTGGCTGGCGTCTGTGGCGGCTTGGCGCTAAGTCGCTATGGTCATCGTTGGACTGCGGAGCAGTTCGCCGCCACGCTGCGGCGCTACACACCTGCCCTGGCGGCGGCGTATCTGGCCTTGTTACTTGAGCTCAACGGCTGGTTCACCGCCCATTGGCACGGGCTGGACGATGCAATTGCGCAGCTGGCGCAAGTCAAATTCATGCCGTTCTACTACCACTATTTCACGACCGAAGCGTTAGCGCTCTTCAGTCTGGTGGTGGTTACTGCGTCCTACATACCGGTTGCCCTGCTGGCCTGGGCGCATCGACGTTGCGCTGCCTTTGCCGCCGCCATGGCATCAGTTCTTGCAATGGGTATCGAAGGCGGCAAGCTATTCATTGATGGACTTCACCCGGATCCGACCAACATCTTGCTGGCGTGCGCGGCAAGCTGGACCGCGACGCGATTTTTGCAGCTCCTTGACCATCAGCAATCGCGGTCCATCAAGCCGATGGTCGTACTCCGCCCCTGGCTGCTTTTGTGCCTTGCGGCGATAGGCGTTTGGCTGGCAGCCTTTCCAGCCTTCCCAGTGCTTGTCGGCGTGGTGCTCGTTGCCTGCGCTGCGATGGTATGGCAGCGCCCCGCGTGGCTATTCGCAATTATTCCGGCAGCCTTGCCTGTATTTGACCTTGCGCCGTGGAGCGGTCGCTTCTTCTTTGACGAGTTTGACGCACTTGTGGTGGTGTGCCTGGCGCTCGCCTTTAGCCGTGTCCAGGCGCTGCCCCTTGCCAAGTCGCGCACCGATATTCCTTTCAGCATGGCAGTGGCCCTGGTTGTGCTGAGCTTTGCTGTCAGTGCGGTGCGAGGTCTGTTGCCGTTTCAACTGCCTGACGCAAACTCTTTCAACAACTATTACAGCTCCTATAACGCCTTGCGGATAGTCAAGGGCGTGGCATTTGCATGGGCTGCCTATGGCCTGTTCCAGCGCCTTGGGGCGCATGGCGTTGATGCGCGCCGCCAGTTTGGCTTTGGCATGGTCATTGGCTTGGGGCTGACCGTGGCCGTGATTTTTTGGGAGCGCGTGGCATTTAGTGGACTGTGGAATTTCACTGGAAGCTACCGCGTCACCGGCCCATTCTCGGCCATGCACACCGGGGGTGCCTATATCGAATGCTTCCTCGCTGCAGCCACGCCTTTCCTGGTTGTTCTCATGCTTGGGACAGCTCATCGGGCGCTGAGACTGGCCTGTTTCCTGCTCGTGCTGGCCACCACGTACGCGTTGATGGTCACATTTTCCCGGAACGGGTTCGTGGCTTTTGCGGTCGCTGTTGGTGTCGTGTTGCTGAGCGAAATGATCAGTGCCAAGCGCTTTGTTCGTCGCAGTATTTTTTTTGCCGGCATGACAGGCGCCATGTTGCTGGTTGCGCTGCCGATATTTGAGGGTGATTTTGCGCAATCGCGAATGGCAACTGTCAACGCCGATCTTAGGGTTCGCCAATCGCATTGGCAGGATGCCGTCCGCATGCGTGATTCCGGTTGGGCCGCCTCAATGTTCGGCATGGGACTTGGACGCTTCCCTGAGACAAGCTATTGGCGAAGCGTCTCAAGCCCCAGGTCCGGCACCTACAGGCTGGAAGCCGAGGCAAATGGACGCCATTTGCGCTTGGGCGCGGGTGATTCCATTTACCTGGAGCAGTTGGTGTCGATTGAGCCGGGGAGAAAATATCTTTTGAAGCTCGATGCACGCCCAAACCGCCCCGACGCCAAGATCACGGTTCCGATTTGCGAAAAATGGATGTTGACCGCCTACAACTGCATTTGGCAGTCTTTCAATTTGGGCAAGGAATTCGGTCATTGGCGCAGCCTCGAAGCAGAAGTCTTCGCCAAAGATATCCCCATCAGTCCCTGGTACAGCCAAAGAACCACCAAGCTCTCACTCTATTACGGTGTGCCTCAATCCACCGTCGATATTGATAATGTTCGCCTTGAAGCGGAGACCGGCGAAAACCTGATCCGCAATGGCGACTTCAACCAGGGACTGGACCATTGGTTTTTCTCTGCCGATGGTCACCTGCAATGGCACATCAAAAGCTTATTTGTTGGCCTGCTCTTTGACCAAGGCTGGTTTGGCCTGGCGGCAATGGGCAACTTGTTCCTGCTCGCACTAGGCCGGGCAGCCATGGACGCATTGAGGGGTGACGCCGATGCCAGCGCTGGCCTGGCGGCGCTTTGCAGCCTTTTGGTTGTCGGTCTCTTTGACACGCTCATCGATTCGCCAAGATTTTTGTTGTTGCTGCTTCTTTTGATGATCATGGCCGCTGCAAGGCCGGTCTTGCGACCGACTTCTGAGCGGCTCTATTGAATGTCAGGATGCCATATCTGGATGGTGAGCCCCGTCGTGTCCGAATTGACATTGATCAAATGGCAACCGTACCTGCAGGCAAACAATTCCCGCTCGTCAGACCGTATGACTACCTTTGCCATCAACTATTGCCGCCAGGCGAACGGGTGTGCCCTATGAAAGTTTTGTTCTTGACCCTGTGGTATCCCAATCGGCAGAACCCGGTGTCGGGAACCTTCGTGCATGAACAGGCGAAATCGTTGCGAGAGGCGGGGTGCGACGTGCGGGTGATGCAGCCGCTCCCGATGACGCCATTCCCATTGCCCCTGTTCAAAAAATCCTACCGGGAATTGGCGTGCGTGCCTGACGAGGAGGACGATGCCGGTCAGCCGGTCTATCACCCGCGCTACCTGACGCTACCAGGACACAGCCTGTTTGAGCGAGTGGGTGACTGGATGTTTCAAGCAATTCAAAATCGGCTGGCGGCCATCTACCAGGACTGGCGATTTGACATCATTCATGCCCACTCCACCTATCCATGCGGCTATGTGGCCAATCGCTGCAGGGATGAGATGTTTCCTCACGTCAAGGTCGTGCATACCATTCACCGAACTTGCATCGTTGATGCGCCAAATTACAACCGGGCCTGCTTCAGGAAAGTCCGGGACAGCTTGGATGGAGCCGACTTCAATGTTTTTGTTAGCGGCGAAGGGATGCGGCTCGGGCATGAATATACGCAGGATCGAATTAGCGCATTCAGTCAGTACATCACCAACGGCGTGAACACTGAAACGTTCTCCCTTAGCGATGCAGAGCGGCAAGAAGTTGATGAGCTCAAGTCGACCCATGCCAAGAGCTGGAATCTGGTGTTTGTCGGCTACTTGAAGGAGATCAAAGGCATTAAGGAATTATTGGAGGCAACCAAGAATCTCGTGGCGCAGGGCCAGAAGAATTTGCGACTGTTTTTGGTAGGGGAAAACCAGTTGGGCTCCTACGTTGACGATTATGTCGCTGCGAGCGGTCTGCAGGATGTGGTGGTGCGGGTTGGCGCGGTGCCGCACCAGCGAGTAAAAATATGGATGCGTTTTGCCAGCGCCTTTATTCTGCCGTCGCATTCTGAGGGTACGCCGACCGTATTGTTTGAAGCTCTTTTTGTCGGGGTGCCGAGCATTTTTACCCACGTGGGCGGCGTCGGGGACATTGTGATGGACCGTCAAGAGGCGCTGTTGATACCCCCGCGTTCAGTAGCGGCCATCGAGAAGGCAATTGCAATTTTGATGCGCGATCCACTCTTGTGCCGCGAACTCGCAGGGCGTGGGCATGAACTCATCAGCGGCAAATTTACCTGGACTTTGAATGCACAAGCGCACCAGCAGGTTTACCAACGGCTGCTTGGCATTGGCGCCGCTGGGCAAAGGGATTCGGAGCCAGCGTGAAAAAAATCCTGATGATTGCCTACCACTTTCCGCCATTGGCAGGCAGCAGTGGCATACAACGCACACTGCGCTTTGTGCAGCATCTGCCGGCGCTGGGTTGGCAGCCGCTGGTGCTAAGCGCTGACCCCCGTGCCTATGAGAAAAGCAGTGGCGATTTGATGGCTGATGTCCCGCAGGGCACCGTGGTTCGCCGCGCGTTTGCGCTGGACACGGCGCGGCACCTGCAACTCGGTGGACGTTACCTCGGCTGGATGGCCAGGCCGGACCGCTGGATCAGTTGGAAGTTCGCCGCCATCCGCGAGGGGCGCAGGATGATCGATGAGTTCAAACCGGATGTCATTTGGTCCACGTACCCGATTGCCACTGCGCATGTAATTGCGTCGGCGCTGCATCGAAAGACGGGTATTGCGTGGGTTGCGGACTTTCGCGATCCGATGGCGCATGCGGGCTATCCCGCCGATCCGCGTACTTGGCGCAGCTATCAAGCCATTGAAGAAGATGCGCTCACTCGGGCAAGCTACAGCGTGTTTACCACGCCCGGTGCGGCACACATGTACCAACAGCGCTACCCGGCTGCGGCCGAGCGCATCGTGGTGCTTGAAAACGGCTATGACGAGGAAAGTTTTTCTGCCCTCGCGCCACTGCAATCCGATGAATTGCGGGCCGTAGGCGTCGGCACGCGCCCTTTGTTGCTGCTGCACAGCGGCATTGTTTATCCATCGGAGCGGGACCCGACGCAACTGTTTGCTGCGCTTGGCCGTCTAAAAAAAGAGGGCGTGTTAACGACGGCTGATCTACGCATCCGGTTTCGTGCCTGCGTTCATGATGAACTCCTGCAACATCTGGCGAAAACTCATGGCGCCCAGGATTTCATTGAACTGTGTCCCGCAATACCCTACCGCGCGGCGCTCGCTGAAATGATGGCGGTCGACGCGCTTCTGGTGATGCAAGCGCGCAATTGCAATGCCCAGATTCCCGCAAAAATCTATGAATACTTGCGCGCTGGCAAGCCCATTCTTGGGCTCACCGATGCCGCTGGCGACACGGCTGCCGTGCTGCGCGGGGCCGGGTTGAGTGACATCGCTGCACTTGATTCGGTCGATGCAATAGCCCACGTCCTGCCGACGCTGGTGCGCGACTGGCGACGCGGCAATTTGCGACTGCCGAAAGCGCTGGCGGTTCAGAAGGCATCGCGGCGCGGAAGATCAGAGTCCTTGGTATCGCTTCTGGAACAGGTGGCACACCAAAGAGAGAGGAATTTTGTGCCCGTGTCAGGCTGACAAGCAAGTAAGCAGGCCCTTGCGCCGAGGACGTCCGATATGTGATGCCCCAATTGACATTGATCAACTCAGGCTCTGGCGTCCCAGCCAAAAATTCCTCAACCAAGGCTCACAGAACTCCCTTCCATGCACCGTGTCTCCATCGTCATTCCTGTCTACCAAGGGGCCAGCACATTGCCCATTCTGGTCGAAGAGATTGCGCCTCTGACGCGTCAGCAGACCACGCCTGGCGCCAGGAGCTTCGTTGTTTGCGAAATCTTGCTGGTTCACGACTGCGGACCAGACCGGTCGGATAAAGCCATTGAATCTATTTGCGCTCAATATCCTTTTGCCAAGTCGGTCTGGTTGTCCCGAAATTACGGGCAACACGCCGCAACCTTGGCTGGCATGGCCAGCGCCACCGGCGACTGGGTGGTCACCATGGATGAAGATGGACAGCAAAACCCGGCAGACATTGGCCCGATGCTTGACTATGCCCTGGACTCGTCGCTGCAGCTGGTTTACGCCAAGCCCATCAACGCGGCGCCGCATGGCTGGCTTCGCAATGCCTTAAGTCAGGCCGCAAAAGCAATCAGCACTCAACTGTTGGGCAACAGCGCGATCGGACGCTTCAATAGTTTTCGCCTGGTCGATGGTGAAATTGCACGAACCCTGGCCGCCTACTGTGGCAATGGTGTCTATCTGGACGTTGGGCTGTTCTGGGTCAGCGGCAGGATCGGACACTGTCCGGTTCGCCTGCGAAACGAATTAGACCGCCCCTCTGGCTATTCTTACTTCAAGCTATTGGGTCACTTCTGGAACCTGATACTGACCACCGGCACACGTCCGCTAAGGCTGATCACCATCATGGGTTTCTTTTCCATGATTCTGGCGGTCGTCATTTCAGCCTATGCGCTGTACGGCAAGATATTCGGCCAGGTACCGGTTCAGGGCTGGGCCTCAATGCTAATTGTTGTCTCCTTTTTCTCGGGCAGCATTCTGACGGCTCTTGGCGTGATCGCCGAGTACCTGGCAGTCACAATGGGAATCGTCATGGGCAAGCCGTTGTATGTGGTGAGCACCAAACCAACGCGCCCGCCCGTTCTGCCATGATGATCTCATGGGTCATCGGGAGCGGCGGGCTGTTGGGGACGGCACTTTGCCGTGCGTTGCATCGCAAGGGTGACGAACTTTTTGTGCCTGATAAGCGCCTTTGCTGGGGGGACGACCAAGCCCTGGCGGATCAAGTGGCAACGACCGTTGACAAGTTTGCATCAAGGGTGCAAGCCGTTGACCAGTGGCAACTCTATTGGGCTGCAGGTGTTGGAACGATGAGCAGTTCAGCCCAGGCGCTTGAGCCAGAAGCGCGCGCCCTGACTCAGGTCTTGAAGTCGATTGAGTCGCACCCACAAATCATGGCCAAGCCCGGCGCCATCGCCTTTGCCAGTTCGGCCGGCGCGATTTACGCTGAGTCATCAGATGAAGTGATTACCGAGCGTTCGCAGCCGACACCAACAACCGCCTATGCTCGCGCGAAGCTGCTGCAAGAGGAACTGCTCGCTTCCTTTGTGAAAAGAAATCGTTGTGCGAGCGCGCTCATTGCAAGAATATCCACGCTGTATGGCCCCGGGCAGGCGAGCGCAAAGAAGCAGGGCCTGCTGACGCACATGGCGCGCTGCATCCTGCGCAATCAGCCCATCCAAATCTATGTTCCGTTCGACACCATCCGTGACTACATTGCCGCTGACGATGCCGCGGAGGCGATGATCCGTGCCTTGGCTCGGATCGGCGAGCCACAACAGACTGTGATCAGAATTGTGGCCTCGGAGCGACCCACCACGATCGCAGAAATTGTTTCAATTTTCAAGCGAATTGCGCGACGTGGGCCGCGCATCGTGACCAGCGCGAGCCGTCTCTCAGGTCTGTACACACGGCGTGTGCAATTTCGCTCGATGGCGACACAGGCAAGCCCCAGCCCGCCTGCCATGAGCCTCGCCGTTGGCATTGCGCAGCTGATGCTTCAAGAGCGTGTCAATCTGGCCCGTGGTGGCTCGCAATGACTGGCACCAGACAGTGAGTCAACCACGATGAAACCGCAAGTGTCTGTCTGCATACCGACTTATCGTGGGGTGGAGTTTCTGGGGAAAACGATCGACTCGGTCTTGAATCAAAGTTACCCCAATTTCGAGTTGTACATACTCGATGACAACTCCCCGGACGAGACGCCGAGCCTCATGTCGCGTTATGACGATCCACGTATCCGATACATCAGACACGCCTGCAACCTGGGCCCGCAAGGCAATTGGAATCGTTGCCTGGAGGTGGCCCAGGGCAAGTACTTCAAACTGCTACCGCATGACGATTTGCTTGCGCCGGATTGTCTTGAAAAGCAGGTCGCGGTGCTGGAAAACGATCCCGCAGAACAGATTGCGCTGGTATTTGGCGCGCGCGACATCATCGACACCGATGGGCGGGTGTTGATGAGGCGCCGCCTCGGGCGGGACAAAGCCGGGCGAATTGAAAGCCGAGTCTTGATCAAGCGCTGCATTCGCGCTGGCACCAATTTGATCGGTGAACCGGGCAACGGCCTGATCCGCCACGAGCTTATCAAAACCGTAGGGACCTATGACGCAAGTCATCCCTATCTGGTCGATCTGGACTATTGGTTCAGGGTGCTTGCCCATGGCGACGGCTACTACACGTCGACGCAGACCTCCGCGTTTCGGGTCAGCCCAGGCTCCTGGAGTGTGGCCATTGGCGGAAAACAACATCGGGACTTCAAGGGCTTTGTCGACAAATTCAGGGCGGACACCAGATTCTGCATCTCGGGGGCAGACCGGACCATTGGTCTGGCCAAGGCTCACCTCAATACCATCGCCCGCGCTGCTGTGTATCAGCTGATCTTCTGAAAACATCCAAAAAATACGCTTGCTATGCAGATGACGCCCGAATTTTCCTGTATTCAATGCACCAGTTCTGCGGCTGTTCCTGTGTGGTCTGATTGCAAAGACTACTACCTGCAAAAGCCCTTGCGGGTCAGCTACGCCCGCTGTGTCAGTTGTGGTCTGATTCAACAGACGCCCATTCCAGCAGATGTGGCCGCTCTGTATGGCGCGTACCCGATTCATAAAAAGAAGTCGTGGCTGTACCGGCTTATGCGCGCGTGGGTCATGGGCTCCTGCTACTTTGACGCGCGAGGGTTTATTAGGGAATTCAAGAAGCCTGCATTGTTGCTTGACTTTGGTTGCGGCGATGGCTGGTTCCTGGATGAGAATAGGGCAAGAAACCTCAATCTCATTGGCTTCGAACCCGACCCTGCTCATGCGGCACTACTCTCACAGGTGCTTAAACTTCGTGTCTATGCTGACGAACGAGACCTTGTGCGTGATCACGCGGGACTGGTGAACGTCGTCACCATGCACTTCGTGCTTGAGCATATTACGGACATCAATCATGCTTTTGAAACGGTCCATAAGCTCCTGAAACCAGATGGCATCTTCTATTTTGTTATTCCGAATATAGGCTCTTGGGAGGCGCGCCTCTTTGGCAAGAAGTGGCATAACCTTGACGCACCGAGACACATCAGTTTTCCGCAAGCACCTTCGATCAAGCAACTTTCTGAGCGTTGGGGTTTCGATGTCGTCAAGAGCCAGTCGGCATCTTTTCCAAATGGTGTGGCTGCCAGCCTGTCGGTCGTGCTGACTGGGCGCTTCCGGTTCCCAGTCTATTTGCTGTTCCTGCCGGTTGGAATATTGCTTTCGCATCTCTTTCCAAGTGGAAACACAGGGTATTTCCTGCGCAAAACTGGACCGAGGACGGCTGTTGATCGAGGGCGTCAGCCCGCCCGACCCCAATGAGCCTCCTCAGCACAATCTCCAGACAGGGCCGCAAGACCGTGCTCGTGCGATTTGTTCTGGTCGGAATTCTCAATACCTGCGTGAGCTATCTCATTTACGCGTTGCTGTTATCTGTGGGCCTGCGTTACCAAATGGCCAACCTCATTGCTCTGGTCATCGGCATCCTGTTCAGTTTCAAGACACAAGGCCATCTGGTGTTCAACAACCGAAATAATCGTTTGCTGGGGCGCTTCATATTGAGTTGGACGGTTATCTATGTATGTGTCATTTTCATGATCGGACGGATCATTGCTCTTGGCTTTGACGCCTATGCAGCGGGTGCCCTGGTTTTGCCCTTCAGCGCTGCCTTGTCGTATGTGATTCAAAAGTACTTTGTCTTTAAGGGGTCGTCCCAGCCGACGCAAGGGTAGCGCTGGACTCGCAGTTGCGCTCTGGGCCGTATGCCTGACTGAGGCACGGTGCGCCCAGTCATTGGGTTTTATTGGGTGAGCTATTTGTATGAATAAAAACTATCAAAAAGCAATTGGTTTTTTACTCTTGTCGTGGCTGCTGGCGACTATCACAATCAGTATGCAAACCTGGATCGGTGATCAAACCATATACGCCAAAAAACTGGAGAAGCAGCGTGAAGAACTGCACTTTGGCATCCTGGAAAACAAGGCGCCAGGCGGCAAAGGATGGACCGCACTTGGGGCCACCTCGATTCAAAAGCGAATAGGGATTGTGTATTTAGCAGAGTCCATCCGAATTCACACCGGCTTAACCGTTGCCAAAACCTACAAGTTGCTCGATACGGTGTTTTTATTTGTTGGTCTGTTGGCTTTGTACTTCTATCTGAAGAAATGGTTGCCAGATCATTATTGTTTGCTGGGTGTTCTGTATTTCTGCGCGGCGTTGCCCCTGACCTACTTCTTTGCGCTATTTCATCCCTGGGACAGGCTTCAACTGGTGCTCTGGATTGGGCTTCTCTATCTGGTCGCCGAAAGAAATTTCTGGGTCTTGATGTTCTGTCTATTTCTTAGCGTTTTAGTCAAATTCGACACCATCTTGCTTCCGTTTCTTTACTTCCTGGTTCACGTCGACAAGAACAGTTGGCTCAAGACCTGCCTGGAGACCCTTGCCCTGTTGGTGATCGCGTTCGGCACCTATATGGCGTTGGGTCAGCTGTTTCCATCTCCGGTGGATGGCACCTATTACAACCTGCAGGGCGCCTTGACGACCCTTTGGAGTAATGCCGGAAAACTGGTGGACATGAACCTTCGCTACCCGCCTTTGCTGGTTCACGCCCTGCCCGCTCTTCTTGCCCTGTTCTTTCTGCCCTCCAAGCAGCGCTTTGTTGTGGCATCGGTCGCATTTGCATTCGGCTTGAGTGTGGTCTACATGGTCTTTTCAAACTACGAAGAGGTGCGCGCACACATGGTGGTTCTGGTGCTGGTGCTGCCGTCCGCCCTGTTGACCTTAAAGAGATTCGTGGACAGCGCTGCGAGCGGGTCGCCGGTCCTCGCAGGCTAAGAACCAGCCGATCATTGAGCGAAAAAATGGATGCATTTAAGGGAATGAAGACGCGAACCAAGCGGCACCTCAAGGTGTTGAGGCGCATGTTCATCAATACCATGTGGTCTTTTGGCCCGGATGAGTTGCAGCGCCAGCTGCTTGGGCTGGGTGTCGGGCGAGGTGAGACGGTGCTGGTCCACAGTTCTTTCGACGCCTTTAAAGGCTTTCAGGGCAAGCCGAGCGATGTCATAGCCGTGCTGCAAGCTGCGGTCGGCATCGAGGGTGTGCTCATGATGCCGACCATGACGTTCTCTGGCACCGCTGTCGCCTACGCCCGAAGCGATCCACTGTTTGATGCAGCGCGTACACCGTCAAAGATGGGCCTGCTGACCGAACTGTTCAGACGCTCGCCGCAGGTGCTGCGCAGTGTGCACCCGACTCACTCGGTGGCGCTTTGGGGGCGTGATGCCGCAGTCGTCGCTAGCGGGCACCATCTCGCGCGCACACCTTGCGGAGTCGGCACGCCATTTGATGCCCTGCTCAAACGCAACGGCAAAATTCTCTTGCTGGGTACAGATATCGGTGTACTGACCTTCTTTCACTTGCTGGAAGAGACGTTTGAAACCGAACTGCCTGTGGCGCCGTTCACGCAAGAGGTCTTTCATTTGCGCTCGAAAACCATGGACGGTCGCATCTTGGACAGCAGTTGCCGCCTGTTTGAAGCAACGGTCTCGCGGCGTCGCAATTTACACAAGATGGTTCCCTATTTAAAGAGGGACGGGGCCTGGCGCGAGGCCAAGGTTGGGGGCTTAAGGGTCACCGTATTGTCTGCCGCAGCGGTAGAACAGGCAGTGGGGCAAATGATTCAGCAAGGAGTTTATTGTTATGACTGAGAGTAACAACGTCGTATTGCCCAAACGCACTGCTGACAATAGTGCCGAGTTGCGCAACTCGATTTCGCAGAGTCTCAAGGAGGGTGCGATGGCATCGGCGCATCAGGGTGCGCGCGCCTTGCTGAACAGCAGCTCTGGTCTGCTCAATTACAGATTTCTGCGACAACTTGTGAAGGAAATGCCGCCCCAATTGCAAGGGATCAAGCGCTACCGGGTGGCATTGCTTTCGTCGTTCTCGATTGAATTCATTCAGGATGCGCTGATCGCCTATGGCTTTGCCAATGGCCTGCGCATTGAAATCTACCAGTCAGGATTTGGCTTGATTAGCCAGGAGATACTGGATCCATGCAGCGGTCTCTACGCGTTTGCCCCGGATGTAGTGGTTCTGGCCATAGAGGGTGAAGACTGGCTGCCTGAGGTCTATACCGATTTCATGGATGCTGATCAGGCCAGCGTCGAGCTTGAGCAGCTTGTCGATAATTTCAAGAAAAAAATGGCTGGCTTGCTGCGCACTTTTCGAGCCGCGAGCACCGCGCCTTTGCTGATTCACAACCTGGCGCAACCCCGATTTCGAAGGGCTGGCATTGCTGATATGGGCCTGACGCGTGGGCAGGCAAGACTGGTCATAGAGCTGAATCTCGCCCTGGCCGATGCAAGTGCCGACATCGTCGCTGCACATGTCGTGGATTACGCCGGGCTGGTGACCCAGTATGGCGCGCAGCATTGGTACGACGCCCGAATGCGCTTGTACGCCAAGGCGCCCATCGCGATGGGTGCGCTCGAAAATTTGGCGCAAGAGTACCTGCGGTATTTTCGGGCGCTCACGGGCTTGAGCAAGAAGTGTCTCGTGGTTGACCTTGATAACACGCTTTGGGGTGGCGTCCTCGGTGAGGACGGAATTGACGGAATTCAACTCGGGGCCAATTACCCCGGCAGTGCTTTTGTCGAGTTTCAACGGGCCATTCTTGACCTTTATCGGCGCGGTGTCATATTGGCCGTTGCCAGCAAGAACAACCCGGCCGATGTGGAAGCCGTGTTTTCGAATCACCGTTTCATGATGATTCGCAAAGCGCATTTTTCCGAGCTGCAAATACACTGGAATCCCAAGAGCGATTCAATCCAGACAATTGCCGCTCGACTCAATATTGGTCTGGAACACATGGTTTTTGTTGATGACAATCCGGCTGAATGTGAACAGGTTCGGCGTGAATTGCCCATGGTCACCGTCATTGAGTTGCCGCCGAGACCCGAACTTTATGTGCAGACTCTTTGTTCGCAAGGCTGGTTTGACACCCTGGGTCAGTCCGATGAAGATCGACGTCGGGGCCAGTTGTACCAGCAGCGTGCCATGGCCGAATCGGCGCGCTCTGCCAGCACCAGTCTCGAAGACTATTACCGCGATTTGGACATGCAGCTAACCCTCGCATCGGTTGATTCCAGGTCGCGAACGCGGGCTGCTCAGCTCACCCAGAAGACGAATCAGTTCAATGTCACAACGGTTCGGTACAGCGAGGCGGAGCTGGATGCCCGCCTCGGTGATCCTGATCACCTGCTTGTGACCGTCGGCGTTCTTGATCGTTTTGGCGACAACGGCATCGTCGGCCTCATGATGGCGCGCGCTGATGCCAGTCGACTCGCTATTGACACTTTCTTGCTCAGTTGCCGTGTCATCGGGCGCACCGTGGAGACGGCCATGCTGGCTTACCTCTGCGAGGCCGCGCGCCAGCGGGGGCTCAGCAAGCTGTGCGGGCATGTGGTGCCGACCGAGAAAAATGTGCCAGCGCGCGATCTGTTTGAGAAACATGGCTTTCGTAAGCTGGGCGAAGATGAATCTGGCACCACCACTTGGGAGTTGGATCTGGCCACGACCACGGTGCAAGCACCTGACTGGTTCGAGATGCAGGCGTCACCCGCCATCAGCAAGTTGGCCGATCTGGCCCCCACCCCGGAGCCCATGCATGTCTAAAAATATTGAGCAAACGGTACGCGATGTGATGTCGATCATTCTGAATTTGGATGCAGCCGAGATCAGTGACAACACGTCGATGGACAACACGCCAGGTTGGGACTCGGCCAACCACATCAATCTCGTTCTGGCCCTGGAGGAGGAGTTCTCGATCTCGTTCGAGGTCTCTGAATTCGAATTGATGGTGTCGTATTTTGACGTTGTCCAGGTTGTGAGCGCCAAGCTTTAGCCTGGCTGCGCGATCATCAAGGCAATCAGATGAATCAGAAATTTTTGGCGCCTGCGCAGCTTAAGTTCGACGATATTGCCGTCGGCCAAAGCTTTGAGGTGTGGCGAACTTTTTCCTCGCAGGACGTAGACGCGTTCGCAACCCTGAGTGGCGACTACAGCCCCCTGCATGTGGACGCTGCCTACGCTGCTGGCACCGAGTTTGGGGCGCCGGTCGTGCATGGGATGCTGTTAGCGTCGCTGTTCTCGCAGCTTGTGGGTATGCGTGTGCCGGGCAAACACGCGCTGTATTTGGGGCAAGACCTCAGCTTTCGACGGCCGGTGCGCATTGATGAGCCGGTGCGCGCCGTCGTCAAAGTGGTGGGTAAGAGTGATGCGACCCGCACTCTCGTGCTCAATACCGAGATCCGCAGCGTGGACGACAAGGTGCTGGTCATGGGCAGCGCAAAGGTCAAGGTCAGGGACGACTCGCCGCCAACGCAGGTGCTTGGGGAACGGCTGGCGTCCGCGCCAATTCAGTCGGGTCGACCGGTAGCGTTGGTGACGGGGGCATCCCGAGGGATCGGTGCGGAGATTGCCAGAACGCTGGCCAAGAATGGTTATGCAGTGGCGCTGAACTATTTTCGCAGTGAGGAACGGGCACGGCAAGTGGTGCGAGAGATAGAGCTCGCCGGCGGCATAGCCTTCGCCGTGCAAGCGGATGTACGCGACGCTGAGTCGGTGTCAGGGTTGCTGGCGGAAGTGTTGCAGACGCTTGGCCCGCCGCGCGTGCTGGTCAATGCAGCGGTGGGGGAACTCATCAACCGTCCACTGGGCGAACTCTGCTGGCCCGATTTTGAGAACCACATGGCGTATCAAGTCAAGGCGGTGTTGCAGTTGTGCCAAGCGGTCTATCCCGCCATGAAAGCTGCCGGCGGTGGCGCTGTCGTCAATATTTTGTCGCAAGTGACCGCTGGGGTTCCGGCTACCGGCATGGCCGACTATGTGTGCGCCAAATACGCGCTGTTGGGCCTGTCCAAGGCCATGGCGGCTGAGTGGGCCGATGCGCATATTCGGGTCAATATGGTCTCGCCCGGCCTGACACGGACCGACTTGACAGAACACTATCAGGAGCGTGTCTTCAAGATGGAAGCCGCAAGGACTCCCCTGAAGAGAATTGCGACGCCGGCCGATGTGGCCCATGCAGTGGCTTATCTGGTGGCTGACGAGGCCTCGTTTCTGACCGGCGTCAACCTGTTGGTGGCCGGTGGTCAAGTCATGTTTTAAGGAATGCCATATGAAGCCGGTCACCATTGCACGCATCCTTCGCCACCAATACCTGCGCGGTGGCGTGCGAAGCGCTTATTGGGCTGCGGCTGCGGTCACGCGGGAGCTTCGCGCGCTGGTGCCAGCCCACAAGCAAGCCTTTCGCAGCGAAGTGATTCGCAGCCAGTGGCAGTTTGCCACCGCGATGCCGCAACCTGTGCACGGCGAAACACAAGAGCGCGCGCGGGCTGCCGTGCAGTGGCTGCTGCAGGCGCAGGCCGCGAGCCCGGATGATGGCGTGTCGCTGGGCTACTTTCCATGCGACAGCGACAAAAGCCGGGAGGGGGCAGGGTGGCGCGCCTCGTACCCCGAGACCACCGGCTACATCATTACCTCTCTGCTGGCCTTCTCGGCAGAGTTTGACGACGCAGCCGTGGCCGCAGCGGCGATGCGCATGGCTGCGTGGGAAACGGCAGTACAGATGCCATCTGGCGCCGTCCAAGGTGGGCCGGTTTGTCCGCCCGAAAGACAGACCGCCGCGATATTCAATACTGGCATGGTGCTGGACGGCTGGTGTTCCGCCTACCGCCATTCAGGTGACCCAAAGCTGATGGTTGCTGCGAGAAAGGCCGCAGACTTTCTGGTGGGCGATCTGGACGAGCAGGGCTATTTCAAAACCAATGGCGCCTTCGTCAGTGCGGGCGAGATCAAGACCTACAGTTGTCTGTGCGCCTGGTCCATTTACCGCTTTGGAGAATTGGCCCAGGACGAGTCCTACCAGCGCGCGGCGGTTCGAGTCATCGAAGCCGCGTTGCGCCAGCAGCAGCCCAATGGCTGGTTTGCCCACAATTGTCTGACCCATTCCGACGCACCACTCACGCACACGATTGGCTACACCCTGCAGGGCGTTCTTGAGGTCGGTGCTCTCGCCGGGCGTCCCGACTTCATTCACGCTGTTCGGCGCAGCGTTGATGCGATTCTGCCGCGCATCGAGAGCAACGGCTACCTGCCGGGGCGCTTCTATGCCGACTGGGAGCCCGCCGGTTTTTCCTCCTGCCTGACCGGTTCGGCGCAGATCGCCATCGTGGCATACCGCTTGTTCGATTTGACCGGGCAGACCAGCTACCGCCTACAGGCTGACAAGCTGGTAGATTTTTTAAAGGCGCTGCAGTTGCGCCAGTCCGATGATGCCGCCGTGGTGGGGGCGTTGGCGGGGTCGTTTCCGCTTATGGGCTCTTACATGCGGGCAGGTTATCCGAACTGGGCTACCAAGTATTTGCTCGACGCGCTGTTGCTGCAGCAGCGTTTTGACAGCGCCGCCCAATCATGAGCCTGCGCGCTCAAGCCCTCTCGGGATTTCGTTGGACCGCCAGCGTCAGGCTGCTTAGCCAGGTGATTACCTGGGGAATCACCCTGGTGGTGATCCGGCTGCTAACGCCTGCGGACTATGGTCTGCTCGCCATGGCCACGGTGTTTGTGTCCTTTCTCGCCATGTTTTCCGAGTTGGGTCTAGGCGCGGCCGTCGTGCAAAAAGCCGATGTGGATGAGCAGCTGCTCAAGCGGGCGTTCGCGCTGATTCTTGTGATTCATTTCCTGTTGGCCGCACTGCTGCTGCTGTCGGCGCCACTGATCGGGACTTTCTATAACGAGCCACGTGTGGTCCCCGTTATCCGCGTCCTGTCGCTGCAATTTGTTCTTGCCGGCTTTGCCGTCATCCCAGACGCGCAGCTGCAACGCCGAATGGAGTTTCGCAACCGATCCCTGCTTGACCTGGCCGGCGCCATCGTGGCCAGCATCACCACGCTGTTCATGGCGCTGGGCGGGGCGGGTGTCTGGGCGCTGGTGTCTGGATTCGTTCTTAGCCAGCTCGTCAAAACCATAGGCTCAAACTGGCTCTCGCCGTTCCGGCACTGGCCTGAATTCTCTGTGAATGGAATGAGATCGTTGCTGCGTTTTGGTGGCTACTTCACTGCCATTCAGGCGCTCTCGACCTACTTCTCTCAAATCGACATGCTCATTTGCGCCAAGCTGCTTGGTAAAGAAGTCCTTGGCATCTATTCGGTCGCCATGCACCTGGCCTCCTTGCCGGTTCAGCGTATTTCAGGGCTTGTCAATCAAGTTGCCTTTCCGACCTTTTCCCGGATGCAAGAGGACTTGCACAGAGTGGGTACCAATGTGTTGTCAGGCGCACGAATTTTGAGCGTATTTGCGTTCCCCCTTCTGTGGGGCATGTCAAGCGTCGCGCCTGAAATCGCTGAGGTGATTCTGGGCGCCAAATGGACATCTGCAACTTTTCCGTTACAGGTTTTGGCAACGATCCTTCCATTGAGAATGGTGGGGAACTTCGTTGCAACTGCGGTGCAGGGCGTTGGGCGCTCCGATATCGTGCTGCGTAATGTGGTCTGGGTGTCTTTGCTGTCGCCGTTTGCATTCTTTGTTGGTGCTAACTGGTGGGGGCTGCCCGGACTTTGCTTCGCCTGGCTGCTGATTTCCCCCCTCGCTTTTTTGCAAGGAATGATGCGCAATTTGCCTGCGCTTGGCCTGCGACTGGGTCAAATGGCCATGGTGATGGTGCCGGCTGCTGCTGCTGCTTCCATCATGTACGGCGCCATTGCGGCAACACGGCAAGTGCTACTGGCCGGGCAAGGGGGCGTGATTCGGCTGGTCGTTCTGGTGGGTGTCGGCGCTTTTGTCTACTGCGCCGCGTCGCTCGCGATTAACCGCAGAGGCTCGCAAGAATTGATCGAAATGCTGCGGAGCATCGTCTCAGTTAAGCGGGAAAAATTATCCGAGGGATAGCAGATGCAAATTGAAATAGAGACGAAAAAGCTCGGCCAGCGAAGCTCTATGGAGATCGTCAGTAGGCTCTCGGAGGGCGCGCGCTGGCGGCTACGCTGGGTCTATTTGCACACCGTGTATTGGCTTTACACGCAGTGTCTGTATTGGGTGAGTTTTGTTTACCGCAGAACGCTTCAGCAACCGGTGTTTATAGGCGTCACGGGAAGCGCCGGCAAGTCCACGGCAAAGGACATCACGGCAAGTATCCTCGCGCTGCACCTCAAAAAGGGTCGAAAGGTCCAGGGTAGCGCAAACGGGCTGATGGACGTGATCCGTCTTATCCTCGGCACGGAGCACTCGGATGCCTACAGCATTGCCGAAATCGCCACAACCGGTCCCGGGTCGCTGGATCGAATGCTGGCGCTCTTCAAACCAACCGTAGCGGTGGTGACCAATATCGGTGGTGACCACCTGTCCGCGTTTCGCAGTCTTGATGCTATTGCTGACGAAAAGGGAAAGTTGGTTAAATCCCTGCCCACCACTGGCCTTGCAATTCTGAATGCAGACGATCCCCGTGTACTTAACATGCGCTCAAATTTTCCGGGCCGATCAGTGACCTACGGCTTGAGCGCTGACGCTATGCTGCGGGCTGAATCAGTCAATGCGGTCTGGCCAGATCGACTCTCCATGACGGTGACCTGGAATGGACACACCGCACGAGTGAAAACACAACTTTGCGGCGATCACTGGGTGTCTGCGGTGCTCGCAGCTTTGGCGACTGGGCTGGCATTGGGTGTGCCATTGTCTGTTGCTGTGCAGGCGGTAGCCGCTGTGGAGCCGTTCGAAGGGCGCATGAGTCCTGTCCAACTTGGCGACGGCGTGACCTTCATACGGGATGACTGGAAGGCGCCGTTGTGGACCGTCGCGCCCACCTTCGCGTTCATGCGGCACGCGTTTGCCAAACGAAAGATCATCGTGATGGGGACCATCTCGGACTATGTTGGTGATTCCAGCAAGCGCTATGTAGAAGTCGCACGCCAGGCGCTGGCGGTTGCCGACGCCGTCTTGTTTGTCGGTTCCCGATCATCCGCCTGCCTACGCGCCAAGAAAGGTATCGCCGATCAGTTGTTTGCATTCCCTTCACTTCGGAACGCTTCGACATTTCTACAGAGCTATCTCCAGCCGGGCGACTTGATTCTATTAAAGGGGTCGACCCGGCCCGATCACCTGGAGCGCCTGATCTTCGCACGGACAATCGGGGTGAAATGCTGGCGCTCGGACTGTGGCTACATGGTGTTCTGCAATGCATGCGACCGCTTCCATGTGGCGTATGGCCAGGATAGTGCGCAAGCTGAAAGCAACACGACCCACGCACCAACCACGCCGATGCCCACCGGTGTTGACCTGTCGGCAAGCCGGTCGCCACCCCTGTTCGTTGTTGGGTTGGGGAACCCGCAAGAGCGCTATGAGTCCACGCCACACAATGTTGGTCGCAGCGTCGTAAACATCCTGGCGCAACGCCTTGATCAAGTCTGGGAGCCCGCGGGTGGGTCTGCGATGATCGTCAGGACTCGCCTGAACGGACTTCAGATTTGTTTGATCAAGCTTCTCACGCCGATGAACCACGCCGGGTCAACCCTGCGCGGTCTTGCCCAGGATTTCGGTCTTGGCTTCAATTTGGCCAGTTGCATTCTTGTGCATGATGACTTGGAATTGCCCATCGGAACAGTGCGGGTGCGTATGCGCGGGGGCGATGGCGGACACCGTGGTGTGCAATCGATAGTCCAGGCTTTTCAAGATGACCAGTGCCGCCGCGTCAAAATTGGTGTGGGTCGGCCGCCGCCTGGTCTACCGGTGCTTGATTACGTGCTCTCGCCCTTCGCATCTGCCCATCTAGAGAGCATCGACAGAGCCTACGGCACGGCGATCGACCGGGTTATTGACCTGATTCGGCAGGAGTCAGCGGCAAGACTGTTAATGGCCCCGAGTCGACCGCGCCACGGGCGAGTATCGAACTCCAAGGAGTTGACCCCATGAAGCCCGTTGAACACGACCCAGGCGGGTCGTACGCTGGTGAATCGAATTGGGGAAGAGACCTTGCCAAAAAACTGGTGGGTTTCGGGAAAATGCGCATCCCAAAAATGCTTGGGAAGCTTTCGGGCGGGGTTGGTTGGCGCCTGCGCCAACTCTATGATCAGGCCTTGTATCGGCTCACTTTTATCCATCGTCGCAGCCTGTCCAACACCGTGTTCATTGGTGTGACCGGGAGTGCCGGAAAGACGACTACCAAGGACTTGATTGCCAGTGTTCTGGAGCGGAGTTTCAGCAAGGGTCGAAAGAATCCAGGTTCGCTGAACTGGCCTGAAGACATGGTTCGCATGGTGCTGAGCACACGCCAGTCGGATGCCTTTTGTATAGCAGAAATATCCGCCCACAGGCCGGGGGCAATGGACTTACCGCTGGCGCTGGTTCGTCCCAAGGTGGGGGTTGTGACCAATATTGGGTCCGATCACATTTCCGCTTACAAGAACCGCGATGCCATCGCTGATGAAAAAGGCAAGCTGATCAGGTCGCTGCCAAGCGGCGGTGTCGCCATCTTGAATGCTGATGACCCGCGGGTACTCGCGATGCGGTCATTGTTTGCAGGGCGAACTGTCACCTACGGGCTGTCCAGTGATGCGCAACTTCATGGCGAGGCGATTCACTCCGCCTGGCCCAAGCGCTTGTCCTTGACGGCCACATGGCATGACGAGTCCGTTCAGGTGACAACTCAACTCTGTGGCGTCCATTGGGCTCCTGCCGTGTTGGCGGCGCTGGCAACCGGTGTTGCGCTTGGCGTGCCTCTGCGTGTTGCGGCGCAGGCGGTTGCGGACGTTCCTGCTTTTGAAGGGCGCATGGCCCCGGTTGAAGTGGATGGCATCACGTTCATTCGTGATGATTGGAAGGCGCCGCTGTCGACCATCGAGCCGGCATTCGAATTCATGCGTTCAGCCCAGGCTAAGCGCCGGGTTGTGGTGTTGGGAACCATCTCGGACTACCAGGGCGACTCTACCCGACGCTACGTCGAAATAGGCGAGTCGGCGCTGGCATTCGCCGACTGCGTGGTCTTTGTCGGTCCCCGGGCGTCAGCATCGCTGCGTGCGAAACGGGATGGGAACGCCGAGTTTCGTGCCTTTGCCTCACTGCGCGACGCATCTACGTACCTACGCGCCTATCTCAAGGCTGGCGACCTGGTGCTGCTCAAGGGTTCACATAAAGCGGACCACATACAGCGCCTTATCATTCAATTGAAGACCGAGGTGCAATGCTGGCGATCAGACTGTGGTCGCCTGCAATCCTGTGAGACTTGTGAGCTCCTTCATGTTCCGTCGGGTCCGCAGGCGACAGACGCGGTTTTGATCAGCTCGTTCGCTAGCGCCGAATTGGCGCAAGCTGCTGAGGCTGTAACCGGCTTGCACCCGTCAACCGTCGTGCTTGTTGGCCTCGGTAATCCGGAGGCCGGCCGTTTTGATACGCCCCACAATGTCGGCTATCGCGCGCTGGACAGTCTGGCGCAACGCATGGCCCAGCCGTGGCACCGCGACGCAGACCTGGCGCTGGTGGTTCAGTGCCGGTGGCAGGGTGCAACGATTCTGATGATCAAGCCTCTGGCGCCGATGAACGAGATTGGCCCGGTACTCATCAAGCTGGCGAAGAAACTCGCATTCGAGGTGCGTCAATGTATTTTGGTTCACGATGATTTAGATCTCCCGATTGGCTCCGTGCGTGCGCGCTTGCGCGGTGGCGACGGCGGGCATCGTGGTGTGCGTTCGATTCTCCAGAGCTTTCAGGACGACAAATTTCGTCGGGTAAAGATTGGTGTTGGACAGCCCGAAGCGGGCCAATCCGTCATTGATTACGTGCTGACACCATTCCCGGCGACGCAGCATGCTGCCGTCGAGGCAGCCAACCGAACTGCAGTAGACCGGATTGTTGAGTTGATCCGCCAGGGTGTGACTGCGCCATGAAGATTCTGCTGCTCTGAAGCGCGGTGCTTCTTTCAAAAAATACTCTCGAAAGGGACAACACATGACAATTCTCGCAGGCGTCTTCAGTCGAGGGTCTTTGGCTCAAATTCCGGATTCAATTTGTGAGTCACTGAGAAAAAATATTTCGCGCGATCCCAATGATCGACCGATCGAATTTCGCGACACCCATGCATTTTTGATCAAGGTTGACATCGGCGCATTCGATCGCCCGGCGCACCGCGTTGCACCCACAGGTTCTATCGCCATTCTTGCAGGCGAGCCGCTCCTCACTTGCCACGGCCCGACCGGCGTGGAACGCGATGCCCACCTGGCGTATCTGCAAAGCAAGTGGGATGAGGGCGACCTGCAAGCCCTGCGCAGCGCCAGTGGCACGTTTTGTGCCGCTTACTACAACGCAGCGAAAGGCATTGGCTATCTCGTGGCAGATCGGTTGGGGCTGCGCACTCTCTATTATTGTGTGCTCGACGATTTTGTCTATTTCGCCACCGCCTTGCGGATTTTGGAGGCGATCCCCGAGGTCCCCAAGGTGCTTGATATTCTGGCTGTGGCAGAAGCAACTGGCTTTGGCTATCCTTTTGGGGGTGGCACAGCCTACGCTGACATCAAGATGCTTATGCCTTGCGAGGTCTTGGCGCTTGAGCAAGGCGTTGTCACGGCAAGCCGGTACTTCAATTGGGAAGCTATTGAGCCAATACGTTGCACGCAAGAAGAGGCAATGAGCAAGACCTACGGGCTGTTCGTGTCTGCAGTGCGCCGACGACTGCGCAGTGACAAGACGACATTTGCGTATCTCAGCGGCGGGCTGGATTCTCGTTGTGTGGTCGCAGCGCTTCGTTCAGAGGGTGCCAGGGCCTATACGTTCAATTTCTCATTGGCCAACACTCAAGACCAGGCCTTTGCATTGGCTTACGCGGAGAAAAGCGGCACCATTCACCACGAGTTGCCCACGGAGCCGGGACCAAACTGGTCGGCGGTGATGGCCGACACCTGGCGCTCGTGGCCTGGGCGACATCAACAGATGCCGGAGCATCCCAGTCTGGCCTGGACGGGCGAGGGCGGCAGCGTTGGACTTGGCCACGTCTATATCAGCCCGGAGATAGTGGCTCATCTGCGATCGGGGGATATGGACGGCGCTATTGACATCTATCTGCGCCAACAGAGCAAGACAATTCTGACCAGGATTCTGGAGCCTGAGCTTGGGGCGCAACTTCATGGTCATTTGCACGCGCGCTTGCTTAAGGAGCTTCGGGAGATTCGCTGTGCGGATCCCGTGCGAGCGTTCTACATTTTCTTGAACCTGAACGGTCCGAGACGGCACCTGGTCAATCACTTTGACACAATTGACCAGCATCGACTTGAGTTTCAAGTGCCTTTTTATGACAGTGAGCTGCTCGAGTACCTGACAGCGCTTCCTGCTGACCCTTGCCTGTACCACCAGTTCTACGTCAAGTGGCTGGCGCTGTTCGACCCTGCCGTTCGCGCGGTACCCTGGCAGACCTATCCGGGACATGTCCCCAGCCCGATTCCAATACCGCAGGACCTGCCTGACCAGTGGCGAGCGCCGGCGTCAGCCGATCATCGAACGAGGCTGGAGCACGAGTTGATGACGCGCAGCGCGGCCATGTTGTCTTGCGAAAATTTTCCGAGCTGCGTGCTCAGAAAAGTTAATCTGCAGGCCATGCGCTGGGCCTGCAAGCTTGGGCTCGGGAACTACAGCTACGCGCTTAAGGCTGCGCTGGCCTACTACCACTACTGGAATATCGCAGGCGGCAGATATCAGTTGCCACCCGCTGTTGCGTCAGGGCGTCAAGCTAAGCTTGGTCACTTGGACTGACCAGTGGACTCCACAGCGGCCTGTGGCCCAGGCTCTTCCCACTTGCCGACACTTTTTAGCTGCTCGCGCAGATTGGGCATGCCCAACCCCAGGGCGTAGGCTTTGTGGGCGTGCACCAGGGCCTGGCCGTAGCTCTTCATGTCAAAGTAAATCAGGCCCAGATTGTTGTGCGTCATCGGGTTGTCTTTGGCCTGACTGGCGGCGATGCCGAGTTGCTGCTCGGCTTCATCGATGCGCTTTGACTTGGCAAGGTACCTGGCGTAGATCATGTGAACGATGTTGTCATCGGGTCGCCAGGTGACCGCACGCCGAAAATAGCAATCTACCGAAAATCGTGCGCCATCGGGTTTGTCGGTCTTCTCCTTGTCGCTCAGCGCCGCCATGGCCAGCAGGGCGCGATGGTGGTTGGGGAAAACGCCCAGGGTATAAGAGATGTCATTGCCGGGCGTAGTGCTGGTTTTTCCCCGAATCAGCATTTCGACATCGGGCGTGAAGTGTGCGTTTTCCACAATGCCCAGCAGCGCCCGGTGCGAGCGGTAGGTGTTCTCGGGTATGTACCGGTCGGGCCGGTAATCAAACGGCCCCCAGGATTGTTTCAATGACCCGCAGCCACCAGGGACGTCTTGTGCGTTTGCGCATGGATGGAAAAACGTCAAAAGGCCCAGAAGAATGGTACTCATTGCCTGCGTTGATGACGACAGACGATGATGGATAAACGATGCGCTGAATCTCATGTTAGATCCTTTCAAGAAAAGAGGACGCGGATGTCCACGTCGTTAGGAATCGCTATAACGCCGTACTTCCTGGCAGAGCTTGAGGCGATGGCAAAGGCCTTGTTCATGAACGCCCGGCTATCGACCTTTTTCTTTTAGTTGGTTTGCCAGCGCATGTGCATGCGCCACAGCGGTCTTGACCGCTCGGCCCAGAAATTCTCGGTTCATGCCCAACAGCCCCCGAAATGTTCTGGGGTTGTAGGCCACGATGCCCCAGCGCTCTCGGCGATGGCTCATCCAAGCTTTCTTGTACGGGTCATCGCCGATCAGGTAGTCGACTTCCGCGACCTGATCTCGCTCGATCACATGTTGCATCAGCATGGCCGTCAGCAGTGTTCCCGGTGCGTATTTCTTCTCGCTCTTGTCATAGGCCAACTTGTAAATGCTCGCTTTGCCGTTGGCAACAATCCAGAGTTGGGCGGCAATGGCCTCACCATTGAGCCAGGCCAGGCCGAGGCGCAGCCAGCCGCGCTCGGCACAAGCGCGTATCAGACCGGGCATGAAATCCGGGTAGGGTTCCGCCTGCTTCCAACTTGCGGCATAGACTCGCAGGTAGGCATTGATTGCGCGCTCCAGGTTTGAGCCTCCTGTGACAAGCTCCAGAGTTCCGCCGGCTGTGGTAAACGCCTTGCCGGTGCGTTTGATGGTGTTGCGAATCTTGCTCTCGCGGCTGCGAAAATAGGTGGACCAATCGCTGCTGACAGGCAAGTACCAGTTGCCAAAGCAGAAGAACTCAAAGGCGGGCAGGCCGGCAATCTTCAGTGCGCCAAGCAGGAGTTGGTAGCTTCTGGCCTGCGGATTCATCGGCGCCAGCTGCAGGGACGTCAGCGCTGACTGGCCATCATGCAAGGTCTTCAGCAGCACGGCCAGATCATGGGTCGTCACTTGGGGTGCGAAAAACGGCGCATAAAGTGTGGTGTAGTAATTGCTGAGCGCCTTGATGCAATGTCCCCCTGGCTGACCTTGCGCCAGCACTGGAAGTAGCGCAATGGCTTGGTCATTTTTTCTCAGAAGGTAGATGGACAGTCCGTTGTGATCCGGGTAGACGGACTTGACCAGATTCTTGTACCAGCCCAGCCCTGATTCGACGTTTTCGTGCTCTGCGTGCGCAAATAATGGTGCTGCATCCGATGGGATTTCATCGAACTGGTGCAGCACCTCGACGCTGAGCGCGGGCTCTGCCAAACCATCGCCAGGCTGTGGATCGCGCGTCAGCGTCTGCGCGCGCTGTCTATCCCCCGGCGCCGCAGCTGCCAGGCCCCGCTCAACTGCTTGCCTGATGTTCGAGTTCAGCATCATTTGTGATTTGGTGAAAAATCGAGCATGGCTCGCTTGAGCGCAGCGGTCATCCAGGTCATCTGGAGTGCAGACAGTTCCTGATGGCAGGGCAAATGCAGGAGCTGTAGGCGGTAATTGGCGGCGGTGCGGCAGTCAGAGATCGCCATGTCATCCCAGCGCCCAACAGGAATGCCGAGTTGCTTCAGAATATAAAAATGGGGCTGTGGATGACTGATGCACAGCGGGAACACGTAGGGCACGCTGTCATTGTTCAGCTGCGGAAACAGTGATCGGCAATGGGGCAAGTGGGCGACCGCGCTGACCCATTGGCGGTAGTGCGCACGGCGCCGGCTGGCGATGCGTGCCAGATTGCTATGGCGTACTACCCAGCGCGACCAGGCCAGTCCGGGATTGGGCTCGTCGACGGCGTTGTAGGCAGGCGATGTGCGCTGGTCCAGGGTCAACAGGTCGCTGCCGACGCGGGCGAGCTTGCTGCTAAGCGCTTTGAGGTCGGCATTGAGCGCCCCAACATCGGGGCTTGCAGTGTGCTGGCAGGCGCAGATCAAAGAATGGGCAAAGCTCTTGATTTCCTGTGCGCTATCGGGTTCGCGCTGCTGCGCCCAGGCAGCTGGTGCATCCTGGTTGGTCCAGAGCACGCCACCGTCTGCGCAGGGAAAGAACTTGGACGGGCTGGAGACAGAGAAACGCCCGCGCGTGCCCACCTTGCCCCTTTCAGTGTCCCCCGTCGCACCTGGCCAGAGCGAGTGCGAGCAGTCTTCAATCAAGGTGATGCCGTGCTCGTCGCAAAAGCGCGCGATCGGCTCAAGCTCTTGGGCGAAGCCGAAGTAATGCGGCAGCAGCAGCGCCTTGACGGGTTGTTGGCAAGCGCTCAGACTGGTCGTTAAGGCTTGCAGGTCTGGCGCGAGGTCAGCGTGCAATGGATAGAGCGTGATCTGCGCGCCCAGGCTGATCGCAGGGTCCAGCATGGTGCGGCAGTGGTACGTCGGTGCCATCAGTGCGCCGTCGGGACCCACGCCGCACAGACGGTAGGCTTCCCGCAGGGCATAGCGTGCTCGACTGAAGAAGCGAAGTTTTGCGCCAGCAGTGGCGGTTTTTTGCGCGCTGGCTGGTCCATACCCGAGCGTGTGCCGACTAAAGATCGGGAGCATGGGGACACGGGCCTTGGGGAAATCGCAGCCGCTGGGGTCAAAGCGCTGGTAGAGCATGTCAGGCCACCACCGCGTCATGGCTGCGTTGGCCTCGTGCCGATTGCTGTGTCAACCAGTCCAGCGTGAGTTGCTCAACCCGCTGGCGTGATACCGCGCTGGAGCAGGTGTGATCGACCTCGGACAAGCTATGGCGCTGCAAATGGGGGTGGGCCCAAGTGTCTTTCCAGGCGGCATCCGTGTTGACGTATTCCAAAAATTCCTTGGCCACGTAGTCATCGCCGCTTAACAGCAGCAAAATCTGGCCCTCAAAGCGCTGCCAGGCCTGCGCCATGCTGTGTTGAAAGCTTTGCTTTTCAGCGCGCAGCCAGCCTGAACCCGAGGTGGACAACCGGATGTTGTCGGTCAGATCACTCAGCGCGCCCAGCGCCATCTTGCCACTGAGTAATTTCTGCCAGAAGCTCTTTTGCATCAGGCGCTGCGTGTAGTAGTGCTTGATCTGGGTGCGCGCCAGACTGGCCTCGGAGCGTACCCAGGGGTTGAGCAGACACAAACCGGTCACGCGCGGGTCCTGCTTTTCAAAACAATAGAGCAACGCCGCCGAGGCGCCGTCGCACAGGCCCCATAAGACCACTTGCCGGACCGACGCCACACGTTGCTGCAGAGCGTCAATAGCCGCCGCAATGTCTGCGCTGACCGACTCAAACTGCCTGGGTTGACCTTCGCTGTCGCCCATGCCGCGGTAATCAAAACGCAGCACGGCAAAGCCGGCATTAGCCAAGGCGCGTGCCAACAACACAAACTGCCGATGGCTGCCAACGCGGTATTGGGGGCCACCCACCACCACCACCACGCCAATTTGGGCCGGGGTGTCGGGCTGACTGAGTATGCCCACCAGGCGCTCGCCCTCGGAGGCGAATGAGGCGGTCTCTTCGGTGTAACTCATGCGGCCAATACCTCTGCGCCAGCAGCGCAATGAAAAGTCGAGCTGACGCCCTGCGTGCTGCCAAACGCGACGGCGGCGGTAGTCGCTGTAATCAGCGCCGGCACATCCTCGATCTCTGCGCTTTGCCAGAAGGCGGGACCGTTGATGAGCCGGCTGCGTACCTCAAAGCCGCGCTGCTGCCATTGGGTCAGGGCTTCATTGGAGGCCGGGCTCAAAACGGCGTTTGTTCGGGTGGACATCTCAAACCATTCCAGGCGTCCCGGCTTCGTGGCTGGTCCGGGTAACAACACCGACTGTTCCAGGCCGCGGGCCAGCTCGGGCGCCAATTGGTAGCCGGCGACCTCCACTGGGGAGCCCTCATTCAACTGTTGGCGCAGACCCGCCATCACGTTCTTGGCCTGGTTGCTTTGCAAGTCAGCGGCCGCCTTCAGGCGCAGGAACTGTTGCAGCAGGGGCCGCCCAGCCGGCGGGGGCTGCCAGAACAGAAGGTGGCAGGGCTCGCTCATTTGACTGGCCGCCTCGACCGCCAGCAGGCAGCCGGCGCGCAAGCCCCACAGCCACAGTGGTGGGTTGCGGCCTTGTGGCCCGGGCGCGTGGTGGCGCTGGTGCAACCATCGACTGCCCCGCACCACGTCGTTGACCCAGCTTTGCCAGGTGGCGTCGCCGAAGTCACCCGAGCTGTCGCCACAGCCCAGCAGGTCGATTTGGAGCACCGCGCAGCCCGCCTGCGCCAGCGCGCGCGCCTGCAGTGCGGCCATGCGGCGTGCCTTGTTCATCTCCTCAGAAAATGGATGAATATAGAGCACCAGGGCGCGCGCAGTGGGGCCCTGAGCCGCATAGAAGACGCAAAACCGTTGGTCAGCCGCGTTGGCCGCCGTCGCCCCAGCGGGCAGGAAGAAGCACTCGGCAGAAGCAGGCATAGGGAACTCAGGCAACGGCGAGTTTGCGGCTGACAAAGTCGCTCAGCGACCCGAGCGTGGCAAAGGTGGCGCCGTCGATGTCATCGTCGTCCACGACCAATCCAAACTGGTCTTCCAGCGTGGTGATCAGTGCCACGACCGCCATCGAATCGAGTTCAGGGATGGCACCGAGCAGCGGTGTATCACGCGTGAAACTGGCGCTGCGCCCGTTCAAACATAGAGATTCGTCAATAACACGACGGACAGCTTGTGTGATATTCAATTCAAACTCCCTTGGAACTGCGAGCTGACTGATGACAAAAATGATTGCAGGAGTCAAGGGCCCAAGGGTGCCGCGCCAGAAAGTTCTGGGCTTGCGTTTTCTCAACCATCACGATTGTTTGTCACCATGATCGAATCGACCCTGTTGCCAGAGCTTATTACCGTCACTGCCCGGCGCACGCCGCAGGCGCTGGCCTTGACGTGTGGCGCTTTCAGTCTCAGCTACTCTGAGCTGCAATCGCAGGTCAGCCGCTTTGCCAGCGGCCTGATGCGTCTGGACCTGAGGCGCAGTGAGCGCGTCGGCATCTATCTCGACAAGCGTTTTGAGACCGTGATCGCCAGCTTTGGCGCGCCTGCGGCCGGTGGCGTGTTTGTGCCGATCAACCCCCTGCTCAAGCCTGAGCAGGTGGCTTTCATCCTGCGCGACTGCAATGTGCGCGTGCTGGTCACATCGCCCGAGCGGCTGACCCTGCTGCAGGCGTCTTTGGCCACTTGTCCGGACCTGCAACACGTGGTCCTGACCAGCAACACTGCAACCGAAGGTTCCCGGCCCGCCAGCGCCGCGTGGCGCGTCACCCCATGGGCCGAGCTGCTGCAGGGCCCGGTTCTTGCGGGACATCGGGTCATCGACACCGACATGGCGGCCATTCTCTACACCTCGGGCAGCACCGGCAAGCCCAAAGGCGTGGTGCTGTCACATCGCAACATGGTGGCCGGTGCCAAGAGCGTGGCGTCTTACCTGGAGAACGTGGCGCAGGACACGCTGCTGGCGGCGTTGCCCTTGTCCTTTGACGCGGGCTTCAGCCAGCTCACCACGGCCTTTCATGTGGGTGCGCGGGTGGTGTTGCTCAACTACCTGCTGCCGCGCGACGTGATCAAGACCATGGCGCGCGAAGGCGTGACCGGCCTGACGGCGGTGCCGCCCTTGTACATTCAGCTGGCGCAACTCGATTGGCCCGATGCGATCAACGAAACGTTGCGCTACTTCGCCAACACCGGCGGGCGCATGCCACGTGAAACGCTCAATCAGCTGCGTCAGCGCGTGCCGCAGGCCAAGCCATTCCTGATGTATGGCTTGACTGAGGCGTTCCGCTCCACCTACTTGCCACCCGAAGAGGTGGACCGGCGCCCTGACTCGATTGGCAAGGCGATTCCGAACGCCGAGATTTTGGTGCTGCGTGAAGATGGCTCCCCCTGTGACGCCAACGAGCCGGGTGAACTGGTGCACCGGGGAGCCCTGGTCGGCATGGGTTACTGGAACGATGTCGAAAAGACCGCCGAACGTTACAAGCTGCTGCCGCCCGACGCGCCAGGGCGCCAGCCAGGCCTGCCCTTGCCCGAGTACGCGGTGTTCTCGGGTGACACGGTGCGCCAGGATGCACAGGGCTATCTGTATTTCATTGGTCGGCGCGACGAGATGATGAAGACATCGGGCTACCGCGTCAGCCCGACCGAAGTGGAAGAAATCTTGTACGCGACCCAACTGGTGGGTGAATGCGTGGCCTTTGGTGTGGCCCATCCCGTCTTGGGGTCCGCTATACAAATAATAGCTACTAACATAGATTCCAAGAGGTCTAGAGCTCAATTTGATATAAATTTATTGCTAAATGAATGCCGCCTGCGGATGCCGACCTATATGGTGCCAGCGGGTATTGAGTTGGTGACGGGGCCGTTGCCGCGCAACCCCAACGGCAAGATCGATCGCAAGTTGCTGGCCAGCGAGTGGCTGGCGCGCCAGCAAGAGTCGCCAGTCGTCACCGGAGCCGACCATGTTGCTCGATGAAATTGGCCCCGAACGAGCGCTGCCCGTGCATGCGGCCATGGACCAGTTTGCGGTGTGTGCGGGGGAGCTGAGAGTTGGCGGCGAGCCTCTGTCACGGCTGGCAGCGCGGGTTGGGCAAACCCCGTTTTACGCCTACGACCGCGCGTTGTTGCGCACGCGTGTGCAGCAAGTGCGCGCAGTGCTACCCAAGTCAGTCAAGCTGCACTACGCCATGAAGGCCAATCCGATGCCCGCGCTGGTGGGTCTGATGGCTGGCCTGGTGGACGGCATTGACGTGGCCTCGGCCGGTGAGCTCAAAGTGGCGCTCGATGCCGGCGCCAACCCACAGGAGGTGAGCTTTGCCGGCCCGGGCAAACGCGAGGCCGAACTGCGCCAGGCGGTGGCAGCGCGCGTGCTGATCAACGTCGAGTCATTTCGCGAAGTGGTGGCGCTGCAGGCCATTGGCAGCGAATTGGGCCTGCGCGCGCGCGTGGCGGTGCGCGTCAACCCGGACTTTGAACTCAAGGGCTCGGGCATGAAAATGGGCGGAGGACCCAAACCTTTTGGCGTCGATGTAGAGCAAATCCCCGCGCTGCTGGACAACATCGGACGCGCCGGTCTGGACTTTGAGGGCTTTCACCTGTTTGCCGGATCGCAGAATTTGCGTGCAGATGCGATCTGCGAAGCTCAGCAAAAGTCGTTCGAACTGGCGCTGCGGCTGGCCCAGGCGGCACCCGCGCCGGTGCGCTTGCTGAATCTGGGCGGTGGCTTTGGCATTCCCTACTTTCCAGGTGAACAGCGGCTTGACCTGGCGCCGATTGGGGACAATCTGGCCCGCCTGGCGCAGCGCGCGGGCAGCGAGCTGCCTGGCGCCGCGCTGGTGATCGAATTGGGTCGCTATCTGGTGGGCGAAGCCGGGGTTTACGTGGCGCGCATTGTGGACCGCAAGATCTCGCGCGGGCAGGTCTACCTGGTGGCCGATGGCGGGCTGCATCACCATTTGTCAGCCTCTGGCAATTTTGGCCAAGTGATACGCAAGAACTACCCAGTCACCATTGGCAACAAGGCGGATGCCCGCAGCACAGAAACCGCGTCCGTGGTGGGGCCGTTGTGCACGCCGCTGGACCTGCTGGCCGATCGCATGACGCTGGCGGTGGCGCAGGTCGGTGATCTGGTGGTGGTATTTCAGTCCGGCGCCTACGGGGCCAGCGCCAGCCCACAAGGGTTTCTGGGCCACCCGCCGTGCCTCGAAGTGCTGGTTTGAGCGCACTCGCACTGACGCGCCGCCCGCCCAAACTGCGATTCTCGTGATCGATTGCGAATAATCAAGCGCCATCAGGCGCTGCAGCGCAGACTCAAGTTCAGGCAAGGGAGAGTGGAGTTTGAACATGATAAAAATCTTTGATCATTATTTTCACCGGCGGACTTTTCTGCAAATGTGTTTTGATCTGGGGCTGCTGGTCGTGACCGTCGTGGTCGCGGTTCTGTCGCAGGCAACGCACCCGGCTTCAGCGTCTCCCGTGGTGCTTATGGTGTCTGTCTTGTCGGCCATCGGCATTCTGGTGATCAACATGGCACTGGGCTTCTACCAACGCGTGCATCACCGCACCTTGGGGCAGACACGCGCGCGTGCCGTGCTGTCCTTGTGCCTTTCCTTGTCACTGGCCTACCTCATCTTTCGCCTGTCCCCGCTGAGCCTGGAGGACGAGAAGATGTTTCTACTGGCCCTGATTGCTGCCGTGGCTCTGATGCTGATCCACCGCATCTACATGGCGCACGCCACACCGCGAGCCATGATGCGCCAGCGGGTCTTGGTCTTTGGCTCTGGGGAAAAGGCCAGGCTGGTTGGGCGCACCTTGAAGAGCTCGGATCCCAGTGTTGATCTGGTCGGCTATTACGCCAGCCCCACGGAATCAAGGGGTGAGATCAGCGGGCGGGAACTGCTCTCATCTGCAAAGTCGCTGACCGACATTGTCATGGACGAGCGCGTTGATGAAATTGTGGTGGCACTGGGCGAGCGGCGCGGCGGCAGCATGCCCTTGCGCGAGTTGCTCGACTGCAAGTTGCATGGGGTGCGCGTGGTCGACATTGCCACACACTTTGAAAAGACGCTAGGCCAGATTCGCCGTGATGCAGTGTCTGCGGGCTGGCTCATTTTTGGCGATGGTTTCAAACAAGGCTGGGTGCGCACCGTGGTCAAGCGCATTTTTGATCTGCTGTGTGCCACGCTGCTGATCGTGCTCGCCTTGCCGGTGATGCTGATCACAGGGGTCTTGATACTGCTCGAGAGCAGTGGCCCCGTCTTGTACCGACAGGAGCGGGTCGGCTTGAACGGTCGGCTCTTCAATGTGATCAAGTTTCGCAGCATGCGATGCGATGCCGAGCAGGACGGCAAGCCGCGCTGGGCCATGGCAGCGGACGACCGCGTGACGCGGGTGGGGCGCACGATCCGCAAGCTGCGCATCGATGAATTGCCGCAACTGTTCAGCGTGCTCACTGGGGACATGAGCTTGGTCGGGCCGCGCCCGGAGCGCCCCTATTTTGTGGATCAGCTGACGCAGGAGCTCCCGTATTACGCGGTACGCCAAAGTGTGAAACCGGGCGTCACCGGCTGGGCACAGGTGCGCTACCACTACGGGGCGTCGGTTGAAGATGCGGCTGAAAAGCTGCAATACGACCTGTATTACGTCAAAAATCACTCCCTGTTCCTGGACCTGATCGTGTTGTTTGAAACGGTGGGCGTCGTCTTGATGGGCAAGGGTGCGCACTAGCATGGCGTTCATTTCTGCGATCAGGCCACCGTCATGCGCCAGGGCCTGAGCCATGGATAGCGCCGGTTTGGCCCTGACGACTTGGAGCTATGGCTTGGTGGGCTTGGCGTATTCCGCCTTTGCCTTGCGACTGCTTCATCTCGGCTACGGGGGCTTCACGCGCGAGTGGTCCAAAACAGCGGTGCTGGCGGCCGTGTCAGCGAGCGCGCTGTGGGGCTGGTTCGGCTTGGCACTGTTGTTCACAGGTGCACCCTGGTTGCTGATGCTGAGCACGGTGGCAGACCTGCTGCGTTACGCCTGTTGGTACGCCTTTTTTCTGGTCCTGTTGCGGCCGAGTCGGGTCACGGGCAAAGCGGTCGGCATGGCCTGGATGGTGCCACTGGCGGCCGCGGTGGTGGGTTTTGGCCTGCTGGCGCTCGGGTTCGCCGCCTGGGGCATCAAAGCCTGGGGCGACGCCTCAAAATTGATCCTGCTGAGCGCCATGGCGTCGTCGGTATTGGCGCTGGTCTTGCTGGAGCAGGTATTCAGAAACGTGGCAGAGGAGGCGCGCTGGAACATCAAGCCCCTGTGCCTGGGGCTGGGCGGGGCGTTCTTGTTCGACCTGTATCTGTTTTCCGAGGCCACGCTGTTCAATCGACTCGATGGCGATGCGCTCAGCATCCGCGGGCTGGTCCACACCTTGGTGGTGCCGCTGCTGCTGCTCTCCACCACGCGCCGCAGCGACTGGATCGCCAACATCCGCCTGTCACCCACGGCCGCTTTCCATTCGGCGACCTTGCTCATTGCCGGCCTGTATTTGATGTTCATCGCCGGTGTCGGCTACTACGTGCGCTATTTTGGTGGCGAGTGGGGGCGGGCGCTGCAGTTGGCCTTGGTATTTTCGGGCCTGGTGATGTTGCTGGTACTCGTGTTGTCGGGCTCGCTGCGGGCCCGTTTGCGGGTCTTTCTGGGCAAACATTTTTTCCGCTATCGCTTTGACTACCGCGAAGAATGGCTCAAGTTCACCCGCACTCTGGCGGCTCAGGATTCGCCTCAGGAGATGGGACAGCAGGTGATTCGGGGCCTGGCCAATATGCTGGAAAGTCCTGCGGGGGGCTTGTGGATGCGGGCCAAGGGCGAAGCCGCGTTCAGCCAGACGGCGCGCTGGAATCTGGCGCAGTCGCTGGACAAGGAAGATGCCGATTCGCCGCTCTGCCAATTCCTCGTCAGCAGTGGCTGGGTCGTCAATTTGGAAGAGTACCGTTCCTACTCGCGCCGCTATGGCGCATTGAAGTTGCCGCTCTGGCTGCAGCAACTGGCACAGGCCTGGCTGGTGGTGCCGTTGATGGTGGGGCAGGAACTCATTGGCTTTGTGGTGTTGTCCAGCGCGCGCACGCGCATTGACGTGAACTGGGAGGTGATTGACCTTTTGAAGACGGCAGGCCAGCAGGCCGCCAGCTTTTTGGCGCAGATGCAAGCGACCGAGGCGCTGTTGGAGGTCCGCAAGTTTGACGCCTTCAACCGCATGTCGGCGTTCGTGGTGCACGACCTCAAGAACATTGTGACGCAGCTCTCGCTCATGCTGAAAAATGCCAAGCGTCTGGGACATAACCCGGAATTCCAGCAAGACATGTTGCTCACCATTGAGAACTCGCTGGACCGCATGCGCCAGTTGATGCTGCAGTTGCGCGAAGGCGCAACGCCGCCCGGAACGGCATTCGGCGTCAACCTGGGCGGCATCATTCAACGCATTGAGGCGCACGCGGCGGGGCAGGGCAGAACGCTGGAGGTGAAGTTGACGGAGCCGGTCGTGACGCGCGGGCATGCGGAGCGCCTGGAGCGGGTCATTGGCCATGTGGTGCAAAACGCCCTGGATGCGACCGACCCAACGGGGCGGGTCTGGCTCAATCTGGACCGTACGCGCGGGCAAGCCAGGATTGTCGTGGGCGACACCGGGCAGGGCATGTCCCAGGACTTCATTCGCGAACGCCTGTTCAAGCCATTTCAGACTACCAAGTCGTCCGGCATGGGCATTGGGGCCTATGAGAGCTTCCAATATGTCAAAGAGCTGGGAGGCCAGATTGAAGTCGATAGCCAGGTAAACCAAGGTACGACGGTCAGGATGCTGTTGCCGCTGTTCGAGGCGCAACAGGGCTCAGACCTGCACGCGCTGGAGGCGGCATGACGAATGAGACGGTGCGCTCCTTGCTGATCGTGGAGGACGATCTGGCCCTGCAAAAGCAGATCAAGTGGTCGCTTGACCGCTTTGAATCATCGACTGCCCATGATCGCAGCAGCGCCTTGCTGCAATTGCGCAAGTACCTGCCAGCGGTGGTCACGATGGACCTGGGGCTGCCACCCGATGCCGATTCGGTGTCTGAAGGGCTCAAGCTGCTGGAGCAGGTGATGGCCTTTGACCCCGACATCAAGGTGATCGTGCTCACCGGTCAGAACGACCAGGCGCATGCGCTGCGTGCGGTCGCCATGGGGGCCTATGACTTCTTTGCCAAACCGTTCGAGCCGGAGTTGCTCAATCTGACGGTCGAGCGCGCCTTCAAGATGTTTGAGCTGCAACGGGAAAACCGGCGGTTGCAGGCGCTGCATCAACCCGATGCCCTGGCGGGCCTGATGACGCGCGACCCCGACATGCTGCGAATTTGCCGCACGATCGAGAAGGTAGCCAGCAGCAATGCCACCGTCATGTTGCTGGGTGAAAGCGGCACCGGCAAGGAGGTGCTGGCGCGTGGGCTGCACCAGGCATCTCCCCGGCGGGCCGAGAAATTCGTTGCCATCAACTGTGCCGCTATCCCCGAGAACCTGCTTGAAAGCGAGTTGTTTGGCTATGAAAAAGGGGCTTTCACCGGTGCGGGCAAGTTGACGTTGGGCAAGATCGAGATGGCCCATGGCGGCACCCTGATGCTCGATGAAATCGGTGATTTGCCCCTGTCATTGCAGGCCAAGCTGCTGCGATTCTTGCAGGAAAGAGTGATCGAGCGCGTCGGCGGGCGGCACGAAATCGCGGTCGATGTGCGCATCGTTTGTGCGACCCATCAGGACCTGGGGGCGTTAAGCAAAGACGGACGCTTCCGTGAAGATCTCTACTACCGCCTGGCCGAGATCGTAGTCAAAATCCCGCCGCTGCGCGCGCGTGTGGGCGACGCGGCCCTGCTGGCGCACGCCTTTGCGCGGCGCTTTGCCCAAGAGCAGAACCGTTGTGCCATGACGCTGACTGAAGATGCGGTGCAGGCGGTTGAAAACCATGCCTGGCCCGGCAACATTCGCGAGCTTGAGAACTGCATCAAACGCGCCACCATCATGACCGACGGTAGCCAGATTGGCTGTGACGACCTTGGCCTGACCCAGGGGCAGACCGATGGTTTTGATAGTTCGCTGGACCTGCGCGAAATTCGAGACAAGGCTGAAAAGCGGGCGATTGTGGCAGCGCTCGGGCGCGTCAACGGCAACATGGTCAGAGCGGCCGAATTGCTGGGCGTGAGTCGCCCGACCTTGTATGACTTGATGCACCGGCTCGCCTTGAAATGAGTCTGTTTTCTTCTTCAACTTCACATCAGGGTAACTTTATGAAATTCAAAACCACCACGGCCCGGATCGCCGTGACGCTGCTGCTGGCGTCGTTGCTGGCAGCCTGCAACGACAAGCCCGAACTGATGCTCAGCTCAGCGAAAGACTATCTTGCAAAGAATGACAGCAAAGCGGCTGTCATTCAGATCAAGAATGCGCTGCAGAGCAACCCCGACCTGCCCGAGGCGCGCTATTTGCTGGGGACCGCACTGCTCGACAGCGGTGACCCGGCGGGCGCGGAGTTGGAGCTGCGCAAGGCGCTGGACATGAAATACCCGCAAGATGCGGTGGTGCCGAAGTTGGCCAAGGCCTTGCTGGCGCAGGGTCACGCGCGCAAGGTGACCGAGGAGTTTGCCAAGACGGATATCGTCGAACCATCGGCCAAAGCCAGTTTGCAGGTGTCGCTCACCTCGGCTTATGCGCTGCAGGGCAAGACCGAGCAGTCACAGGCGAGCCTGAATGCTGCCTTGCTGGCGGACCCGGGCTTCGCGCCGGCCTTGCTGCTGCAAGCGCGGCAAAAGGCGGGGCAGCGCGAATTTGATCAGGCGCTGGCCATGACTGAGGAAGTATTGGTGAAGTCGCCTGCCAGCACCGAGGCCTGGATGTTCAAGGGCGATTTGTTGATGTATGCCAAAAGTCAGCCCGAGCAGGCCATGGCGGCCTATCGCAAGGCACTGGAAATCAAACCCGATTTCATGCCGGCCCAGGTGTCTGTGATCACCTTGTTGCTGCAACAAAGCAAACTGCTTGACGCCGCACAGCAAATTGAGCATCTCAAAAAGACCGCTGCGCGGCACCCGCAAACCCAATTTTTGGAAGCGCAGCTGGCTTACCAGAAGAAAGACTTCAAATTGGCTCGGCAGATCATGCTGCCAGTCCTGCAGTTGGTGCCCAACAGTGCACAGGCCTTACAGCTTTCGGGTCTGGTCGAACTGCAGCTCAATGCCTGGCCGGCGGCCCAGGACTATTTGAGCCGGGTGCTGCAGGCAGCGCCGAATTCCACGCTGGCGCGCCGGGCGCTGGTGGTGAGCTATGTGCGCGCCGGGCAAGCGGCCGAAGCTTTGAAAGCGCTGCTACCCGGCCTCAACCGGGACAACGTGGATCCCGATCTGCTGTCCGTGGCGGGCGAGGTCTACTTGCTCAATGGCGACCTGCAAAAGGCGCAAGAGTATTTTGCGAAGGCAGCCCGGCAGTCGCCGCAGGACGGCAGAAAGCGCACCTCGCTGGCACTGACCCGATTGATGGGCGGCGCCACTGAAGCGGGCTTTGACGAGTTGCAGAAAATCGCGGACTCCGACACCGGCACCAGCGCCGACCTGGCGCTGATCAGTGCCCACTTGAAAAGGCGAGAATTTGATGCGGCCCTCAAAGCCATTGACGCGCTGGAGAAGAAGCAGCCCGACAAGCCCTTTGCCGCGCAGTTGCGAGCCAGAACGCTGCTGGCTAAAGGCGATGTGAACGGGGCAAGAAAGAGTTTCGAACGTGCCCTGGCGCTGGACCCCCACTATTTCCCGGCCGTGGCGAGTCTGGCCGGCCTTGATTTCGCTGAGAAGAAGCCGGAGGTGGCCAAAAAACGCTTTGAGGCGGTGCTGACGCAGGACCCTAAAAGTGGCCAGGCGTGGTTGGCACTGGCCGAACTTGCCAGCAGAACGGGGGCCACCAAAGATGAAACCGCCAAGCTCATCAGCAATGCGGTCACTGCCAACCCCACGGACGTGAAGTCGCGTTTGTTGCTCATTGACTTCAATTTACGCCAGCAAGATGTCAAGGCGGCAGTGGCTGCGGCCCAGGACGGCGCGGTCGCACTGCCAGATAGCCCCGAGTTACTCGATGCTTTGGGTCGCACGCAGCAGGCCGCAGGCGAGCTCAATCAGGCCATTGCCACTTACACCAAGCTGGTCGCCCTGCAGCCGCTGTCGGCGCTGCCCCACATGCGTCTGGCTGATGCGCACCTGGCGGGCAAGAATAAAGAGGCAGCGCTGGCCAGTCTGCACCGGGCACTTGAGACCAAGCCTGATCTGTTGGAGGCGCAGCGGGCCTTGATCGCGCTGATGCTCGACAGTAAAAAACCGCAGGACGCCTTGACCCTGGCGCGCGCAGTGCAGCAACAGCGCCCGCAAGAGGCAGTGGGCTACAGCCTGGAGGGCGACATCCACGCCGCTCAAAAAGACTGGGTCAACTCTACCGCCGCCTACCGCAGCGGACTTAAGCGCGTGATTGCGCCAGAATTGGCGGTCAGGCTGCATGCTGTCTTAGGCATGGCAGACCAAGGCGCTGAGGCGAGCAAGTTTGCCAGCAGTTGGCAGAGAGAGCATCCCAAAGACGCTGTTTTTCAGCTCTATCTCGGTGACACCGCACTGTCGCGCAAGGATTACGCCAGTGCCGAAAAACACTATGCGGCCGTGGTCAGCTTGCAACCGAATAGCGCCATGGCCTACAACAACCTAGCCTGGGTGAGCGCAAAACTCAACAGGGAGGGTGCGATTGGTTTTGCCGAAAAGGCCAATGCCCTGGCACCCAACCAGCCCGCATTCATGGACACGCTGGCGCTGTTGTTGTCAGACAAAGGTGAGTACGCCAAAGCGCTGGCGCTGCAGAACCAGGCGCTGGCGCTGCAGCCACAAAACGCCTTGTTCAAGCTCAATCTGGCCAAAATTCACCTCAAGGCAGGAGCTAAGGAGCAGGCGAGGAAGGAACTCGCCGAGCTCGACAAATTGGGTGACAAGTTTGGGGGCCAGACGGAGGTGGCGAGCTTGTTGAAGAATCTATAGACGGTCAAGGCGGCACTGTCGAAAAAATTGACAGAGCGTTTCCTGGTCTATTTGATTGCTGTGGAAATTTCTTATGAATCAATGGGTTGCTATGCCTGGCGCAGTAATTGCTTGAAGCAGAGCAAGGGCTTGATGCATTCGGGTTGTTTGAGTTTTGTCAAGGCTTGCAACCTGGCATCAACGTCAAATCGGCTTAACTTGAAAGACGCGGAGTGGCGTGGTCGAGCCGACAGAGTATGTAACCTGAGGTGCTCTTATGAGTGATATTCAATCTGAATTGCCGCCTGTGCGAAAGGCTGTAGAACAAAGCGGCCATGGTCGCAGGCGCCTGTTGCGTGCCGGGCTGGCGGGGCCGGTCGTCTTGACGGTCGGATCGCGCTCGGCGTTGGCGAATGGGGGCTGTCTTTCTACTTCTGCAAGTGCCTCGATCAATCTATACCAGAGTCGCCCCGATCGTGAACTTGATCCGTGCCCCTTAGGTCGTTCGCCAGGCTATTGGGGCAATGCTGCCCAAACCCATAGCAATACATTGGCGCGCGATACACAGTTCAGCGATCCTTACAGTCTCGGATTTCAGGGTAAGAGCATTGAGGCGGTCATCAAGTTGGATGGGAACGACGATTCGCAACAACTCGGTGCGCACCTGGGTGCCGCCTGGTGCAACCTAAGGATGGGTTGGGTACCCGAGTCGCTGCTGAGTCTGCAAACGCTTCAGGCGATGTGGGACGGCCGAAGCCAAGGCTTTCACCCGGTGGCAGGTGCTGACTTGCCCGTTTGGGATCGCAGTCAAGTGGTGGATTATTTGAAGACGACCATGGCTTGAGGCGGGGAATTTAGATAGGCATCACCTGTGGATTCCCCTGTTCTGGCAGATCGTTGGCTACAGGCCTGCCCGGGGCTGACGCTACGTGCCTGCGATGAGGGGGCTCTTGTTTTTGATGACAAAGATGGACGAACAATTTTACTCAATCATCAGGGCGCGCTTGTGTTGTTCGCCTTGTGCGCCGCGCCTGGTGTCGGGGCGGCGCAATTGCAAGGGGCATTGAGCATGGACAACGAGCGCGACACGGCGGCATTTCAAGCCTTGATGGCCTCACTAACGCTGGCTGGATTGATCGCTGCTTGATGAGGCTTGAAAATTTTACGGCCAGCGAAATCAGACGAGCAACACGCGGTGGCAAGCTTCGTCTGCATATTGGTCGTTTCACGCTGAAAGTCTCCAGCGTTCTGCCTGAGTTTGAAAGTGCTTTGAGGCAGCTTTACGCGCATTACCCGTCCTCGCTTGAAGGTGGCGCTTACGACTACGACGTGGCTATTTCACCGCCTTCCTTTTTGCGTCGTTGGGTGCGTCGCAATTCATCGTTCCACCTGTCGGGCCAGGCGCCCTTCCTTCCGATGGAAGTGGGACACGCGCACGCCCTGTTTGAATGGGGGCTTAACTGGACTCTGGGGACTTATGCCCACAATTTTTTGATCCTGCATTCGGCGGTGGTCGAGTTCAATGGATGCGGCGTTCTATTGGCCGCAAGCTCTGGCAGTGGAAAGAGCACCCTCGCCGCTGAACTCGCCTTGCAGGGCTGGCGTTTGCTTTCTGATGAAATGGCTTTGATCGACAAAGACCTGTGTCTGGTACCTTGCGCGCGGCCGATCAGTCTCAAAAACCAGTCGATAGACCTCATTCGGGCCAGACACCCGGGCGCGAGTCTGGGCCCCTTGGCGCGTGACACGCACAAGGGATGCATCGCGCATCTACCCGCGCCGAACGCATCAGTGGCGCGCAATCTTGAGCCTGCCACGCCGAAATTGATCATCTTTCCGAAATGGACTGCGCACGCTTGCTTACGCCTGGAGCCGATTGGGTCGGGTCAGGCGGCCCTGCGTTTGATCGACCAGTCCTTTAACTACCCGGTGTTGGGGCGGCAAGGCTTTGAGCGCATGGCCGATCTGGTTGCTGCGGCACAGGCCTGGGAGCTTGAGTACTCGTCGCTGGACGATGCCCGGATGGCTTTAGCGCAGTTGGTGTCCGACCATGGCTAAGAGCTCGCCGTTGTTGAATTTACTGGCGGGTACCTTTGCCTTGGAGCAATGGGATGCCGAGCGTGGTAGTTTGCTCCTGGCGGAGGCAAGGGCCAGTGGCTTGCTGGGTCGGGTAGCGCATCTCTTGGCCAGTTCGCAGCAGACCGGCGCGCTGGCGCCGCAACTTCAAGCGCAGTTAACAGCGGCCACCATTCACGCCAATCGATTCAGGCAGGATGTCTGGCGTGAACTCGGCGCTGTTGAGCAGGCACTGTCAGGCTTGAGAGCCCCCGTTATCCTGCTCAAGGGCGCGTCCTATGTCCTGTTGGGGTTGCCAGCGGCTCCGGGAAGAGTCTTTAACGACATCGACATTCTTGTGCCCAAGAACCAGATGGCTTTCGCCGAGGCGGCCTTGATGCTCGGTGGCTGGGCCATTGGCAAGCTCGATGCCTATGATCAGCGCTATTACCGGCAGTGGTCGCATGAAATTCCACCCATGACGCACCTGCGGCGCGGAACAACCCTTGATTTGCACCATTCGCTGGTGATGCCCACCTGCCGCGTGCAGGTGGATTCATCCCGGATGATTGCCGCTGCGGTACCAGTGCGTGGCAGTGGACTCTGGTGGCGGCTCCAGGATGAAGATATGGTCTTGCATGCAGCCAGTCACTTGATGTTGAACTCCGAGTTTGATCGCGGCTTGCGAGATATCGGCGACATTGATTCTCTGTACCGACACTTCACTTCGTTGTCGTTGGACTTCCCCGCACGATTGCTTGCCCGCGCCCAGGAGCTTGGCCTGGCGCCGATTTTGACGCAAGTGCTATGGCTGGCGTCGGTGTTCTTCAAAACGCCACTGCCGCCAGGTCTGCTGCCCATTAAGAATAGCTTGTTTCTGCGCTTGGTGGCCCGGGCTGCATCAACCCGTCATCCCGACACCCGACCTGTGGGACAAAGCTGGGCAGATCTGGTATTGCTGCTGCGAGAGATGTATCTGCGATTGCCCAACAGACTGTTGCTGGTTCATCTTTTGCACAAAATGTCGTTTTCATTCTCAAAGGTTGAAAAGGTGGCGGCTTAAAGGGGTAAGGGCTAAGGGGTCCCAATGGAATTCAAAAAATGAAATTCGAAATAGTTCTTCTGGTGCTGGCGGGCCTCTTTTTTGCCGGGCCGCTCAGGGCTGATTTGCCTGGTGCAATCGCCAAAGTCAAACCATCGGTGCTGTTGGTGGGCCTCTACAAAAGCACCAACAGCCCGCGTTTTACCTTGCGGGGAACCGGTTTTGTCGTCGCCGATGGCAATCCAGGTGGCAGCAATCTGCTCATCACCAACGCCCATGTGCTGCCACAGCCGGCGCAAGACGATACGGAGTCGGCGCTGGTGGTCCAACTCCAGGTCGGCGAAAACGGCTGGCAGATGCGCCCGGCCGCCGTGCTGGAAGTTGACAAACTGCATGACCTGGCTTTGTTGCGCTTTGAGGGCCCGGTGGCACCAGCCTTGCGGCTGGGCGATTCAGGCGCGGTGCGCGAGGGGCAGGCGATTGCCTTCATGGGTTTCCCGATTGGCGGCGCCTTGGGTTTCTCGCCGGTCACGCACCGCGGTATGGTGTCTTCAATTGCCGCCGCAGCCTTGCCCACAGCCACGGCGCAGCGCCTCAATGAACAAACGATACGCAGCTTGCGTGGTGGCAACAGCTTCGATATCTTTCAACTTGACGGCACCGCCTATCCCGGCAACAGCGGCGGGCCCCTATTTGACCCCGACACGGGTGATGTGCTGGGGGTCGTCAACATGGTGTTTATCAAGGGCACGCGAGAGTCGGCTTTGACTCATCCCTCGGGTATCAGCTATGCCATACCCTCGGGTTTCATCCTGCAGTTGCTGCAACGCAGGCAGAACAACTGAGTGCCCCCCTTCGCGAACGACCCGTCAGCGCCCGTACACGTCCTCAAAGCGCACGATATCGTCCTCGCCCAGGTAGGAGCCAGACTGCACCTCAATCATCTCCAGCGCTACGCGGCCCGGGTTTTCCAGCCGGTGCGTGGTGCCCAGCGGGATGAAGGTGGACTGGTTTTCCGACAACAAGAAGGCCTTGTCGCCACAAGTGACCCGGGCGGTGCCGCTGACCACAATCCAGTGCTCGGCGCGGTGGTGGTGCATCTGCAGTGACAGCGTGCCCCCCGGCTTGACCACAATGCGCTTGACCTGAAAACGTTCGCCGGCGTCGACACCGTCATACCAACCCCAAGGCCTAAATACCTTGCGGTGGATGGTGCCCTCGGCGCGGCCTTGCGCCTTGAGGCGGTCGACAATTTTCTTCACGTCCTGGGTCTTGTCTTTGTGCGCCACCAAAATGGCGTCCGCCGTTTCCACCACCACCAGATCGCTCACGCCCACGCAGGCGATCAAGCGGCCCTCCGACAGTGCCAGTGTGTTTTCGCAGTCTTGCAGCAGCACATCGCCCTGGCTGACGTTGCCGCAGGCGTCTTTGGGCAGCACCTGCCACAGTGCATCCCAGGCGCCAACGTCCGACCAGCCGGCGCTCATGGGGATCACGACACCCGTGGGCAGCGTTGCGCCAGAGTCGCAGGTGCGTGCCGCAATTCGCTCCATCACCGCGTAATCGATCGAGTCACTCGGGCACTGGGTGAAGCCCTCTTTGCCGACGCGCACAAAGTCGCCATCGATTGAGCCCTGCCCCCAGGCCGACTGACAGGCTGCCAGAATGTCGGGGCGGCAACTCTTCATGGCATCGAGCCAGACCGAGGCGCGCAGCATGAACAGGCCGCTGTTCCACAGGTAAGAGCCGGCGGCCAGATAGGCTTGCGCGGTGCTGAGGTCGGGCTTTTCGACGAAGCGGGCCATCAGGCAAGCACCTGAGTCGGGTGCGCCGGCATAAGCAGCGCCGCACTGGATGTAGCCGTAACCGGTTTCGGGCGTATCTGGCGTGATGCCAAAGGTGACCACCGCGCCCCCAGCGGCAAGCTGCGCACCCGCGCTGACCACGCGTTGGAATGCGGCGATGTCGGTAATGACGTGGTCCGCTGGCATCACCAACAAGACCGGGTCTGCCCCATTTTTAATAGCTGCCAAGGCAGACAGTGTGAGGGCTGGGGCCGTATTTCTTCCGCAAGGTTCCAGCAAAATGGTGCCTGGTTTTCCCAAGAGGCGCAGTTGCTCGGCAATCACAAATCGGTATTCCTCGTTGCACACCACCATGGGTGGCGCGAGCTGCGCGTCGGCGATGCCTTCGACGCGGCGCACGGTGGCTTGCAAGAGCGAGTCGGCGCCCATCAAGGGCAGCAGTTGCTTGGGGTACTTCTCGCGCGAGAGAGGCCACAGGCGCGTGCCGGAGCCACCGGAGAGAATTACTGGCTGGATCAATACAGTCGTTGTCATGTCAAGGTAAAAAAAGTGGGCAAGTTAGTGGCGATCAGGCGCGGGCATCGCCCCAGCGCAACTGGCAGGTATCGTCGCCGCGGTACAGGGTTTCACCATGCCGATCCACGCAGTATTCGGGCGAGACAATCATCTCGGAAAAGCGCATGTCGGCCGCGATGCGGGTGTACTCAAACAAGATGCTGCGCACCACCTTGGCGCCGGTTCGGATGTGACTGCCGTGCCCAATCCAGGCCGGTCCGGTGATACAAGCGCCGGGCTCGATGCGCACGCCCGCGCCGATGTAGACCGGGCCTTCAATCGTCACCTCATCCCAGGCAATGCTGGTGTTGAGCCCGACCCAGATGCCGGGCTTGACTTGGTGCCCGGGCATCTTCATCTGCGCCACTTCACCGCGCAGCACGCGCTGCAGCACCGACCAATAGTCGCTGACGCGGCCAATGTCGATCCAGTCAAAGGGCCGGTTTTGTACATAGAACGGCAGCTTCTGCTCCACCAGTTGTGGAAACAACTGTGAGCCGATGTCATACACCGTGTTGGGCGGCACCAGGTTCAGCACTTCGGGTTCAAAAATATAGATGCCGGTGCTGGCCAGCGTGGATTTGGCATCAATCGGTGCGGGCTTTTCCTGGAAAGCCTCGATGCGACCATCGGGTGCCGCGACCACAATGCCGTAGGACTGCACCTCGGCCAGCGGCACATCGAGTGCGACCACGCTGGCGATGGCGCCCTTGGCCTTGTGTTCGGCCACTGCGGCGGTGATGTCGAGATCAATCAAAGCATCGGCGCACAGCACCAGCGTGGTTTGATCAAAAAAACCGCCAAAGTCCTGGATGCGGCGCATGCCACCGGCCGAGCCCATGGGCCTGGGCAGAATGTCGCCGTGATCTCGCACGCCCTCGTAGGAATAGCCAATCTCCACGCCCCAACGACTGCCATCGCCAAAGTATTCTTCAATCTTCTGGTGGTGATAAGCGACGTTGACCATGATCTCGGTGATTCCGTGGCGCGCCAGGTGCTCGATCAGGTACTCCATCACCGGCTTGCCCAGAATCGGCACCATCGGCTTGGGCAGGTCGAGCGTGAGCGGGCGCACGCGAGTGCCTTGCCCGGCGGCCAGAATCATGCCCTTGGTCATCGTCGTGCTCTTTTTTTTCATGTTTTCCCTTGATGTTTTCAATTCAGGCTGGCGTGTAGCCCTGCGGGTTGTTGCTCTGCCAGCGCCAGGCGTCTGCGCACATGGCGTCCAAGCCGCGCTCAGCACGCCAGCCCAGCAATGACAAGGCCAGCGCGGGATCAGCGTAACACGCCGCAATGTCACCGGCGCGGCGTGGCCCCACTTGGTAGGGTACTGCCTTGGCGCTGGCCTGCTCAAAGGCGCGCACCATGTCCAGCACGCTGTAGCCCACGCCGGTGCCCAGGTTGATGGCCTGGCACTCGGTGTGTTGTTGCAATCGCTCCAGCGCTTTGAGGTGGCCAAGTGCCAAATCGACCACGTGGATGTAGTCGCGCACACCGGTGCCATCTGGAGTGGCGTAGTCATCACCCCACACATTCAGAAACTCGCGCCGCCCGACGGCGACCTGGGCCACAAAGGGCAGCAGGTTGTTGGGCGTGCCCTGCGGGTCTTCACCGATCAGGCCGCTGGCGTGCGCGCCGACCGGGTTGAAGTAGCGCAGCAGGCTGATGCGCCACGTTGGGTCGCTCTGGTACAAATCGCGCAGCATGTTCTCAATGACCAGCTTGGTCTGGCCATAGGGGTTGGTGGCGGACAAGGGATGGTCTTCGCTTAGAGGCAGGCGCTGCGGGTCGCCATAGACCGTGGCCGAGGAACTGAACACCAGCGACTTGACACCACACACCGTCATCGCTTCCAACAGTCGCAGCGTGCCGACCACGTTGTTGTCGTAATAGCTCAGCGGCTGTTGCACCGATTCGCCGACGGCCTTGAGACCAGCGAAATGGATCACGGCGGTGGCGCCGCTCTGCGCCAAGGCGGCGACCAGCGCATCACGGTCACGGATGTCGCCTTGCACCAGCTGGGGTGCTTTGCCGGCAATGCGCTGTACCCGCGCCAGCGCTTCGGGCTGGCTGTTGCAGAAGTTGTCAAACACGGTGAGCTCATAGCCCGCATTAAGCAGTTCGACGCAGGTGTGGGAGCCGATGTAACCGGCGCCGCCAGTAATGAAAACAGAGGTCATGGTGCGCTGGTTCAGTTGAGGGTGGTGTGGCGCAGAGCTACTTGAGGGTTTCGGTCAGCATGCGCGCCACGCCTTGCTGCCACTGGGGCAAGACCAGCCCGAAAGCGCTTTGGAGTTTGCGCGTGTCCAGGCGTGAATTGAGCGGGCGACGTGCCGGCGTCGGGTAGCTGGCCGTCGCCGTGGGCGACACTTGATCCGGCCCGGCCTTGAGTGGGCAACCCAGTGCCTGGGCCTGGCCCAGTACATAGCGGGCGTAGCCGTACCAACTGGTCTCACCGCCGGCCACGCAGTGGTACAGGCCAGCCAGCTCCGGTTGGCGCAGCGCCTTGACCAGGGCCTGCGCCGTCACATCCGCCAGTAGCTCGGCGCAAGTGGGTGCGCCGATCTGGTCGTCAATCACGCTCAAGGATTCGCGCTCGCCCGCCAGGCGCAGCATAGTCTTGGCGAAGTTGCCGCCGCGTGCGGCATAGACCCAGCTGGTACGCAAAATCAGGTGCTTGGTGCAAGCTGCAACCAACTGTTCGCCCTCGAGCTTCGTCTGGCCGTAGACGCTCAAGGGGCCAGTGGCGTCACTCTCGTGCCAGGCTTTAACACCGCTGCCGTCAAACACATAGTCGGTCGAATAATGCACCAGCCAGGCACCCAGTTTTTGCGCCTCCAGGGCCAGTACGCCGGGCGCGAGCGCGTTCAGGGTGCGGGCCAGTTCGGGCTCGGTCTCGGCCTTGTCCACGGCGGTGTGGGCAGCGGCGTTGACGATCACGTCGGGGTTGACACGTCGGATACTCTCGGCCAGCCCGGGCAGGTTGCTGAAGTCACCACACAAACCATCCGGGTTGTGGGCCAGGTCAAAGTCCAGTGCCACCAGGTCGCCCAGCACCGCCAGACTGCGTTGTAGTTCCCAGCCAACCTGGCCACCACAGCCAAAAAGAAGAATTTTCATCATGATCAGTATGTTTCTGAATTTTTTATGCTATAAAAATAGAAGCTGCTTAGGCATATGGCACGCGGGCTGGAGCTTGAATTGTCATAAATTATTGCGTGCGTGCCTTATCAACGAGCTGGCCGGACCGCATCTTCGCTGCCTCGCATGCAGGCGCCGCCGCCGTGGGTGTCGCTCACGGCGCTCAGACCTGCTGGAGTTTAGCCAAAAGATGGAAATGGTCGCAAAGTTTGACTTTGAAAGAGACATTGCCGCGGTGGGCGAGAGCCGGCCAGCATGAACCTCAAGCCCTCAGTCTTCCAGTTCGACTCGGGCCATTTCCACATCAAGCCGTTCCATGGCATCGATCGGCTTGGCAGCGGCGGCTTGCTGGTACAGGCGGGTCGCCTCCTTCATCATCTTGTCGCCATCGAGCATGAGCATGGCGTTGGCGTACTCAATCATGCCAATGGCCGATTGGAAGTTCAGCTTGAGGGCCTCCTGGAACAGCCGCAGGCCGGTGTCTTTCTTGGCGCCATAGGTCATGCCACCGATCAGCGAGCCCACCTTGTCAATCACCTCGGCATGAAAAGAGCCCAGGGCGATGCGTGCATCTGCGTGCTTGGGTTCGATATTGATGACGTGTTCCAGCTCCTTTTTGACCTTGCTGCCCAGCCCCTGGGCCAGCGCCTTGGCGACGCTGATGCCCTGGCTGTAGCGGCTCAGTGCATAGGCTTGCCAGTAAAGGGCGTTGAAATTTTTTGGATCTTCTGCGGCTTGGGCACTGGCGCGACGGGCTACTTCCATGTAGAGGTCGAGCCGGGCTTTTTCTTGTTGTTCCAGGTAGGTGGCGTAAATGCAGGCGGCCTTGTTGGCCACGGTCAGGCCGGCACCGCCGACTTTAAGCCCCAGCTCCCGCGCTTTCTGGAATTCGCCATTGTGGAACAGCGCCCACGCTTGCAGAACTTTGGCATCTTTGGGCAGCGGCTCGGCATCACCCAGATGCAGCCGCTCCCAGTTTTTCTTGACGCTGGCAGGGGTAAAAACATAATCACCCGCGAACGGGAACGCAGTCCATTTGGCCATTTTTGTCTCCATTGGCCGGTGTGACCGGCTTTTTTTATTTCTCGCCGTTATTGTAGGCGCCCACCAATTGCAGCAAGTGAAGGCGTTGGCCTGGCTCCAGGTAGGGCACCAGCAGGTTCAATACGTGGTGCGCACCGCGCAGCAAAGCTGCTTGCGCGTTTTCCGGCTCCAGTGCCCGTCGCGGGTCGCGCACATATTCAAAACTCAACCAGTAGGTCAGCACCACCACCATGCTGGTGGCGGTCGCTTCAACCTCCCGGGAATCAATGCGCACGGCGCCCGTTCGGCTCATTCCATCGAGCAAGGCTTTGATGGCCCGGGTCTTGCTCTTCAGGACAGATTGGAAATGGGTCTCCAACCGGCGGTTCTTGCTCAGCAAATCATTCAGGTCTCGGTACAGGAATCGGTACTGCCAGATCAACTCGAAAAGGCTGTGCATGAAGAACCAGGCGTCTTCGACGTCGCGCACGCCGTCGCTGGCGTTGAGCAGTTCGTTCAAGGCGCGCTCGTAGCGGTCAAACAGCGAATTGATGAGTTCGTCTTTGGCCGGGTAGTGATAGTAGAGATTGCCTGGGCTGATGCCCAGTTCGGCCGAGATCAGGGTGGTGGAGACGTTGGGCTCGCCAAAGCGGTTGAAAAGCTCCTGCGTGACCTCCAGAATCCGCTCGGCGGTGCGCCGTGGCGCTTTTTTCACCATGAAGGCTTCGACTGGTGTGACACAGAGCGCACGACATGGCCCAGATCGTCCATGATTTCCTGCAGATTTGCAATCGCACGCCCCACTTGGCTGGCGGGCTTGGCGGGCGCGCTGAGGTGTCGTTTGGGGTCGTCCAGTGTCTCGTGATGCAAACTGATCCCATGTCGCCACAGTTTCTCAGAGAGACCGGTCTTGTTGGAGCGCAGCATCTTGCGCGTTTGCTGGTAGGCGTGCTCGGCCAGATTGCGGCGCTGCGAGTAGCTGAATGTGTTGGCCAGATACATCTCGGGGTCGCGGTGGTCGGGCTCGATCAAAATGATGTCGGTGTCGGGGTAAAGGCGCTCATAGCGCTCCATGCCCAGGCTGATGCGAGAGTGAATCATGGAGCGAAAGGTCTGGCTCAGCACTGCGGGCAAGCCGCCATCAATGATCCGCGGAATGTGGTGCATTTCAGATGACAAACCACCTCGCATGACTTTGGCGACCTGGGGTGCTGTGGCATCAAAGGGCACCAGCGGGTTCAGGCAGAGCATCAAGTCAACGCCGTCCGCCAGGGCCACGGAGGCGTGCATGGTTTTTTTCAGGGCACCATCGACATAGTAATTGTCATCAATTTCAACCGGTGGAAACAGGCCCGGGAGTGCCGCGCTGGCTTGCACCGCTTTGGAGATCGGCACGTGGTCCCAGCCCGGGCGACCAAAGGGTACCGCCTGGCTGCTGTCCAAGTTGGTGGCTACCAGGGTGAGCTGGGTCTTGAGTTCGCGGAAGTCATTGGTGCGACCTTCGCGTGCGTACAGCCGGGCCAGTTCAACATGAATCTGCTCATTGGAAAAAACGCCGGTAGGCAGGCCGGGACTCAGGCGCTCCAGCGCCCGGATGAACGACTTTCTGCCAGCCGTGAAATTCCACACGGCTGAGAGCAACAAACCCGGAAACATGATGGCGCGGCGCGCAAACTCGCCATAGGCGGGTTCGAGCAGCCAGGAAGGATCGAAGGTGTCGGTGCGATCGGCGCTCTTGTCATCGTTCTCGATGAATGACGCACACAACTCCTGCGGCGTGATGCCGTTGGCCAAGCCAGCGGCAATGAAACCGCCAGCAGATACGCCTACATAGTGCTGCAACTTGGTGAAGTCGATGCCGTTAAGCGACTCCTGCAGCGCACACAGTGCACCGATCTCGTAAATAGCACCCAACGGCCCCCCACCTGCCAGTGCCAGTGCAATTTTTGGGGAATGAGATATTTCTGATTTCATAAGTGCAAAGTGTAGAGGTGATGGATGAAGGCAGTTGCTGCATTGCAGCACGGGCATTCTCGGCACTATTTCCAATCAGCCGGGGGCGGAGCATGCTTGCGTCAAGTACTAGCACTAGCCGCCTATCAAAGACTAAAGAGAAAAAAGGGCGCCTAAGCGCCCTCCCGAGAAGTCATCTGCTCCCTGCCACGCGCAGAAAAAGCTGTGTCGGCGGCTTCACGACATGCTGCTATCAGGCTTGGGTTGCAGCAGCTTCAACCGTTTCGACTGTCGCTGCCTTGCGTGCGGGTGCTGCACGTTTGGCCGCCGGCTTGGGCATTGCTTTGACGAGGGGTTTTGCAACCGATTTGGGCGCGGCCTTTGCCACCTTGGCAGGCGCTGTCTTGGCAGCGGCTTTGGGCGCCGACTCCTTTGTCGAAAGTCTTTGCACACTCTTGTTGAGCTCGTCAATGCGGGCAATCAGGGCATTGACGTCTTTGGCCGACGGCACACCAAGCTTGTTAAGGGCTTTTGCCACGCGATCCTCAAAAATATTCTCCAACTTATCCCACTGACCGGAGGCCTTGGATGAAATGTCGGTGGCCATCGTCGTCATTTTTGTGGTGGCTTCGGAGATTTTTTCTTCAGCGACGGATTGCGTCTTGCGTTGCAAGCTCACGCCTTCCTTGACCAGTGCTTCAAAAGCCTTGGAACCTTCGGCCTGAGCCTTGTTGAAAGCGCCCAAACCCGCCTGCCAGATTTGCTGGGCCGAATCCTTCACGGAGCCCTTGAGCGCCGTGTTGGCATTTTTTTGCGGGGTAATTTTTTTCAATTTTTTGACCATGAAGTGCTCCAGATAGGGTGTTGAATTGTTTAAATCAGATTGCACCAAAAAAATTTGGTGCACAACCTCACTTTAATGGCTGGTGGTCGGCTCGTGTAGACGGGGCATCCTAATTCTCTAAGGCGTTGGCTCTAGTCAGGGGCGGGTTTATGCTTAATAGACATTGCTCATATTTGAGCCAGAATAGGCCATCTAATTGGAGGCCTTCATGCAGTATTTCGTTACCGGTGCTACCGGATTCATCGGCAAGCGTCTCGTCAAAAAGCTTCTTGAGCGCAAGGGCTCAGTCGTGCACTTTCTGATTCGCCAAGAGAGCGAGGGCAAGGTGGCGGGCCTGCGCAAGTTCTGGGGTGTCAGCGCGGCGCGGGTGGTGCCGGTGTTCGGTGACCTGACCGCCAAGAAGTTGGGTGTTTCTGCCGAGGCCATCAAACTGCTCAAGGGCAAAATCGACCATTTTTACCATTTAGCCGCCGTTTACGATCTCGGGGCCGATGAAGCCAGCCAGGTCGCTGTCAACATTGACGGCACCCGCAACACGGTGGAACTGGCCGGCGCGATCCAGGCCGCGCATTTCCATCTCGTCAGTTCGATTGCAGCAGCCGGTTTGTACGAGGGCGTTTTCCGCGAGGATATGTTTGAGGAGGCTGAGAACTACGACCACCCTTATTTCCGCACCAAGCATGAAAGTGAAAAAATCGTGCGCGAGGAGTGCAAACTGCCGTGGTCGGTGTACCGGCCGGCCATGGTCGTGGGCGACAGCAACACGGGCGAGATGGACAAGATTGATGGTCCTTACTATTTCTTCAAGCTGATTCAACGCATGCGTCAGGTGTTGCCGCCCTGGATGCCTTCAGTGGGGCTAGAAGGCGGGCGCGTCAATATTGTGCCGGTCGACTTTGTAGTGGACGCGCTTGACAGCATCAGCCACCAGAAGGGAATCGCCAAGAAATGCTATCACCTGGTCGACCCGGTGGGCTACCGCGTGGGCGATGTGCTCGACATTTTCAGCCGCGCCGCGCACGCCCCCAAGATGAATCTGTTCATCAACGCCGCCTTGCTCGGGTTTATTCCGCGCAGTGTCACCAAGGGCCTGATGGCACTGGCGCCGGTGCGCCGGGTACGCCAGGCCATCCTGAAGGACCTGGGGCTGCCCGAAGATATGCTCACTTTTGTGAACTATCCCACGCGCTTTGACTGCCGCGAAACCTTGGCAGCGCTCAAGGGCTCGGGCGTCGAATGTCCCAACCTCAAAGAGTACGCTTGGCGCTTGTGGGATTACTGGGAGCGTCATCTCGACCCCGCGTTGCACATTGACCATACCCTGCGTGGCACGGTGGCCGGCAAAGTGGTTTTGATTACCGGTGGCTCATCGGGCATCGGCTTGGCGACTGCGCACAAGTTTGCCGAGGCTGGGGCTGTCACCGTGATCTGCGGACGCGACCTTGACAAGCTCGAAGAGGCCTGCAAGGAGGCTAAAGCCAAGGGCTACAGTTTCGTGTCTTACGCGGTGGATATTGCCGACATGACAGACTGCGACCGTTTCATCAAGCAGTTGATTGAAGACCATGGCGGCGTTGATTTCCTGATCAATAACGCAGGCCGCTCCATCCGCCGTGCCATTGAGTCAAGCTATGACCGTTTCCACGACTTTGAGCGCACCATGCAGCTCAATTATTTCGGTTGTCTGCGCGTCACCATGGGTCTGTTGCCCAGCATGGTGGCCAAACACCACGGCCATGTGGTCAACATCAGTTCGATCGGCGTGCTCACCAACGCACCGCGTTTCAGTGCCTACGTGGCGTCCAAGGCCGCGCTGGAGGCCTGGGCGCGCTGCGCGTCCAGTGAGTTTGCCGATCAAGGCGTGACCTTTACCACCATCAACATGCCTCTGGTGCGCACCCCCATGATTGCGCCGACCGGGCTGTACAACAATGTGCCTACGCTGGCGCCCGAAGAAGCAGCCGACATGATTGCCGAAGCCTGCATTTTCAAGCCGGTGCGAGTTGCCACTCGCCTGGGCATTACCGGCCAGATTCTGCATGCCGTGTTGCCCCGGGTGGCGCAAATCGCGATGAATACGAGTTTCAGGATGTTCCCTGATTCGGGCGCAGCAAAAGGCGCAAAGCCGGGCGATAAAGTAATCAAGCAACACTTGTCGCCTGAGGCTGTCGCCATGCAGCAGATGATGCGCGGGATTCATTTTTGAGCCTGTTTTTTCTTTTAAAAAATGGATTCAAACGGTCCTTTGATGTTTTTGAACTGTTTTCGGAGATTTGGTTTGATATTAAATCGTTAAGTACCTCCTTTTAATGGTTAAAAATGAAGTCATATTCTTGCTTAAGCTTGAAGGCTGGGGTTTGAAATAATGTGACTCGATTAGAATCGGGCGTGAAAAAAGGCAGGTCAAAGCCTGCTCGCATATTGATTATTAATTTTTAACACAAAGGTTTTAGCATGAGCGATTTGATCGAGATTCAGAGTCAGATAGAAAAATTGCAAAAACAGGCCACGGAAATCAAGGCGCGTGAATTTGGCAAAACGGTGCAGGAAATTCTGGTCAAAATGCAAGCCTTTGGTATCACCCTGAAGGATTTGCAGCCGGGCAAGGCGCGCGGGGCCAAGGGCAAAGGAAAAACCATCAAGATCGCCAAGGGCAGCGCGCTTGACAAACCTGCTGGTGCAGCCAAGAAAGTCGCAGCGCCCGTGGCTGCCAAATACGTCGGCCCGAACGGCGAAAGCTGGAGCGGGCGCGGTTTGACGCCGCGTTGGTTGACGGCCTTGCTGGTTGATGGCAAAAGTAGAGAAGATTTTGCCGTCAAAAGCTAAATTCATCGGGCTGTCAAGCGATGCTCGCGGCACTATCCGCACCCCCAACCATAGCCACAGGCGCATCACTCCATGACCGACGTTAGCAAGATTGCCCCGCGCGACAAGGCCGAAATCCTGGCGCAGGCGCTGCCCTATATTCGCAAGTTCCATGGCAAGACCATGGTCATCAAGTACGGCGGTAATGCCATGACCGACCCGGCCTTGCAGGCCGATTTTGCCGAGGATGTGGTACTGCTCAAACTGGTCGGTATCAACCCGGTCGTGGTGCATGGCGGCGGGCCGCAGATTGAAGCGGCCTTGAAGCGCTTGGGCAAGAAAGGCGAGTTCGTTCAGGGCATGCGTGTGACCGATGCTGAAACCATGGAAATTGTCGAGTGGGTTCTCGCAGGCGAGGTGCAGCAAGACATCGTGGGGTTGATCAACCATGCCGGTGGCAAGGCGGTGGGCCTGACTGGCCGAGATGGCGGCATGATTCGCGCCCAAAAACTCAAAGTGCGCGACAGCCTGGATGACAGCAAAGAGTATGACGTCGGTCAGGTCGGAGACATCGTCAGCATTGACCCCAGCGTCGTCAAGGCGCTGCAGGACGACGCCTTCATTCCCGTCATCAGCCCGATTGGATTTGGTGAAAACAACGAAAGCTACAACATCAACGCCGACGTGGTGGCGGCCAAACTGGCTACCGTGCTTAAGGCTGAAAAACTGATGATGCTCACCAACATCAGCGGCGTGCTCGACAAAGCGGGCCATTTACTCACCAACCTCAGTGCGCGCCAGATCGACGAGTTGTTTCTTGACGGCACCATCAGCGGCGGCATGCTGCCCAAGATCAGCGGAGCGCTCGATGCCGCCAAGAGCGGCGTTAATTCGGTGCACATCATTGATGGCCGCGTGCCCCATGTGCTGCTGCTGGAGATTTTGACCGATCAGGCCTTTGGCACGATGATTCGCTCGCATTGACCAGACGGTGCAGGGCGACGCTGATCTCCCGCCCTGAGGCGCGAAGGTAGTTCGAACACAGCGCCTAAGCGGCTGAACGTCTATTTTAATTGATAGCTGCCAACGCTTGTTACACAAGGGCTTGAGGCGAATTTCATGCGATTACTGTTGGTGGAAGATGATGTCATGGTGGCCAGTGGCATCAAGCTCGGCCTGAGCGATGCCGGCTACGCCGTGGACTGGGTGGGCAGCGCCGAGCGCGCGCTAGAGGCTATGCGCCACGAATCATTCGACATCGCCATTCTCGATATTGGTCTGCCCGGCATGAACGGCCTGGCACTGACGCAGCGCCTGCGCAAAGATGCGCCCACCATGCCGGTGCTGCTGCTTACCGCGCGCGACGCCCTGCAGGAGCGCGTGCTGGGACTCGACAACGGCGCCGACGACTACATGGTCAAACCGTTCGAATTGCCGGAGTTGCTGGCGCGTCTGCGCGCCTTGTTGCGCCGTTCGCAAGCCGCCACCTCGGCGGTGCTCAGTTTTGGCGCGCTGGAACTCAACACCGCAACAAGGCTGGCCTGCCTGCGTCCCAGCGGCCAGCCGCTCGAACTGGGGCCGCGTGAGTGGACGGTGCTGGAGTACCTGCTCATCAATGCCCCCAAACCTGCGAACAAAGACAAACTGCTACAGGCGCTGACTGGTTGGGACAAAGAAATCACGCCCAACGCAGTCGAGGTCTACATCTCGCGCCTGCGCGGCAAGTTGGAGCCGCATGGCATCGGCTTGCGCTCGATTCGCGGCTTTGGCTACCGCCTGGAACTGATCGAGGTCAGTCCCAGTGAGCGGGCCACCCGGACGCTTTAGTCAATGCAGCTGGCCACCATGTCCTCTGGCTTGCAGCGGCGCTTGCTGTTGCTCCTGTTGGTGCCCTTGTGCCTGCTGGCTGGCGTCAACGCCTGGTTTGACTACCGCTTTGCCGACGCTGCCGCCTTGCAGCAAGATCGCCAACTGCTCAAGCTGGTGCCCTTGCTGGCCGATTCGGTGATCGCCAAAGGACCAAGCTCGGGCGCCCCACCCGTCCTGTTGTTGGCCCCGGTCATTGCTGAATTTCTGCGGGACCGGGTCGGGCTGTCCGCCTTCTGCATTGCCGACCTGAACGGGCAGGTGCTGCTGGGTCATGATTGGCTGGGGGGCTTGCCCCCAACGACCCGTGAGCCGGAGTTTGCCAGCGCAGAGCAGGGCGGTGTGACTTACCGCATCGTTTCCCAGCGCCTGCAAACTGCAGCTGGAAACGTGGTGGTGCGATTGGCCGATGGCTCCGATCCGCGCCAGCAGTGGCTCAAACTGGTGTTGCTCAAGGTCCTGCTGCCCAACTTGGCGTTGATGGTATTGGCCGTGTTTGTGGTCAATTGGGCGGTGCGGCAAGCGCTGCGTCCCTTGCTGGTGCTCAAAGAAGCGGTCGAGCAGCGCTCGCCGAGCGATTTGAGCGCGATGGACGTGCAGGCCTCGCCTGAAGAGGTTCGCCCGCTAGTACAGTCGCTGAACCGCCTGTTCGAGCTGGTCAATGCGCAGGCGGACAGCCAGCGCCGCTTTGTGGCCGACGCGGCGCATCAACTGCGCACCCCCCTGGCGGGCTTGCAGGCCCAAGTTGAGGCCTGGGCGCAAGTGGCCAGCCTGCCCGCCGTAGCCTGTGCCACATGTGGGAAATATATACAAAATCAGGCTCTAGCCCCCGTCGATAAAGAGCAAGAAGCTATAAATATAGGAGTAGACAAAGTCCGGCGTCTGCGGGACGCCACCCGGCGCACCTCGCAATTGGCCAATCAACTGCTGGCCTTGTCACGTGCTGATGCCCATGGGATGGACCGCCAGCCGCTGCAGACCGTCGATTTGAAGGAGCTGTGCGAAAACTTGTTGGAGACGCATCTGGATGCCGCCATGGCCAAGTCCCTCGATTTGGGGTTGGATGTGCAAGCCGTGCATGTTACGGGTCACGCGTGGCTCTTGCGCGAACTGCTGGGCAACCTGACGGACAACGCCCTGCAGTACACCCCAGCAGGCGGCACGGTCACGCTACGCTGCGGTCGGGCACCTAAAAGCGGCGCGGCCTTTCTGGAGGTGGAAGACAATGGCCCGGGCGTGCCGCTTGAAGAGCGTCAGCGTGTGCTGGCGCGTTTCTACCGTTTGCCCGGCACTGTCAGCCAAGGCAATGGCCTGGGGCTGGCGATTGTTGACGAGATTGCCCGGGTGCACCACGGTTTGCTCATCGTGGGCAGCGCGCGGGCAGGGCGCGGTGCCCGATTCACCCTGGTCTTTCCAGCATGAGCCGCACCCCCGCAAAAACCCTAAGTGGCGCTATGCGAGAATGATTTCAACCCACCGTCCTGTGCCCGTTGTTCCCATGCCTGACGCCCAATTGCCCCCCCCGCTCGCATCACCCAGCGCTGGCCAGCGTGAGCCGGTCGAGCAGACGCGCAAGCGACTCAAGCCGGGCGAGCGTCGCGAGCAGATCTTGCAGGCCTTGGCGCAGATGCTGGAGCAACCCGGTGCCGAGCGCATCACGACCGCCGCCCTGGCGGCACGTCTGGCGGTGAGCGAAGCCGCGCTGTACCGGCACTTTGCCAGCAAGGCGCAGATGTTTGAGGGCTTGATCGAGTTCATCGAACACTCTGTTTTTTCGCTGGTCAATCAAATCACCGAGCGCCATGCTTTGCCCGCTGCGACCGCCCTGGCGCCTGCCGGGGCAGCTTCAGTGCTGGACGTCATGACCGGCGCCCAGGCCGGCGTGCGCCAGGCCGCGCAGGTCGTCACGATGCTGCTGCAGTTTGCCGAAAAGAACCCCGGCATGACCCGCGTCATGGTGGGCGATGCGCTGGTGTTCGAGAACGAGCGACTGCAACAGCGCATGAACTTGTTTTTCGACAAAATTGAGTCCGGTCTCAAGCAAAGTTTGCGCTGCGCAGCCGAACTGCACGGCTCGACCACCCCCAGCATCGACAGCCAGGTGCGGGCATCCGTGTTGATGGCCTTTGTCGTTGGCCGTCTGCAACGCTTTGCGCGCTCCAGCTTCAAACGCTTGCCGTGTGAGCATCTTGAAGCCAGCCTGGCCCTGATGCTTTGAGCAACGGTTACTCATCATGAAGCTGCTGCGTTTTGGTCCTGTTGGTCGAGAAAAGCCCGGTTTGCTTGATTGCGCCGGCCAACTGCGCGATCTGAGCGGCCTGATCGCGGACTTGGGGCCAGATCAACTCAGCGATGCCTCATTGGCCAATTTGCGCCTGCTTGATCCTTTGAGTCTGCCTCTGGTGCCCGGGCAGCCGCGCCTGGGCTGCCCGGTGGCCGGTGTTGGCAAGTTTATTGCCATTGGCCTCAATTATTCAGACCACGCCGCCGAAACCGGTGCGCCGATACCCACCGAACCGATTGTCTTCATGAAAGCCATCAGCTGCATTCAGGGGCCGAGCGACCCGGTGATGTTGCCGCGCGGTTCCAAGAAGACCGACTGGGAAGTCGAACTCGGCGTCGTGATCGGCAGCCGGGCGCGTTATGTGCGGCAAAAAGAGGCCCTGGGATGCGTGGCAGGCTATTGCGTCGTCAATGACATCAGCGAGCGCGCTTACCAGCTTGAGCGCGGCCCGCAGTGGGACAAGGGTAAAGGCTGCGACACCTTTGGCCCGATTGGGCCCTGGCTGGTCACGCGCGACGAAGTGCCAGACCCGCAGAGACTACAGCTGTGGCTTGACCTCAACGGCCAGCGCAGGCAGACTGGCACGACGCGTAACATGATTTTTGGCGTCGCCAAGTTAGTGAGCTATGTCAGCCAGTTCATGACCCTGCTGCCCGGGGATGTCATCAGCACCGGCACGCCGCCCGGTGTCGGACTGGGTATGAAACCGCCCAAATTTTTGAAAAACGGCGACATCATGAGCTTGGGTATTGACGGCCTGGGCGCACAACAGCAGCTCGTGGTGCCCTTTAAACGTTAATGTTCACGGGTAAACCCGTGTCTTTACTAGAAAAATTTCTCTAAATCCGGTCTTTTTGACGCACGGCGCCTCGAATTGCGGCAAAATAGCACGATCGTTCTTTTTTGGTGCCATGATTTCTCCTCAAACCCCTGTCCAACCAGCACTGTCCCGGCGCCGCCCGGGCGATGGTGGTGCCCACGTCAAGCCAAAGGGCCAGCAAACCAAGCAGACGATTGTGGACGCGGCTTTGGCGCTGGCAGCAGAAATCGGGCTCGAAGGCTTGAGCATTGGCGCTCTGGCCGAGGTCACCAAGATGAGTAAATCTGGCGTTTTCGCCCATTTCGGATCGCGTGAAGAACTGCAGATATCTGTCATTCGGGCGCACTTCGAGAGCTTTTACGCCAATGTCTTTAAGCCATCCATGCACGCCGACCGGGGTCTGCCGCGCGTGCGGGCCCTGTTTGCCAACTGGATGAAGCGCGTGGACGCCGAGATTCAATCGGGCTGCATCTTTATTAGCGGTGCGGTTGAATTTGATGACCGCCCTGGCTTGGTGCGTGACGCGCTGGCGAGCTCGGTCAACATCTGGCTGGCGGCGGTCGATCGCGCCGTCGAGCAGGCGCGTGAGCTTGGCCACCTCAAGCCCGACACCGAAGCGCATCAAGTGGCATTTGAGATCCATGGGCTGATTCTGGCCTTGCATTTCGAGGCGCGTTTTTTGGGGTTGCCCGGCGCAGTTGAACGCGCCAACATTGGCTTTGAAAACATCATCAAGCGCTACGGCAAAACTGCCGCTCGCGCATTACCGCGTACCCCAGCATCCAACCTAAACCTGAAGGAGAAGTAACCATGCCCAGCTATACCCCCCCATTGCGTGACATGCAGTTTGTCATGCACGAACTGCTTCACGTCGTTGACGATTTGTCCGCCATCCCCAAGCACGCCGATATTGACGTTGACACCATCAACGCCGTGCTCGAAGAAGGTGGCAAATTTGCCGCTGAGGTGGCTTTCCCGCTCAACCAGAGTGGCGATGCAGAGGGTTGCACGCTCGACCCGGTCACGCATGCGGTCACCACGCCCGCTGGCTTCAAGGAGGCTTATAAGAAATACGTTGAAGGCGGCTGGGCGGCGTTGGCCTGTGAGCCGGAATTCGGTGGTCAAGGGCTGCCGCACATCGTGAACCAGTGCTTTTATGAAATGCTCAACAGTGCCAACCAGTCCTGGGCCATGTACCCAGGTCTGACCCACGGCGCTTATGCTGCCTTGGCCGCACACGGTACCGACGAGCAAAAGCAGACTTACCTGCACAAAATGACCAGTGGTGAGTGGCTGGGTACCATGTGCTTGACGGAGGCCCATTGCGGTACCGACCTGGGTCTGATGCGCAGCAGGGCTGAGCCGCAGGCTGACGGCACCTACAAAATCAGTGGTGAAAAAATATTCATCAGCGCTGGCGAAAATGACATGGCCAGCAACATCATTCATCTGGTGTTGGCCCGCCTGCCCGATGCGCCTGTCGGCATCAAGGGCGTGAGCTTGTTCATCGTACCGAAGTTTCTGGTTAACCAGGATGGATCGGTGGGCGAGCGCAACGGCATTTATTGCGGTGGCCTGGAGCACAAAATGGGCATCCGTGGCAACGCCACGGCGCAGTTGGTACTTGATAGCGCAGTTGGTACGCTGGTGGGTCAGCCCAACAAGGGCATGCAGGCCATGTTTGTGATGATGAATGCAGCGCGCCTGGGCGTTGGCAACCAGTCACTCGGGCAGACTGAAGTCGCCTACCAAAACGCCCTGGTTTACGCCAAAGACCGCATCCAGATGCGCTCGCTCACGGGCATCAAGGCCAAGGACAAGGCAGCCGATCCCATCATCGTGCACCCGGACGTACGCAAGATGCTGCTCACGGCCAAGGCCTACGCCGAGGGCGGTCGCGCCTTGCTGTGCTACAGCGCCATGTTGCTGGAAAAGGAACACAGCCACCCCGATGAGAAAGTCCGCAAGGACGCCGGCGAAATGCTGGCCATGCTGACGCCCATCGTTAAGGCCTTCATCACGGACAACGGCCATATTTCCACCAATGCCTGCCTGCAGGTGTTCGGCGGTCACGGCTACATCAACGACTGGGGCATGGAGCAGTTTGCGCGCGACAACCGCATCAACATGATCTATGAAGGCACCAATACGATCCAGTCGCTGGACTTGCTTGGGCGCAAGATTCTGGGAAACAACGGCGCCACCCTGCGCAAGTTTGGCAAGCTCATTGGTCAACTCGTGGCTGAAGAAGGCGTCAACGAAAAGATGGCTGAATTCATCACGCCGATCGCCATTTTGGGCGACCAGATGACCAAGTTCACTACCGAAATTGGTTTCAAGGGCTTCCAGAATGCAGATGAAGTGGGTGCTGCTGCGGTGGACTACCTGCGCGTGGCCGGTCACCTGGTGTTTGGCTACTTCTGGGCCCGCATGGCGCAAGTGGCGCTGCGCGAGATTGCCGCTGGCAACAGCGACCCCTTCTACCTGGCCAAACTGCAAACGGCGCGCTTCTATTTTGCCAAACTGTTCCCTGAAACCGCAACACTCATGCGCACGGCGCGCGCCGGCAGCAAGGTGTTGATGGACACGGATGCCGCCCTGGCTTGAGCGCTTGGACCCCGCGCGAGCGGGGTCTTGTGAGTCCCCCCATTAAGGAGAGATTATCTTGTACAAATCGATTGCTGCTTTTCTTATCAGTGCCCTGGCGCTGCCGGTGCTGGCGCAGATGACGCCCGTAGGAGTCTGGCGCACCGTTGATGACAAAACCGGTGAGGTGTCATCCGAGGTGCGTATCAGTGACAACGCGGGTGCGCTATCCGGGCGCATCGAAAAGCTTCTGCGCAAGGATGCCAAGCAGGACGATGTCTGCGACAAATGTGCCGATGATCGCAAGAACAAGCCGGTGCTTGGCCTGGAGATCATCCGTGGCGGCAAAAAAGTTGAAGGCAAGGACCTTTGGGAGGGCGGCAAGATTCTCGACCCCGATAACGGGAAAGACTACACCTTGCGCCTGACACCGATTGACGGTGGAAAGCAGTTGCAGGTGCGCGGTTACATCGCGTTTTTCTATAGGACGCAAATCTGGACGCGCGTCCCCTGATCCATTAGCCGTTTGCCCTGAGCTTGTCGAAGGGCATTTGTGAACACATTCAAGGGCTTCGACAAGCTCAGCCCGAACGGAGATTAAATAAATGTCAAGATTTCAAGTCAAAAAAGTCGCTGTGCTCGGTGCCGGCGTGATGGGTGCGCAAATTGCCGCCCATTTGGTCAATTGCAAAGTGCCGGTCATCCTGTTTGACCTGCCGGCCAAAGAAGGTCCGAAAAACGGTATCGTCACGCGCGCCGTTGACGGCCTGAAAAAGCTCAAACCCGCGCCGCTCGGTGTGGTCGCAGACGCCGACCTGATCCAGCAGGCCAACTACGAAGAGCACCTGGAACTGCTCAAAGACTGCGACCTGGTGATCGAAGCGATTGCTGAACGCATGGACTGGAAGCTCGATCTGTACAAGAAGATCGCACCCTTTTTGGCGCCGCACGCCATTGTGGCGTCCAACACCTCGGGCCTGTCGATCACCAAGCTCAGCGAAGTCCTGCCCGAAGAGATCAAGCCACGCTTTTGTGGTATTCACTTCTTCAATCCACCGCGCTACATGATGCTGGTGGAGTTGATCAACACGCCCACCACGCAACCGCAGATACTGGACGACCTCGAAGCCTTTGTCACCAGCAATCTGGGCAAGGGTGTGGTGCGGGCCAAAGATTCCCCCAACTTCATCGCCAACCGCGTCGGCGTTGCCGGCATGTTGCTGACCATGAAAGAAGTCGAAAATTTTGGTCTGAGCTATGACGTGGTCGATGACCTCACCGGCAAGAAACTGGGCCGCGCCAGCTCGGGCACTTTCCGCACCGCTGACGTGGTGGGTCTGGACACCATGACGCACGTGATCAAGACCTTGCAGGACACCTTGACCCTAGAGACCGACCCGTTTTACGAGAGCTTTGCCACCCCTGCGGTGCTCAAGACCTTGCTAGAGATGGGCAACCTGGGCCAAAAAACCAAGGCGGGTTTCTTCAAAAAAGTCGGTCGCGACGTGATGCGCTTTGACGGCGAATCCAAGGAATACGTGCCCGGCGGCCAGAAGGCCGACGAGGTTTACACGCGCATGCTCAAAAAGCCAGCGGCTGAACGTCTGCAACTGCTGCGAGACAGCGAAGGCGCGCAGGGCCAGTTCCTGTGGGCTATTTTGCGCAACGCCTTTCACTACGCTGCGGTGCACCTGGAAGCGATTGCCGACAATGCGCGCGATGTCGATTTCTGCATGCGTTGGGGCTTTGGCATGAAGCAGGGTCCGTTCGAGTTGTGGCAAGAAGCCGGTTGGCTCAACGTGGCCAACATGATCAAGGAAGACATCGACGCCGGCAAGGCACTGTGCAAAGCGCCACTGCCAGACTGGGTGTTCAAAGGACCGGTGGCTGACGCCGGTGGTGTTCATACCCCGCAAGGTTCATGGAACCCAACCACGGCTCAGTTCGTGCTGCCGCGCGACCTGCCGGTGTACACGCGCCAGCATTTCCCCGAGAGCGTGTTAGGTAGCGAAGCGCCGAACGCCAAGACGGCAGGAAAAACCCTGTTTGAAGATGAGGCAATTCGCCTGTGGACGATCAAGGACGACGTGGTGATTGCCAGCATTAAGACCAAGATGCACGCCATTGGCCCCGCCGTCATCGAGGGCCTGCTCAAGGGCTTGGAACTGGCCGAGACCAGCTACCAGGGCTTGGTGATCTGGTCGAATGACGAAATGTTCTCTGCCGGTGCCGACCTGCAAGCCATGCTGCCCGCCTTCATGATGGGTGGCGCAAAGGCGATTGATGGCGCGGAACTGGAGATGCAACAAGCCATGCTCAAGTTGCGCTATGCCAACGTGCCGGTGGTGTCGGCCGTGCGCGGACTCGCGCTCGGTGGTGGCTGCGAACTGGCCGCCTATTCGGCCAAACGCGTGGTGGCGATGGAGAGCTACATCGGCCTGGTTGAAGTCGGCGTTGGTCTGGTGCCCGGCGGCGGTGGTCTGACCTACATCGCCCGGCGCGCCGCTGAGAATGCTGCAGCGTCAACCGGCAAGGACTTGCTGCCCTTCCTGACCGAAGGCTTCACTGCTGCGGCGATGGCCAAGGTGGGAACGAGCGCGCTGGAGTCACGCAAGCTCGGCTATGTGCTCGACAGCGACGTGGTCGTGCCGCACAAAGACGAATTGCTGTATGTCGCGATCAACGAGGCCAAGGCCATGTTCGGCTCGGGCTACCGCGCGCCGCACAAGCGTTTGTTCGCCGTGGCCGGACGCAGCGGTGTTGCCACGATGACTGGATCGCTGGTCAATATGCGCGACGGCGGCTTCATCAGTGCGCACGATTTCCATATTGCCAGCCTGATTGCCAACGTGGTCTGCGGCGGCGATGTCGATGCGGGCAGCCTGGTGAGCGAAGAGTATTTGATGACACTGGAGCGCCAGGCCTTCTGCTCGCTGCTCACCCATCCAAAAACCCAGGAACGCATTATGGGCATGATGTCCACCGGCAAGCCGGTTCGTAATTGATAGAGCTACTGCGCGGCTGCCATGCTTCGTTGGGCGGTGCTCGCAATCCTCACGTACAGGGAGTACGTTGAGGTTGCTGCGCTCCGTCCGCCTAGCCTGGCAACCGCTCGCTACGCTCTCTCAATCACGAACCATCCAGTATTTTCGAAGTGATCTGTTGAAAGAATTGTTATGAAACAAATGCAAGAAGCCTATATCGTTGCCGCCACGCGTTCGCCCATCGGGCGTTCGCACCGGGGGTTTTTCCGCAACACCCGCCCTGATGATCTGCTGGTCAAGGTCCTGCAGTCAGCGCTGGCCCAAGTGCCTTCGCTCGACCCCAGCACGATCGAAGACATCATTTGCGGCTGCGCCATGCCCGAAGGCCAGCAGGGTCTGAACATTGCGCGCACGGCTGCGGTGCTGGCGGGTCTGCCCACCAGCGTCGGGGGCGTCACCATCAACCGTTTCTGCGCTTCCGGCCTGTCCGCGATCCAGATGGCGGCTGACCGCATTCGCGTCGGTGAAGCCGAGGTGATGATTGCCGCCGGCGTTGAAAGCATGAGCATGGTGCCGATGGGCGGCAATGCGCCGTCTTTCTCGCCGCTGATGTTCGCAAACGACGAGAACGTTGGCATTGCCTACGGCATGGGCCTGACCGCCGAGAAAGTGGCAACTCAGTGGAAGATCAGCCGCGAGGCGCAGGACGCGTTCGCGCTGCAATCGCACCAGCGCGCGCTGGCGGCGCAAGCCGCCGGCTTCTTTGCCGCCGAGACCACGCCGATTGAAGTGACTGACCGCGCGCCCAATCTCGCCACCGGCGGCGTGATTGAGAAGAAGCGCACCGTGAGCGTGGATGAAGGTGCGCGCGCCGATACCTCGCTCGAAGGCCTGGCCAAGCTCAAGACGCCGTTTGCCGCGCGCGGCTCCGTCACAGCGGGCAACAGTTCGCAAACCTCGGACGGCGCCGGTGCTTTGATTCTGGCCAGCGAGAAAGCGGTCAAGCAATTTGGCCTCAAGCCGCTGGCGCGTTTTGTCAGCTGTGCAGTCAAGGGTGTGCCGCCCGAGATCATGGGCATTGGCCCAATCGAGGCGATTCCAGCGGCGCTGCGTTACGCCGGCTTGACGCTCAACGACATTGACTGGATTGAACTCAACGAAGCCTTCGCCGCGCAGTCGCTGGCGGTGATCAACACCTTGGGCCTTGATCAGGCGCGCGTCAACCCGATGGGTGGCGCCATCTCCCTGGGCCACCCGCTCGGCGCCACCGGTGCCATCCGCGCAGCGACCCTGATCCATGCGCTGCAACGCACCCAGGGCAAGTACGGCATGATTTCCATGTGCATTGGCATGGGTCAGGGCGCCGCAGGTATCTTTGAGCGCGTCTAATCCCTGAGACGAACCAAAAAGGCCACGCATCCGTGGCTTTTTTTCGCCGTCACACAGATGACGCGCTGCGTGCGCGGGTGCTGCGATACTGCGGCGCATGAGTTCACATCCTTTTGACGCGGCGCTGGTTTTGACGCCGGACTTTGACGCTGCACCCGACCAGTTTTTGGGCCAAACCAGCCCGACTTGGTGGAACATGGTGGGGCCCTTTGGCGGCATCACGGCAGCTATTGCCCTGAATGCCGTGATGTCGCATCCGGCGCGTTTGGGCGACCCTGTCGCCTTGACCGTCAACTACAGCAACGGTCTTTTGCCCGGGGTTTTTAAACTGCTCGCCACGCCGGTGCGCACCAACCGCTCGACCCAACACTGGGTTCTGAGTTTGAGTCAGACCGATGCCAACGGGGTTGACATCGTGGCCTTGACCGGCACCGCCATCACCGCTTTGCGGCGTGAGACCTGGAGCGCCAGTGACCTGCCGGCTCCTGAGGTGCCCCGGCCCGAGACGCTGGGCCGCCTTAACCCGCCGAAGGACGGGCTGGCCTGGTTTTCGCGCTACGACATGCGCTCAATCACCGGCCCGCTTCCGTCCAACTGGGATGGTGGGGCTGCCAGCGCTGACCCGCAGCAGGCCAGCTTGACCCAACTCTGGATTCGCGACGAGCCGGCGCGGGCGCTGGACTTCACGTCCCTAGTGGCCATGGCTGATGGTTTTTTTCCGCGCGTCTGGTTGCGTCGGGCGCTGCTGGTGCCCGCAGGCACGGTGTCGCTCACGGTCTATTTCCACGCCGGCCCCGAGCAATTGGCGCAGGCCGGAACGGGCTTCCTGCTGGCGCAGGCGCGCGGGCAGGGTTACTGCAACGGTTTTTTTGACCAGGCCGGCCAACTTTGGAACGAGCGCGGCACCCTGCTGGCGACCACACATCAGTTGGTCTATTACAAAGAATAGTTCCAGGCCACCCATTTGCTCAATAATTTTGATGAAATCAAGTGTTAGCCCGCGTCCAATATGCCTGTAATGCTATTATTTATAAAGCAAACCCGTTTGAAGGGAATTGACAATGTCCGAAGCCAGCCCGACCCGCAGCCTGCAGGGCAAGACCCTGTTCATCACCGGCGCCTCGCGCGGCATTGGGTTGGCGATCGCCAAGCGCGCCGCCGCGGACGGTGCCAACATTGTCATCGTCGCCAAGACCACTGAGCAAAGCCCCAAGCTGCCCGGCACCATTTACAGCGCGGCCCAGGAGGTGGAGGCGGCGGGCGGGCAAGCGCTGGCCCTGGCGGTGGACATCCGCGATGACGCGGCGGTGTTCGCGGCCGTGGCCCAGGCGGTGCAGGCCTTTGGCGGGATCGACATCCTGGTCAACAACGCCAGCGCGATTAGTTTGACCAATACCGAAGCCACGCCGATGAAGCGCTTTGACCTGATGCACGGTGTCAACGCGCGCGGTACTTACCTGTGCACCATGGCGTGTCTGGCCGAGCTGAAGAAATCAGCCGCCGCCGGTCGCAACCCGCAGGTTCTCACCCTGTCGCCCCCCTTGTCGATGCAGACGCACTGGTTCCAGAGCCACACGGCTTACAGCATGGCCAAGTACGGCATGAGTATGTGCACGCTCGGCCATGCCGGCGAATTCAAGAAGCACGGCATTGGTGTGAACAGCCTGTGGCCACGAACGGCCATTGCCACGGCGGCGATGCAGATGATTCCGGGGGTCAACGTGGGCTTGTGCCGCAAACCAGACATCATGTCCGATGCGGCTTGGTGGGTCTTGACCCAAGACAGCGCGAACACCGGTAATTTCTACATCGATGACAGCGTGCTGGCGGCCCATGGCGTCATTGATCTGGACCAGTACGCGGTGACGCCAGGCACCAAACAATTCATTCCTGATCTGTTTGTGGACTGATGGCCGGACCCGTTGTGCGTACGGCTGCCAGCCGCCACTGGCATCAGCTGCGCGTGCAGATGCTGCCCAAGTTAGCCCGCGTCATGCTGCGGCCCGGCGCTGAGCTTCGCCAGAAATTCGCGCATGGTGTCGGTAAACATCTTGGCCTGGACTGATTCAAAGCGTTGCTCGCGCAGCGCTGCAATGTGTTGAAACTGGAACGGGTCGCTCTGGATGACTCCCATGGAAAACTTCTGAAAGATGCGCTCCTGGGTCGGTGAAATGTGGATGATCTGGCAATCGCCATGCCGCTTGTCGTCCAATATCTTCACATACTGCCGCAGCGTGCTGCGTTCCGGCCCTTCCAGCACCTGCATGAACATACCGCCCCCGTGAATCAGAACCCCTGTGATCCCAAGCGATGGGTTGTTGCGCCGCGACGACTCCAAAATGTCGCGCACCTGGGCGTCAGTGATGTCGCGGCTGGACTGACTGAAGTAAAGAATTCTGAGCATGCAGCGATACCTGTGCCAAAGGTTGTTGGCGAGAAACTATGTGAAATGTGATTATGGACTCTGTGCCTGGCCGACGCCCTGGTGGTCCAAGGCAAACACATCGGCTGCGGCACTTTGAAGCCGGCGGCTTATGAGGCGATAAAGCCTTGCTGCAGCGCCACTGTTATGACCATCAAGGACGTGGTTGACGATGCCGCTTTGGCCGCCACGCTTGTCAATGAAAATAGCCGCATCACCGCATCACCGCATCACCGCATCACCGCATCACCGCATCACCGCATCACCGCATCACCGCATCACCGCATCACCGCATCACCGCATCACCGCATCACCGCATCACCGCATCACCGCATCACCGCATCACCGCATCACCGCGCCATGCGTCCATGCCGTATTGGATTGTTTTTACTTAAATTTTTATTTTTACAAAGCAAGCGCTTGCTATAAAAAATAAATTTGGCTATGCTGCGTATCAATGACTGCAGCTGCCGTTCCTCTCCATCCTGTTTTTGAGCCTTTGCGCGCGTTGGCGCCCAAGCGCGCCCGGGGGCGTCCGCGCAAGACCGAGGACGAGCGCGACGATGGCAACCGGCGCCAGCAGTTGCTCACCGCTGCAGCCCGGTTGTTTCGCGACAAAGGCTTTGACGCGACCAGCACACGTGACATCGCCGCCGCCGTTGGCATGCACAGCGGCTCACCCTTCTATCACTTCAAGAGCAAGGACGCGCTGCTGCTGGCTGTGATGGAGGAGGGCATGCGCTCAGCCCTGGCGCGCCAGGCCGAAGCACTATTGGGCGCAGAAGCAGCGGCCGCAGAGGCTGCGGGTGCCAAGCCAGCAGTCAGCCTGGCCGTGCTGCAACTGCGGCGCCTGATTCGCGCGCACTTTGACACGCTGCTGGGCCCGGGAAATGATTTTGTTCCGGTGATGTTGTATGAGCACCGCTCCTTGAATGCCCGTCAGCGTGCGGCGTTGGCCCAGTTGCAAGGGGCCTATGAAGCGGCCTGGACCCCGGTGCTTGAGGCCCTGCACGCCAGCGGCCATTTACGCGCCCCGGTCAAGCTCGCCAGGCTGTTAATTCTGGGTGCGTTGAACTGGTCGGTGCAATGGTTTGATGATAAAAAAAGCGCGTCGCTAGAGGAATTGAGCGACGCCGCCATGGCATTATTTTTGAAGGAAAGCTGATGAATTATCAATCTGTTTATGCCCCTGGCCTGTTTGCGGGACAGGTCATTCTGGTCACCGGCGGGGGGTCTGGCATTGGTCGCTGCGTGGCACATGAGGTGGCGGCGCTGGGGGCGCATGCGGTGTTGATCGGGCGCAAGGCCGACAAGCTGCAAAGCGTGGTCGATGAAATCTACCAGGATGGTGGCGTTGCGAGTTTTCATGTCTGCGACATCCGCCAGGAAGCCACCGTCAAGCAGACGGTCGCGGCCGTAGTGGCCGCGCACGGACGCATTGACGCGCTGGTGAACAATGCCGGTGGCCAGTACATGATGCCGCTTGAAGCCATCAGCGCCAAGGGCTGGGAGGCTGTGCTTGGCACCAACCTGACCGGCGGCTTTCTGATGGCACGCGAGTGCTTTGTGCAGTCCATGGCCAAGCACGGCGGTGCCATCGTCAATATCGTCGCCGACATGTGGGGCTCCATGCCCGGCATGGGCCACAGCGGCGCCGCGCGCGCGGGTATGGTCAGTTTCACCGAGACCGCAGCGCTGGAGTGGGCCGGGCGTGGGGTGCGGGTCAATGCGGTGGCACCGGGTTATATCGCGTCCAGCGGTATGGACCATTACCCGCCCGAGATGGGGCCGATGTTGCGCGAGATGACGCAAACCATCCCGCTCGGGCGCTTTGGCACCGAGGCCGAAGCCTCTGCCGGCATTGTGTTTCTGCTCAGCCCGGGCGCCGCTTTCATCAGCGGCAGCACGCTGCGCATTGATGGGGCCCGGCCGCAAGTGCGCATGGGCTGGCCGATGCGGGTGGCGGCCAAAGAAGCGTTGCAGCGTGACGCTATCAAACCGTTCAACGGTTTTCACCGCGCCCAGATGCCCAAAGTGCTGTCGACCTGAGTCGAGCCCTGGTTGGGTGCTCCCCCTCAATGAATCTAGTTCTTAAGGAAAGCCATCTCGATGCATGAAATTCTGGATGAAGATGTTCGGCTACTCGAAGATGCCGCGCGCCGTTTTGCTTTGAGCGAAATCGCACCGCATATCAACGAGTGGGAAGAAGCCGGTGAATTCCCGCGCCGTTTGTACGCTCAGGCCGCCGAACTGGGCTGGCTGGCGTTGGGCTACCCCGAGGCCTTGGGCGGCGCGCCCAGCCCGTGGCACTTGCGCAATGCCATGACGGTCGCACTGGCTCGTTTTGGCGGCAGTGGTGGGTTGATGGCTGGCCTGTTCAGTCACAACATTGGCCTGCCGCCGCTGATTCGCCACGGCAGTGCCGCCTTGCAGCAGGAGGTGGTGCCAGCAGTGTTGCGCGGTGAAAAGATTGCCGCGCTGGCCATCACCGAGCCCGGCGGTGGCACTGATGTGTCGTCGCTGCGCACCACGGCGCGGCTGGACGGTGATGCGTATGTGGTGGACGGGGACAAGACCTTCATCACGTCGGGCATGCGCGCCGACTGGTTCACGGTGGCGGTGCGCACCGACCTGAAAATCAAAGGCCCGGGTGGCATCTCGATGCTGATGGTGCCGGGCGATGCGCCAGGCATGTCCCGCAGCCCCTTGAAGAAGATGGGCTGGCTCTGCTCCGACACGGCGCAACTGCACTTTGAGGGCGTACGCGTGCCGACCCGCTATCTGGTGGGTGAAGAAGGGACCGGCTTCAAGATGATCCTGACCAACTTCAACGGCGAGCGCCTGTCGATGGCGGCGATGGCGCTGGGCTTTTCCGAGTGCTGCTACGACGAGGCGCTGGCCTGGGCGCGCCAGCGCAAGACCTTTGGCACCGCGCTGGTGGACCACCAGGTGATTCGCCACAAGCTGATGGACATGAAGATGCGCATCGAGTCCACCCGCGCCTGGTTGGATACCGTCTCAAGCCGGGCAGACTCGGGTGACAAAGCCGCGAAAGGCGCCGAGTGGGTGGCGCAGGTCTGCCTGCTCAAGAACCACGCGACGCAAACCATGCAGTTCTGCGCCGACCAGGGCGTGCAGATTCTGGGTGGCATGGGCTTCATGCGCGGCACTGCCTGCGAGCGAATCTACCGTGAGGTCAAGGTCATGATGATTGGCGGGGGCACCGAGGAAATCATGAAAGAGTTGGCCTCGCGTCAGCTTGGCCTGTGAGAATCAAACCATGATCCAACGCCTTGTCCATGAGAAAGAAGTCGAGTTCGAAGAAGAATTCGTTGTCGGACTGAAAAAAGTCTTTGAAGAAATGATTGTGTTCAACCAGGTGCTGGGCCTGAAGATCACCTCCCTCAAGTCGAACCAGGTGCGGGCCCGCATCGACATGAAGCCTGAGTTGATTGGGCACTTCAGCTTCAACCGTGTTCACGGCGGCGTCATCAGCGCTGGCCTGGACGCCATGGGTGGTCTGGCTGTGATGGCCGCCATTGGGGCGCGCCACATGGACGAAACGCCCACGCAGCGCTTGCACCGTTTTGGCAAGCTCGGCACCATCGATTTGCGCATTGACTATCTGCGTCCTGGCATCGGCGAGTACTTCGAGTTGCGCGCCGAAGTGATGCGGCTGGGCTCGCGCGTGGCCTCGACCCGCATGGAGTTTCTGGGCGCTGACGGTAAACTGCTGTCAACCGGCGCCGGGGCCTATATCGTGTCGTAGGGTTCGGCAGGCCCCATGAAAAAGGCCACCCGAGGGTGGCCTTTTTCAGTTTTTGTAGTCCTTACTTCTTGGCCGGCATGGCATCCCCAATGTAAGGGCCCACAACCTTCCACTTGCCGTCTTGAATTTGCGACAGACGCGAAGCGTCGCTACCCAGGCGCTTGGTGGGCGAGAAGGTGATGGTGGTGCTTCCAAAGATGTCCGGTGGCACGCTCAAGGTGTCCATGATTTTGATGAAGCTGTCGGTTGTCAGGTTCTTGCCCGCTTTGCTGGCCACATTGGCAAAGGTGTTGATGATGGTGTAACCATAGACCGAGAACACCGTTGGATCTTCATTGAACTTGGTCTTGTACTTGTTGGCCCAGAACCTGATTTGGGGCGACTGCTCGTCGGTGTAAGGGTTTTGCACCGTCATGGCGGCATACAAGCCGTCCATGGCCTTGCCGCCGAGTTTGTGGATCAGGTCGGTGTAGGCCGCACTGGTGCCAATAAAGGTCGGGTTAAAGCCCGTTTTGCGTGACTCGCCGATGGTGCCGATGGTTTCACGAATGATGGTGCCCAACACCACCATGTCACAGTCGGCGGCTTTCATCTTCGCCACCTGGGACGAAAAATCGGTCGCGCCGCGCTTGAACGATGTCTTTTCGGCGTATTCCAGGTTCAGGGTCTTCAGGCCGGCTTCGCCGCCGCGCATCACTTCCAGGCCAAAGTCATCGTCTTGGTAAATTGTGCAGATTTTCTTGGCACCTTTGTCTTTCACCATCTGGGGTACGGCGCGACGCATCTGGTCAAAGTAGGTGGCGGCAAACGAGTACTTGAGCTTGTGGAAGGGCTCGTACATTTCGCGTGCGGCGGTGATCGGGAAGAAATTGATGACGTTCTTCTCGAACTGGACCGGCATCGCGGCCATGTTTTGCGCCGTGCCAATGTGGCCGACCATCATGAAAATCTTGTTCTGGTTCACCAGCTTCTGCGCTGCCAGAACGGCCTTCTTGGGGTCATAGCCGGAGTCTTCCACCAGCAAATTGAGCTTGCGACCATTGATGCCGCCTTGTTCGTTGATCTCATCGACCGCCAGCAGCATACCCAGGCGCGCCTGCTTGCCAAAGCCGGCCAGCGGGCCGGACAGATCCTGGATCGAGCCGAGTGTGATCTCGGTCGGGCTGACGCCCTGCTGGGCGGTGGCAAGCGTGCTTGCCAGGGTCAGTGCGGCCAAGGCCACTGTCGCTTTGAATTTCATGCGTTGTCTCCGTTTGGTTAAAGAAAAAATGGTCAAGAATGCCAATTGGGCCTGCTGCATTCTTGACGCCACCCGATAAATGTCAAGTTGTCGTAAACCCGCAATGGCCCTGTTGGCGATCAAAGGTACATGGCTTCAATCTGGGCTGCGTATTTCTGCTCCACCAGCTTGCGCTTGAGCTTCATGGTGGGGGTCAGCTCTTCGTCTTCCGCGGTCAACTGGTTTTCCAGCAGGAAGAATTTCTTGATCTGTTCAACCCGCGCGAACTTCTTGTTGACCCGGTCGATATCGAGCTGAATCAACGCCTGGACCTCGGGCGAGCGGGTCAGTGAGGCGTAGTTGCTGAACGGTACATCCGCATCCTGGGCGAATTTTTCGACGTTTTCCTGGTCGATCATGATGATGACGGTCAGGTACGGCCGCTTGTCGCCGATGACCACCGCGTCGGTGATGTAGGGCGAGAACTTCAGGTCATTCTCCAGTTCGCTCGGGGTCACGTTCTTACCGCCGGCCGTGATGATGATGTCCTTCATACGGTCGGTGATGCGAAAGTAACCCTCAAGGTCCATCACACCCACATCGCCGGTGTGCAGCCAGCCGTCCTTGTCAATCGTCTCGGCCGTTTTCTCCGGCAGGTTCAGGTAGCCGGCGAACACGTTCTTGCCGCGCACCAGGATCTCACCGGTGGCTGGGTCGAGCCGCACCTCGTTGAAGGCTGCAGCCGGCCCGATCGAGCCGGGGCGCATGCGATCCGCCGGTACACCGGTGGAGGCGCCGCAGGTCTCCGTCATGCCCCAGACCTCGAGCATGGGCACGCCCAGGGCGAGGTACCAGCGCACCAGGTCGGGCGAGATCGGTGCCGCCCCGGTAACCAGAAAGCGGGCCCGATGAATGCCGATGAGTTTGCGCACGTTGTTCAAGGCCACCCACTGGGCGATCTGGAACTTGAACTTGAGCCAAGTGCTCACGGCTTGCCCTGCCAGCACCCGATTGGCAATCTCGGTGCCGACACCAATGCCCCAGGCGTAGGCGGCTTGCTGCACTGCGCCGGCCTCTTTCAGGGAAATCATCACACCCGAATAGAACTTCTCCCACACGCGTGGCACGCCAGTGAACACCGTTGGCGCAATCTCCCGCACGTTTTCGGGGATGGTTTCCGGGTTTTCGACAAAGTTGAGTTTGGTTCCGGTGTACAAGGCAAAGTACTCGCCTCCCATTCGCTCGGCGATGTGACACAGCGGCAAAAAGCACATGCGCTCGTCCTGTTCGTTCTGCGCCACCAGCGAGTTGTAGCCGCGCACGGTGTAAACCAGCCCGGCGTGCAGATGCATGGCGCCCTTGGGCTTGCCGGTGGTGCCGGAGGTGTAGACCAGAATCGCCAGGTCTTCGGGGCGGCAGGCGTCAACGCGTTGCTGCAGCTCGTTCGGGTGCTGCGTCAGATAAGTGCGTCCCAGTGCACGCAGTGCCTCCAGGCTGAGGATGTCGGCATCTTCCAGGTCGTGCAGCCCCTCCATGTTGAACACCACGATTTTGCGCAGACCTGGCAACTGGTCGCGCACCTCTAGTGCCTTGTCGAGTTGTTCGTCGTCTTCCACAAACAGGAATGTGGTGCGCGAATCCTCGCTTAAATACTGCACTTGCGAGGCTGCATCGGTCGGGTAGATGCCGTTGGAGACGCCGCCGCAGGAAAGCACTGCCAGGTCGGCCCAGACCCACTCGACCACGGTGTTGGACAGAATCGAGGCGCACTCACCCTTGGCAAACCCCAGGCTCATCAGGCCCCCTGCGATTTCGCTCACGGCCGTGGCCGTCTGGTTCCAGGTCTGTGCGCGCCATAGCCCCAGGTGCTTCTGGCGCATCCAGACATTGGGGCCACGTTGTTTCACAGCGTTCCAGAACATCGCCGCAATGGTCTCGCCCGGCATCACGATGTCGCGGTTGGGCTGTATGCCGCTTAAATCCCAGAGTTGAGTCATCTGTTCTTACCTCCAGGTTTTCTTCTTCTTCCAGCGCCGCTCGCCACGCACGCCGTCTTCCTTGAGCCCGAGATAGAACTCCTTGATGTCGTCCTTTTCACGCAGGCGTGCGCAGGTGTCTTCCATCACGATACGGCCGTTTTCCAGCACGTAGCCGTAGTCGGACGCGTTGAGCGCCATGTTGGCGTTCTGCTCCACCAGCAAGATAGTGGTGCCGCGTTCGCGGTTGATACGCACCACGATCTCAAATATTTCTTTGGTCAGCTTGGGCGAGAGGCCCAGACTGGGTTCGTCCAGCAAGATCAGGTCAGGGTTGGCCATCAGGGCGCGCGAGATCGACAGCATCTGTTGCTGCCCGCCTGAAAGCAAGCCGGCATTCTGGTTGGCACGCTCACGCAAAATCGGGAAGTAGCCGTAAACGCCCTCCATGTCTTTGGCCACGCCGTCGCTGTCTTTACGGGTGTAGGCGCCCATCAGCAGGTTGTCGTGCACGCTCAGCAGCGGAAACACCTCGCGCCCCTCGGGCACATGGCTCAGGCCTTGCTGCACGATGTAGGCTGGGTCTTGCGCCGTGATGTTGGTGCCCTTGAACTCAATCGACCCCTTGCGCGGATCGATGATGCCCGAGATGGTCTTCAGAATGGTGGTCTTGCCGGCCCCGTTGGAGCCGAGCACTGTGGCTATTTCGCCGCGCCGCACTTGCAGGCTGACGCCGCGAATCGCCTTGATCGGGCCGTACGCGCTCTCGACGTTGAGCAACTTGAGAACGGGTTGATCGCTAATGGGGGGAGGCGTGTTGCTCATGCTTTTGGCCTGCGCAGTGAAGAAACGTCGTCAATCGAACCTAAGTAGGCTTCGATCACCCCGGGGTCGTTTTGCACTTCACGCGGCGTGCCCATGGCAATTACCTCGCCCTGATTCATCGCCAGCACGCGGTCAGAGACTTTGGAGACCAGAGTCATGTCATGTTCCACCATCAGCACCGTGATGCCCAGATCGTTTTTAATATCGGCAATCCAGAAGGCCATGTCTTCGGTTTCCTCCACATTCAGGCCGCTCGAGGGTTCATCAAGCAGCAACAGCTTGGGCTCAGTGCACAAGGCCCGCGCCACTTCAACCACCTTGCGCACGCCGTAAGGCAGTCCCGCCACCATGGAATCACGGTGATGCTGCAGATCAAGAAATTCGATGACTTCTTCGGCTTTTTCGCGCGCCTTGAGTTCTGCATCGCGTGCCGTCCGGGTGAAAAAAAGGTCTTGCCAGAGGCCGGTCTTGCGCTGTGTATGGCGACCGATCAGCAAGTTATGCAGCACGGTGGCGTGCTCGAATAACTCGATGTTCTGAAAGGTGCGCGCAATGCCCAACCCAGCCACATTCTGTGGCGGCTGATCCGTCAGCCGGATGCCCCCCTGCGGTCCGAGGTAATCAATTTCGCCGGCGGTTGGCGTGTAGATGCGGCTGATCAAATTGAAGACGGTGGTCTTGCCCGCGCCGTTGGGACCAATCAGGGTGAAGACTTCGCCCTGTTTGACATCAAAGCTCACGTTATTGACCGCCAGCACGCCGCCGAAGCGCACGCTCAATTGCTTGGCGGACAAAAGGGCTTGAGACGCAGGCTGGGCAGGCGATGGGTTCATGGCGGTACTCATTTCAGTCGATCCGATTTCTGGAAGGATTTTTGCCGCTTGAACATGCCTTTACGGTAAAAAGGAAACATCTGCAAATAGGTTCGAATTTTGAGCCAACGCCCGTAAAGGCCCATCGGCTCGAACAGCACAAAGACCACCAGCACCACGCCATAGACCAGGCCCTGCAGGCCGGGCGCCTGGCCGATGGCAGACGGCAAATAGTCCTTCACCATGGCGATGGCCTGCGGCATTGTGATCAAGAAAATGGCACCCAGAAAAGCACCATGAACCGAGCCGACGCCACCGATCACGATCATCAAGAGCAGGTCAATCGACTGCAAGATATTGAACTGGTCAGGGGAGATAAACTGCAACTGGTGTGCATACAGGGCGCCGGCAATGCCAGCCAGCGCGGCTGACAGGGAGAACGACAAGGTCTTGTACCAGGCCAGGTGAATGCCCATGCTCTGCGCCGAAATTTCGGAGTCGCGGATCGCGACAAAGGCGCGCCCGGTGGGTGAGCGCAGCAGGTTCAAGATACCCAGCGTAGCCAGCACAGTGATCACGAGGCATAGAAAATAAAACTCCTCGCCCGTGTTCAAGGTCCAGCCAAACATGTCAGGCTTCTTGATGTGGATGCCCGCGTTGCCGCCGGTGACAGACTCCCAGCGCGCCAGCACTTCTTCCACGATGAAGCCAAAGGACAGCGTGGCGATGCCCAAGTAGATGCCTTTGACCCGCAGCGCAGGCAAGCCCACCACCAGGCCCACGGCCGCCGACAGCCCGGCGGCGCAGGCCAATGCCAGCGGAAACGGCAAGCCCATATTGGTCAGCACCGCCTGCGTGTAGGCGCCCACGCCCAAAAAGGCGGCGTGGCCGAGCGAGAACAGGCCGGTAAAACCCGCCAGCAGCATCAACCCCAGGCCCGCAATCGCGTAAATCAGCACAAAGGTCAGTTGCGCCAACCAGTATTCCTGCACCAGCCAGGGTGCCAGCAGCAGCACCAGTATGAGCGTGCCGTACCAAAAGAGGTGGCCGCCATGCTTGGCCAGGTTGACGTCCTGGCCGTAATCGGTCTTGAAAATGAATCTCATACTTTCTTGCTCAATTTCTCGCCGAACAAGCCGTTGGGTTTAACCACCAGCATGATGAGCACCACGATGTAGGCGGCGGTGTCCTTGAAACCATCGGGCAGGTAAAAGCCCGACAGCGACTCCACAATGCCAATGATCAGTCCGCCCACGATGGCGCCAGGCAAACTGCCAAAGCCGCCCACCACTGCGGCCGGAAACGCCTTCAGACCAATGAACCCCATGTTGGCATGCACAAAGGTAATCGGGGCCAGCAGCAGTCCGGCAATGGCCGCGACGGCTGCAGCCAGACCCCAGGCGATGCCGTTGAGTCGTTTCACCGGAATGCCCATGTAATAAGCGGCCAACTGGTTTTGCGAGGCCGCCTGCATCGCGATGCCAAGCTTGCTGTAGCGAAACAGCGCGTAAAGCAGCGCGCACAGCACACCGGTGGCGCCAATCACCACCATCTGCTCAACGTTGAGCACCAGGCCGGCGACGTTCCATATCTCGTCTTTGTACGGAACCGGCAGCATGTGTGTCTCGGTCCCGATGTTGGGAATCATGGTGATCAGGCCGCGCGCCACATAGCCAATGCCGATGGTCAGCATGACGATGGAAAATGCCGGTTGCCCCAGGATCGGGCGAATCACCAGGCGCTCCAACACCACGCCGAACAGCGCCATGGCCGCGATGGCGGACAGCACCGAGAGCCAGTACGGAAAGCCGAGCAGGGTCATGCCCGCCAGACCGCCGAAAGCGCCCAGCATCATCAGCTCGCCCTGGGCGAAGCTCACGGTCTCGGTGGCTTTGTAGATGAGCACGAAGCCCAATGCGATCAGTCCGTAGATGCACCCTTGTGCGATGCCGCTGATCACCAGTTGTAGAAGCTGCACTTTGTCTCCTGTTGCATAGCTTTCGTTTATAGCGGCTCTGCGCCGCAAGACCGACAGGGTTTTTACCGAGACACTGTCGGGCAGGCGACAGAAGAGAGCAGTTATTGGCAAAAAACCGGCATCATGGCGCCATGAACAACACCGTCAATATTTGTCAACATGGCTCCATCACCGTCGTGACGCTGAATCGCCCTGATGTGTGCAACGCTGTCAATGCGGTGACGGCGCGCGAACTGCATGCGGCTTTCCTCGCGTTTGATAACGATGACGAGGCGCGCGTGGCGGTGTTTCATGGCGCCCATGGCCACTTCTGCGCTGGCTGGGATTTGCAGGCCGGTGCCCGAATGGTGCTGCCGGGCAATCCAGATCAACCATCGCCCCTGGTGGAGCTGGATTTTTCACCGAAAGACTGTGCGTCACCCGGTCCGCTCGGACCTATGGGACCTTCACGCTTGCTGCTGTCAAAGCCGGTGATCGCCGCCATCAGCGGTGCGGCGGTGGCTGGCGGTATGGAGCTGGCATTGTGGTGCGACATGCGGGTGATGGAGGTGGATGCCTACTTTGGCGTGTTCTGCCGCCGCTTTGGCGTGCCGTTGATCGATGGCGGCACGGTGCGCCTACCTCGGCTGATCGGTATGGGGCATGCCATGGACCTAATCCTGACCGGGCGTAAAGTGGAAGCGGCCGAGGCGCTGCAAATGGGCTTGTGCAACCGGGTGGTGCCTACCGGGCAGGCCCTGGAGGCAGCGCTGGCGTTGGCGCAACAGCTCGCCAGTTTCCCGCAAGAAACCATGCGAGCCGACCGAATGAGTGCCTACGCCCAGTGGGATTTGCCGCTGTCGCAAGCGCTGCATCAGGAGTGGGAGCGCGGGAAGCAATGCATTGACGCCGGACTGCAAGGTGCACTGCGCTTTTCCGCAGGTGCCGGGCGTCACGGAAAATTTTAGTCAAATGGGCCTCTGGCCCACGTGGAATAAGCGCGATTAGCTATTTAAAATATAGCAACTTCAAATCAACTTTTTAGGCACTTCACGCGGCAGACCCGCTTCGTCAATCGCCACATAGGTGAGGGACGCCTCTGTCACTTTGGTGTATTCACCCTGCGAGCCATAGCGTTCGGCAAAGACCTCCACCTTGACTGTGATCGAGGTGCGGCCGATGCGCGTGAGCTTGGAGAAAAACGACAGAATATCGCCCACCCGCACCGGGTGCTTGAAAACAAATTCATTCACCGCCACCGTGGCCATGCGTCCACCGGCATAGCGTGCCGGCACCACTGAGCCTGCCAAGTCGACGTGGGCCATAACCCAGCCACCAAATATGTCACCGTTCGCATTGCAGTCGCCGGGCATCGGGATGACCTTGAGCACCAGTTCCTGGTCGGTGGGCAAATGCACGCTGGGCGCGCGGCTCTTGGGAGTGCTTAAGCTTGGGGCGGTGGACATGGGCACAATCGAGGGTTACAAAGTGTTGGGGACAGAGCTGGAGGACATCCGATGATAAGTTGAGGACAGAGCTGGTTCACTGCGTGTAACTGCGGTCTGTCCCGCAAAGCGATCGATTCGTAGCTGCGGACTGTCCCGCAATGATATTTAGTGAGATTGTCACCCATGAGCCGGCATTCATCCGCCTACCACGGCGCCCCTTCAACATCCACACCGGGCGAACCCCGCTCTGACTGGGCCACGCTCAAGCGACTGTTCCCCTATTTGTGGGAGTACAAGTGGCGCGTGATGGCCGCATTGGCGTTCATGGTGGGAGCCAAGACCGCCAACGTGGGCGTGCCCTTGCTGCTCAAGCAACTGATCGACACCATGAACCCCAAGGGAGGCATTGACGCCACCGCCTTGTTGGTGGTGCCGGCGGCCTTGCTGTTGGGTTACGGTTTGCTGCGCCTGTCCACCACCTTGTTTGCCGAACTGCGTGAGTTGGTGTTTGCCAAAGCCACCGAGGGTGCCTCGCGCACGATCTCGCTTCAGGTGTTTCGGCATCTGCACGCCTTGAGCCTGCGTTTTCATCTGGAGCGCCAGACTGGGGGCCTCACGCGTGACATTGAGCGCGGCACGCGTGCGGTCAATTCGTTGATTTCGTATTCGCTCTACAGCATCATCCCCACCCTCATCGAAGTGACCATGGTACTGACCTACCTGGCTGTCAAGTTCGACATCTGGTTTGCCCTGATCACCGTCATTGCGTTGGTGTTCTACATTGGCTTCACCGTGACCGTGACCGAGTGGCGCACCCAGTTTCGCAAGGTCATGAATGAGCTCGATTCCAAAGCCCACAGCCGGGCGATTGACTCGCTACTGAATTTCGAAACCGTCAAGTACTTCAACAATGAAGAGTTTGAGGCCAGGCGCTATGACGAAAACCTGAAGAACTACCGCCTGGCATCGCTCAAGAGCCAGCGCACTCTGAGCCTGCTCAACACCGGCCAGCAACTGATCATTGCCACCGGCCTGGTCGCCATGCTGTGGCGCGCAACCCAAGGCGTGGTGGCGGGCCACATGACGTTAGGCGACCTGGTGATGGTCAACGCCTTCATGATCCAACTCTACATTCCGCTGGGTTTTCTGGGCGTGCTGTACCGCGAGATCAAGCAAAGCCTGACGGATCTGGACAAGATGTTCACCCTGATGGAGCGCGAGCGCGAAATCGCCGATGTGCCTGGCGCGCAGCCGCTCGCAGTGGATGGCGCCAGCGTCAGCTTCAAGCACGTCCACTTTGCCTATGATCCGGCGCGACCGATCCTGCATGACATCAGCTTCGAGATTCCGGCGGGCAAGACCGTCGCGGTGGTCGGGCCATCGGGCTCGGGCAAGTCGACGCTGGCGCGCCTGCTGTTCAGGTTTTACGACGTGCAGCAGGGCCAGATCCTGATTGCCGGGCAGGACATCAAACAGGTCACCCAGGCCAGCGTGCGCCAGGCGATCGGCATCGTGCCGCAGGACACCGTGCTGTTCAACGACACGGTGGAATACAACATTGCCTACGGCCAACCCGGCGCCACCCGTGAACAAGTGATCGATGCGGCGCGCAGCGCCCACATCCACAACTTCATCAGCGCCACGCCCAAGGGCTACGACACCATGGTGGGCGAGCGGGGGCTCAAACTCTCGGGCGGTGAAAAGCAGCGCGTGGCGATTGCCCGCACCTTGCTGAAAAACCCGCCCATTCTGATCTTCGACGAAGCCACTTCTGCGCTGGACTCCGCCAACGAACGCGCCATTCAGGCCGAACTGCAAAGCGTGGCGCAAAACAAGACCACGCTGGTGATTGCCCACCGCCTGTCCACCGTGGTGGACGCACATGAGATTCTGGTGATGGAAGCCGGACGCATTCTGGAACGCGGCACGCATGCGCAGTTGCTGGGTTCAGGAGGTCGCTATGCACAGATGTGGGCGTTGCAGCAGTCGTCTGAGTAGTTCTATATGCGGTTTTTGGCTGTAGCCCAGGCAGAATAAGCGCTAGTAGCTATTGAAATAATAGTGAATTGGGGCGCAGAGATGAACCGTTACTTCCATCCATTTGAGGGTGACGTTGGCATAAGGTATTGACCAGGCAGTGCCCATGCTGCTGAAGAATTGGCCGAGCGCGGGCTAAAGCTTGGTGGCAGTCATCAGAGAGATAGTAAAAAGATCGGCGTTTTGTCGCCTGCAATCAATGGTATCTTCCAGCGATTCGCTTAACTTTTTTGTCGATCTGAACAGATTGATAGCTCCATATGCCCAACAGCCACGGCACGCTAATAAGTTCGGTGATGAAGATCGCGTTCTCAATCATCATGGTCATGCTGAGTTCGGGGAGCCTTGCCGGTGCATCTGAAACCCCCATTGCGTTCACGCCTCAGGAAAAAGCATACATCGAGAAAGGCGGCGCGGTCAAGATGTGCGTTGACCCGGACTGGGCACCGTTCGAGCGCATCAACCCGCAGGGGCAGCACGAGGGCATTGCCGCTGATCTGGTGCAACTGGTGGCGCAGCGTGTCGGACTGCGCATTGAACTCCACCCGGTCAAGGATTGGGACGAGAGTCTGGCGGCTTCAAAGGGCAAGCTTTGCCAAATGATGAGTTTTCTTAATCAGACACCAGCGCGTGATGGCTGGTTGATTTTCACCGACCCGGTGTTCTTTGACCCGAATGTCATCATTACCCGCGAGGAGCATGGGTTCGTCGCAAATGCCAAGGGGCTTCAGAATGAAAGTGTTGCCTTGCCGCGCGGCACCATGGTGGAAGAGCGTGTACGGCGCGATTTTCCCAACTTAAGCGTCGTCCTGACGGCCAGCGAGCCCGAGGCCATGGTTCTGGTCTCTGAGCGCAAGGCTGACCTGACCATTCGCTCCCTGATCGTCGCAGCCAACGCCATCAAGAAAGAAGGGCTTTTCAATCTGAAAATTGCCGGCCAGATTCCCGAGTACACCAACCAGCTTCGGATCGGCGTTCTCAAGGACGAAGGCGTGCTTCGCTCTATTCTTGACAAAGGCGTGAAGACCATCACGCCCCAAGAGCGTGAAGCCATTTCAAACAAGCACGTGTCGATCAGCGTGCAGCAAGGGATCGATTGGATTCGCGTCTATTTTTTGCTCGCGTTGTTGGCAATAGCCACCCTGATCGTTCTTTACATACTGCGCAACAACCGGCGACTGCAGCTTGCGCTGACAGCCAGCCAGGAGGCGCGCAGTGCTTTGCGCATTTCGGAGCAGCGTCACCGTTTGCTGGCCGATCATGCCTCAGATGTCATCTGGACCATGGATTTGAACGGGCGCTTCACTTACGTTAGTCCTTCTGTTGAGCGGCTGCGCGGCTACTCGGTCGCCGAGGTGATGCAGCAAACGCTTGATCAGACGCTGACACCGGCTAGCGCGCAAATCGCGCAAGCGGGCCTGGGCCAGGCGATTCAGGCGGTTCACGCCAATCAGCCGGTCGTTGAATTCCGGGCCGAACTGGAACAGCCGTGCAAACAGGGTGGCACCGTCTGGACTGAAGTCAGCGTCTCCGCGATCCACAATGATGTCGGCGAGTTCGTCAACCTGCTGGGTGTCACGCGTGACATTTCCGAGCGAAAGCGCGCCGATCTGGAGCTGCGCATCGCCGCCATTGCCTTTGAGTCTCAAGACGGCATGGTCGTCACCGATGCTGACCATGTCATTTTGCGTGTCAATGCAGCCTTCACGCAGATCACCGGTTACACCGCCCAAGAGGCGGTTGGCCAGACACCGCGCATGCTCAGATCTGACCGCCATGATGAGAATTTCTATACAGGCATGTGGGAAGCGGTTACCCGCACGGGTGCATGGCATGGCGAAATCTGGCACCAGCGCAAAAACGACGAGGTCTACCCGGAGCAGCTCACGATTACCGCCATCAAGGGGCATGACGGCGAGATCACGCACTACATCGGCACCCCCGAGTTCCCCACTTAAATTTGTAACGTGTTGATCTATATAGGGGTGCGCTGCAAACGCGCCACTACAAAAGGGTCAACTGGGCGGGAAGGGTGGGTTTCTTGATCGTCAGTGCTTGCAAAATCTG